>WOR8_10000752_pt1 | contig 33314 bp, 25 predicted proteins | sample DeeMarSeWOR38_10_FD_19890 | JGI IMG/M metagenome (IMG submission 19890) | reverse complement strand
TTCGATTCAAGGGCTTTAACATAGGTGGTTGTTGCCTCATTCAATGGTACAGGAATCTTGAATTTTTTGCCAAGTTCGACGATTTTACCATTTAGGAATTCTATTTCAGTTGGATTTCTGTTTTCTATGTCTATTAGCATTGAGGGTTTATGGTGTCCTCCTTTCGATAAGTAATTCATACATATCTCATGAAAATCTGATCCAAACTGAATACCCATCGCTTCTGTAACTTTTATTCCTTCTTTAATAATTCCACTTGCAAGGTGATTTGTCTCTTCAAACTCCATGGCTTCTCGCATGGTTTGTCCAGTTATTGCACAAACAGGAGCAAGGGCAGCATTTAAAATCACTTTTTTCCATACTGCATGTTGGATATTTTCGTGAAACTCGGTTTTAAAATCTGGAGAAGAGATTAATTGAGCAATACTGCGAGCTATTTCATTCTTTTCTGGTACTACTGATCCTACATAATTTGGGGGGTTGAAAAACGTCATGTCAATAATACCAGGTTTAAGAATATTTCCAGCATAATTGATTACATTTCTAAAAGATCTTCCCGCTCCGAATGTTTCGACAAGAATTTCCTCATTTCCAGCACCATTTTGGTGAATTACAACAAGAGCTTCTTCGGATATTACTTTTGCTAAATCTTGAACTACATTTCTCAGATATGGTGTTTTAACACTTATAAAAATAAGATTTACATCAATATTTTTTAATTCCAATGTTGATACCTTTAGGTGATCATCATCAAACCGTATTTTCAAGTTTGATACCCCCATAATTTGAAGACCATAATTTCGGATTGCATTAATGTGATCTTTCCAGATATCAACAAGTGTAACCTCAACATTTTTTTGGGCTAAGAAAGCCCCAAGAATACCTCCTGATGGCCCTGCTCCTATAATTGCAACTTTATAATTATCTAAAGTCATTATCATCACACTTTTCAGTGATAAGCTTGAATATATTTCCTTTTCTCTGAAAATATTGAGAAGAAATCATTGCTTCTTAAATAACCCAATTTCCATTGTATTTCAAGAATTGAATATACTACCTTAGGTTCATGGTATAAATAAATATCGTGCAAAATTTATCTATGAATCAGATTCAAGAGCAAACAATGCTGCACCTAATGCTACAAAAAACTGTGGTGAGGGAGGTACCAATACTGTTTTACCTAGTTCCTCATTAAAAATATCAATAATGACTGGATTATGAGCAACTACACCACCAGTCACTACTACGTCATCATCAATTGTATCTATCTCAATAACCCGTTTAACAATGCTATGGTACGCCCCACGAATCATATCTTCTATTTTAGCACCTTCTCTTATACGAGTTAAAATTTCTGTACCTGCAAAAACAGTACAATAGCTACTTATATTTTCTGGATTTGATGAATTGTTAGCTAAACTATTCAGATCAGCAGATGATACTCTTAGCTTTAATGCCAGTTCTTCTAAAAATGTACCTGTACCTGCAGCGCATTTCCTATTCATTTTAAAGTTTGCCCGTTTTCCATAACGAACTTTAATTATTTTGGTATCTTGTCCACCGATATCGATTATTGTAAGCGTTTTATCAGGATAAGTGAAACTAGCTGCCTTAGCAGAACAACTAATTTCTGTAATCTTTGAAGGAATTATATGATCTAAAAAGAAGTTATTTCGTCCAAATCCCGTGCAAACCATTTTTTTTACATCAAAAAGATTTGAATTCTTAGGTAAAGCTGCGTAAAGCGTCTTTTCAGCAGCAAGCTGTAAATTGACTCCTGAAAAGTCAACATTCGTACCACATATCTCCTTATTTTGATTTAATAAGATGGTTTTTGTGAATGATGATCCAATATCAATTCCTGCATAAAGCGGATTCAAAGACATAATTTAGTCTCCTTAATATAAGACAAATTCAATCTATTTAATTTATAATCCAGAAAGTTGTTCTATAAAAGCCTCAATATTTGTTCTCGTCTGCTCCTCACTATATACGTTAAGATCATTAAGATCAGCATCAATTACTAGGTTTGGTATATTAGTATGTTCTTCTAGTCGTTTTGGCATACCATATTGAGTATTTGAATTGTTTGGACATGTTCTTGCATTATGAAAAATAACTCCATCAATATGAAATTCTTTGATCATGTCCTTCAAATAGTTTATTTTCCCTATTTCGGATTTATTAATAAAAAGATTTGTGTAAGCTTTCGCCATACTTAAAAAAGGGTCATTTTGATTAAAATCAGTGAATATCCAGCTATTACAGTATGTTGATGCAACTACACATGTTTTTAAATCGTAAAATTGGTCAGATAGTGATCGTAATTTTCCCCATATCGGCATCCCATCCCAAAATATCCGAAATTTCTCATCCAAAACAGCAGATATATTCTGTTTGATTCGATCTTCAAGTTCTGTTTTTAATAATTTATAGTAATCAATGGCTATCTGATTACCCCGTAACACAACTGCTGGTAACATATGAATACAACCATCAAAGAAAGTCAGTGGAGAGGGAATATTATCAGCTTTTTTCAAAACATCTAACCAGAGGTTGCTACATTCTCGGGAGAGACGTACTTTTTCCTCTAATTTGATTTTTTCAAACGAGGAGTCAGTTATCTTCTCTAAATGTTCAGCTATCTCCTTCATCTGTTCTGCTACAGTATTAATGTGAATTTGATTGAGCTCTATAATAAAACTAGGAGAATTGATTCCGAAAATAGGGACACTAAACTCTTTAGCATAAAAAGAAAACCAATCTTGAACGTCTCGACATTGATTTGTATTAAAAATTAGAACATCTGGTTTGGGAATACTTTTTATTCCATAAGCTTTCGTAAATGGAGTTTCTTTGTTTAAGTATGCACCTATATCGCTAGTAAGATAACTACAAATTTCGGGGGAGTAACCTATTGCAACAGAAGCAGGAATATAATTATTTGCGGTCCGACTTGCTCCCAGCATAGCAGCATGGTTTTCTGGATAATAAACTTCGAAATCCATGGCTAAAAGTAATTCTGCTGGTCCTACACTAGAACACCAAGCAATTTTTCTTTTGGGATCCTTTGAAGCTTCTTCCAATCCTTTGTAATATTCCTTCGAAATTCTACGTAGTTCTTCTGATGAATTTATTGGTGGACTTTTTGTCATATTAATCAAATTTCCAGAATAATTGGTTAATATTTTTAGGCTTTAATTTCAAATATCTAGAACTTACCATATAAAATCTACTACCGAGAGACAAGCTAATCATTTTATAGCAGCTTAAGACTTTCTTTGTACCTCTTAGGCAATGATTGATACATCTTAGTTGCCCACCAATTATATTCCAACTGTTCGCTGGATGTTTTTCCTATTACTTTTCCTGGAACTCCCACAACGATACTATTAGCTTCAATTACTGTTCTACGGGGAACAACACACCCCTCCCCTATAACACATTCATCCCCTATTTGCGCCCAGTTACCAATCACAGCATTCATGCCTATAAGAACATGTTCTCCTAATTCTGATTGGTGAATTACCGCCCCATGTCCAATATGGCAATTGTTCCCTAAAATGGTTTTTTCTTCAGGAACGGAATGTATTACACAATTGTCTTGAACATTGGATCCTTCACCAATTTCAATAATGCCCCAATCCCCTCTCAGTGCAGCATTAGGACCAATAAAGCAATTATTTCCAATAGTTACATCTCCAATAACTATTGCTGATGGGAAAATATAGGCAGATTCAGCAACTTTAGGTTGTTTGCCTTCAAATTCATAAAGAACCATATTTATCACTTGTAATGATTGTAAATTTTTAATCTACTATGTATATGACTGTCTCACAATAAGATGCACTTAAAATTTTCGTATAATAATCTTGGGTGGTGAACCGTTCATGTTCAAAAATTTATCATTTGAAGTTTCTTCTGACCAAATTGTTAATGTCACCTTTATTCGTGAAGCAGCTCTTAATGCCATTAATGTTGAAACATTAGAAGAATTAAAACATGTAGTAGATCAACTAGAGGAAGATATACAGAAATTTCGTGTATTAGTCTTTAGGGGAACAGGAAGAGCTTTCGTAGCTGGTGCTGATATTAAAGAATTCAAAGATATTTCTATATGCGATATTAAGATGCTCACTATTAGATTCCAGAAGATTGTGACTAGAATAGAAATGCTTCCTATTCCAACAATAGCTGTAATAAATGGTTTTGCCTTTGGAGCTGGTTGTGAATTAGCCATGGCTTGTGATTTTCGGATTGCATCGACAAAAGCTGTATTTGGTCAACCTGAAATTAAACTTGGATTGATACCTGGAGCAGGTGGGACTCAACGTCTTCCTAGGCTTATCGGTAAGACCCGAGCAAAAGAAATGATTCTTCTTGGTGATAATATCAATGCTGAAACAGCCATGAATATCGGGCTTGTGAATAAAGTTGTTTTACCAGAAGATCTAGAATCTACAGTTGATGAGCTTGTTAAACGTCTAGCATTCGGTCCACGTTTTGCCATATCACAGGCTAAAGAGGCTATTGATCGCGGTACGGAAATGTCGTGGTTTGATGCGATTCAGATGGAAGCCAATCTCTGTGCTCTCTGCTTCACTCATGAAGATCTTCAGGAAGGTGTAAATGCTTTTCTTGAAAAAAGAAAAGCTAAGTTCAAGTAGGATCTAATAGAAAATTTTTCTTTTAAATATTAAATATTTAGTTTAAAAGTTACAATATTATAAAATTTATTTATCTGATCTGCATTTGACGATATCTTCAACGTTAAAACACTTATTGCATGAGATACAATCAACTTTTTTTTTACCATCTTTAAATTTTAAAATAAGGTCAGGTTCTCTAATAAAGGGTCGAGATATTGAAATAAAATCAGCAAAGTTGTCTCGAATTCGTTGCATCGTGGTAAAATATCGGAATCCTCCAACCACACTTACTGGCATATCCCCAACTTGCTTTTTTATTTTCTCTGCAAACGGAACAAAATAGGTCAATTCTTCATCTTCAATTATTCGTGTTGATTTCATTCCACTAACTTCTAATGTGTCCACTCCTTCCTCAGCTAACCATTTTGCTACTCTAGTACCCTCCTCAATTGGAAATCCATCAATTGGGTCATCTGATCCGTTCATTTTTACTAATATAGGAAAATTTACTCCTATTGAATCACGAATTCCACGATAAATATCTAATAAAAAAGAAGCTCGATTTTCCAAAATTCCTCCCCAAGTATCCTCTCTCTTATTAGTACGTTTTGATAAAAATTGACCAAGTAAATAGCCATGAGCAGCATGAATTTGAATACCATCATATCCTACTTTTTTAGCTCTCTTTGCAGCAGATTTAAAGTCAATTATGACACTCTCAATATCATCATTAGTCATTTCAACCGCTTTTTTTCCATCAAGTATGGATGGTGCTTTTTTGCTAACTGAATGTATACCTCCGTGGTTTAATTGAGCAATAATTATAGCTAAGTTCCCTGAATCATGTACTATTTTCGTTAGTTGTTTAAGTTGCTTTAGATGGGAATTTTGAGATATTCCAGCCATTTTATCATGTGCTTTTCCTTCTTCCGAGATATATAAATGTCCTTGAATAATAACTCCGATTTCATTTAAACTTAATTGACGATATAACTCGAAATAAAGAGGTGTAATAGTTCCGTCTGAATTTGCACCGAACTCAGCTGTTGCTGATCGAATAAAACGGTTTTTCGTTTTTAGTTTTCCGATTTTTCCTTCTGTAAACATGATTCTATCTTCCTAGTTCATCTTGTAATCATTTAAATATATTTATCGTTCTAGTGAACTATTTCTTGAATATATTTGATTACGAAATTATTGTTTGTATTTTTTATTTGAATTAATTAAACTAGTTCAGAAATATTGGTTAGGAATAGAAAAATAATACAATTTTTTGGGTAAAATTCGAATAGTTAGATGAATAGATTATAAATTTATCATTTAAAATATTAATCTGATAACTCATGAAAAACATATGGAAGCCTGCTGTTTGCCATGGAATAGGGAAAGCTAGGTTTGAGGGATGGTACTATAAAATTGTTGACAGACTGAAAAAGCATAGTTTTGCCATTATTCCAGGTTTTTCTTCTGGCGAACCAGCTCAAGCTTTTATCCAAATATTTGATGGTTTAACAAATCAATACACTTTTATTAGCTATCCATTAGAAGAATTTATCTATCATAAAGATTTTTTTGAGGTTTCAATAGGAAAAAACTATTTTTCCCAAGATAAAATAAAAATGGGTATAGAGAATCAACAGCTTCATATAGAGGGCGAAATCTCTTTTTCAAGTCATATCCCCTGGCCTGTGACACGATTTACGCCTGGGGCTATGGGACCATTCGCTTTTCTTCCTAGGATGGAGTGTTCGCATGGAGTTTTGAGTTTTAATCCTAAAGTTTCAGGTAAATTGTTAGTAAATTCTTTCCCTATCATATTTGACGGTGGAAAGGGGTATATTGAAAAAGATTGGGGGAGATCCTTTCCCCAAGCATGGATTTGGATGCAATCGAATCATTTTCCAGATGAAAACATTTCATTTATGGCTTCGATTGCTAAAATTAAATATTTAGGACAACAATTTACAGGCTTCTTAGCAGGGTTCTTATTAAATGGAGAATTATATCTATTTTCCACTTATAACCGTACCAAATTAGATCAACTAATAATAAAAGATAATTATGTCTCATTTATTTTGAGAAAAGGGAAGGTGAGAATTAATGTTGAAGCAGATCAGAGGAATAAAACAAGGATTAAAGGACCTGTTTCTGGGAAAATGGTTGGGAAAGTCTTAGAAAGCTTAACTTCATCAATATCAATCGATTTTGTTGATTCTAAGAAAGGATTAGAATACAAAGGGATTGGAGATATGGCTGGTTTAGAAATTATGGGACAATTAAAAGATTTTATATAGAAAAAAAAGGGGTAGAAAGAGAATGCAATTATCTCTTTCGTTTTTTGAGAAGGATCATAGGAATAAAGATCAGAGGCAACATGAAAAACTCAAAACCAGGTGTAAGATCGATTGTTGGTTCAGTGGTACGTGGGGGTTCAGTTGAATCTGTTGTATTAGTTGAAAGTTCAGTGTATACATCGAAGAAGCTATCGATGAAAAATGAATCAGTGTTAGTAGTCACTTTCATCTTAATAGTATAGTTTCCAGCAATTTTGAATGTATATCTAAGTTCGGTTTTCCACTTTTGGCTTGATGGTAGATCGGATATATCTCCATTGAAAATTGTCTCGCTGGTTCCCTCTGGGTCAATCATATGGACTTCTACTGAGAAGCTTTGTGGGAAGTTATAGTGGTTGATAACTCCTACATAGAAATTATGTGTTAATCCTAGTTGAATTTCTTTGATACTATCAATAAATAGTTCTAGATAGTTTAATTCTTGAACTTCCCAACTGCAAGTATGAGTCCATGTTTCCCCTGTTGCAAGCATTACTTTGAAAATAACTTCATAGTATCCATATTGGTTGAATGTGTATTCCAATCCCATTGCCCACCATGAATACATGAATAATGTAATATCGTCGACTAGGAAGAGATCCTCTGTTCCTGATGGAGTATTCATCTGTGCTTGAATTGTAACACCTGCAATGTCATAGCTAAAATTAGAGTATACAATGAAATCCATCCATTTCGTTTCTCCGACTAGTGCATATTGTTCTTGGAAAATTTCCAACCAAAGGAATTCACCGCTAGATTCAAAGACTTCATACCAACACCATGCATCCCACACTTCTCCTTTATCATCTACAAGAGATAAACGGACATCATAATGTCCCACAAAAGAGAATAGATAATCACTGTAATGGATCCAAGAACTATTTGCGGGGAAATAAACAGACGAATTATGGTATAAAACATCTGCATACCCAGATGGATCAATAATTTCTATCTTGATTTCAACCCACATGTCATGGTTAAAATAGGATTCTACATAGAAATCCATCCATCCATAATCTCCGACAATCGCAAAGTTTTCCTGTTCAATCCACAGTTCAAAGTGTTCATAGAATTTTTCAACTTCCCAATAGCACCAAGTTTCCCATGTAACATCCATGTCATCGATTAAAAAGAAATAAACGTCGTACTTTCCTTCATATAGAAAAGTAAATTCAGTTGTATAATTCCACATACCCCAAGCGGGCATATATAGGGTTTCGCTAAGGAAGAGATTTTCATAGGTATTGGGTCCTGTTATCCTTATTCCTACTGTAATATTACTCATTGAATGGTTAAAATAGGAATAGATATAGAAATCCATCCATTTCGTCTCACCAAGATATGCATACCATTCCTGATTGATCCAGAGCTCAAAATATTCTGGAGGTAGGGGGTATACTTCCCACCAGCACCGTTCTTCCCATAAGCCACCTGTTTCGTCCATGACATCAAATCTAACATCATAATTTCCTTCTACTGGAAAAGTATAGTCCAAAGTAATATTCCATCCTGAATAGACGCCAATGATTATCTCACTAGCATTATATAACAGAACTGACACGGGACCAAGAATTTCAACTGTGACACTGACATTCATACTTTTGTTAAAGTATGATTCAACATGGAAACTCATATATCGTTTTTCACCAATTTGAGCATAATTATCTTGTATAATCCATAAATCAAAATATTGTGAAGGTGCTGAAACAATAGCTATATCGTCAATAAGCCATCCTAGATATTCATTAGAGTAATTATCTACTGTATCGAATCGGAATTGAATTTGAATTGCACTAGAATTTCGGTATTGACTGATATCAAACTGATAATGTTCCCAAAAAGGATCTACAGATTTTCCTACAACATAACCGAGATGATTCCATGTCGATCCTCCATCGGAGGTGACAAACACCTGCTTTAGATCATAAGATGTTCCATCTTCAGTATGTGCATAACTCCAGAACTCCAAGAGAATGCGCTCATCTACAGAAAATCCAGCTAGATTAATCGGGCTAGAAGTTAATGTACCTGAATTAATAGTAGTATTACCTAGACCATCATCTGTTGCATAGTTTCCTGTAGTATTACTTCCATACCAAGCGTAATGTGAACCACTTGGTAACCATTGAATCGGATATCTCGAGGTTCCATTATCCTCTAAATGCCATAACCCTGTTGCACTCCATGACGGAAATACAGATCCCTCGAAATCTTCAAAGAGATCATCGGCTAGATCTGCTTGTATAGGGATAACAGAGCTATTTGGTAATAATAATCCGATTGTAAGAAGGGAAAAAAATAATCCAATTTTCAATCGTTTTCTCATTTTTTTACACCAAAAAAACGTCTCAGAAGGACCTCTGAGTACGACTTATCATGTTTTTACGCTCCCTCTTTAATAAATATGTGTGAATTAAACTTCCGCAAATAAATATATAATTTGCGGATAAATTCTCTATTGATCAAAACCAGTTTAGAGGTTATTTGTAAATAATTTGTTCAAATCTGAGACGTTTCGAATTTTGTGATTTTTATCTTTTTAGCTCCCTCGGATTATTTTTGCGAAGTTTTCACCGAATTTTTCCCCATATTTAAGGTCTTGCTCAGAGGGGCCACCTTGAAATTCAAAAGTATCAACTAAATCCCACTTAAGTTTCTCAATATAAGACTCTAGATCACGTTGGGCTCCCCCACTCCATCCAAAACTACCAAATCTAGCTACTTTCTTGTTTATAATCCGCTTATAATTCGCCATTTGTAAAACATATGCCATCGGAGGGAACAGTTTTGTTTCGTAAGTCGGAGTGCCTATTAATACTCCTTGATATTTCCATAAGTAAGGTAGAATGTAACTCACATGGGTTCGAGCTACATCAAAGATATGAATTGGTATTCCTTCTTTAGATACTCCCTGAGCAACAGCGTTCATAACTTTCTCCGTATTTCCATACATAGAAGCATAAATTAGAGTTATTCCTTTCTCTGAGGACTCAGAAGCGTAAGTTGCCCATTTTGAATAAAGGTTAATAATTTCTTCTGGGTGTTTTCGCCATATCAGACCATGAGAAGGCGCAATGATCCTTATTTGTAGAGATTTTAATGCATCAATCGCTTTTAATACAAAACGTGAGAACTTTGCTACTATATTAACATAATAACGGAGTGCTTCTTCTTTATAAAAATCTAGATCTTCATATTCATCATCAAAGATAGCTCCCTTGAGCGCTCCATAACTACCAAATGCATCACAAGAAAATAAAATTTCATTTTTTCGCTCATAAGTAACCATTGTTTCTGGCCAATGAACAAAGGGAGCCTCAAAAAATTCTAACTCATGTATTCCTAGGTTTAATCTATCCCCAGTTTTTACAATAAGAAATTTATCTCCAAATTCAAGCTGGTAATAATCTTCTAGCATTTTCTTAGTTTTTTCTGTCCCCACAAAAATGATATTCGGTGCCAATCGACTCATTACTTTTATCATCCCTGTATGGTCGGGTTCTACGTGATTTACAATAATATAGTCGATTTTTGTAGGATCAATTAATTCCTCAATCTGAGTAAGGTAATCATCAGTCTTGAAACTTTTAACTAGATCAATTAAGGCAATTTTCTCATCCAAAATGATATAGCTATTATAAGAAACCCCTTCTTCACTAATGGGCCATAATCCCTCGAAAAGATCTGTTGTTCGGTCATTAACTCCAGCCCAATAAACATTTTCAGCTATCTTTACAGATACCATTATTTTCACCTAGATAAGAGAATTTTAAATTTAAAAAGGAGGGTAACTAGTGATTACCCATTAAACTAATCTCTTTAAAAACAAAAAAGGATTATAGATATAATTTAATCGATTTTCTCGAAATCTTCTTTGGGTGCTCCACATTCTGGACAAACCCAATCATCGGGCAGTTCCTCAAATGGAGTACCTTCTTCTTCATCATCATAGATATATCCACAGATCATACATTCCCATTTTGCCATATTTTTCACTTCATTGATTTGTTTGCTACATTACCGATTCTATTCATCCGATCCTTAGAAAAACACAAATAGCAGTATTTTTTTTCATATTGATCGAATAAACAGCCCCTACAATACATCATTCTATTCCCTATTTAAAGGTTCTAGAAGCTAACGAGAAGGAGAAAAAATTAGAAATAATAGGAATTTTTGATAAAATGAGTTTAAACATTATAAGGACTGGAAATATTCTAGGAGAGGTTTAATATGCCTAAGAAAAAGCTGAAAAATGATACTGAACCGAAGACATTTGAGTTTCAAGCTGAAATTAAACGAGTTCTTGATATTTTAATTAATAAACTTTATAAAAATCCCGAAATCTTTCTTAGAGAGCTAATTTCAAATTCTGCAGACGCTTTGAATAGAATCCGCATTATTTTACTTAATGAATCTCAGAAAGTACTTGATCCAGAGAAAGAGCTTAATATACGAATTTCTTATGATGAGGATGAAAAAACCCTTACTGTTTCAGATAACGGAATTGGGATGTCTTTTGATGAAATTATTAAAAATTTGGGGACAATTGCTCAAAGTGGTACACTTGAATTCCTTCAACAGGTAGAAAACACTCCAGATGCAGTAAATTTGATTGGTCAATTTGGGGTGGGGTTTTATAGTGCCTTTATTGTGTCAAAGGAAGTGATAGTTCGTTCCAAATCCTATAAGCCTGATGAAAGAGCTGTGGAATGGAAATCAGACGGGTCTGGAAGCTTTGCAGTCACTTATACTGCTAAACAGGAACGAGGTACAGATGTTATCTTATATCTCAAAGATGATGCAAAAGAGTATGCAGATAAATTTAAAATAGAGACTATAATTAAGAAATATAGCGATTTTGTAGGTTTTCCCATCCGTATCGGTGACGAAGAGGCTATAGTAAATCGACAAGTACCTATTTGGCATCAATCTGAGGAAGATATTTCGGATGATGAATATAATGAATTCTATCGACAGGTCAGTATGGATTGGACTGAACCCTATCATAGAATTACTTTAAATGTTGATGCTCCTATACAATTCCGTGCATTACTATTTCTTCCTCAAAGAAGAAGCAGGTATATGACAACTTCCATGTACCAAGATTATGGTTTAAAACTTTATAGTAAAAAGATTTTAGTCCAAGAAAAAGCTAAGGATCTACTCCCTGAATATCTAAGGTTTGTATTTGGTGTTGTTGATTCTGAAGATCTCCCATTGAATGTCTCCAGAGAAGTTATTCAAGTAGATCAGACTATCCGGAGAATTTCTAAGGTGATTGTTGGCAAAATAATCAATGAGCTCGAAAATCTTTCAGAACAGAAAACTGAAGAAGTAGTAATAGAGGAATCAGATGAAGATCAGGAAGTTTCAAAGCCTAGCTTTAATGAATGGTGGGAACAATTTGGAATTTTTATTAAGGAGGGGATAATTCAAGATGAAAAGCAGCGTGAAAAGTTACTTCGATTACTACGAATACATACAACAAAATCGGAAGAAGAGTTTACAACTCTATCAGATTATGTCAAATATATGAAACCAGAACAGTCCGACATCTTTTATCTTTTGGGTGAAAATCTCGGGACCCTTCAAAGCAGTCCACATATTGAATATTACAAGAAGAAAGATCTTGAGGTTATTTTATTCAATGAACCAATTGACTCATTCGTTATGATGAATGTCACCACTTTTAATGAGAAAAGCTTTAAAGCCATCGATCAAGCAGAACCCGAACCAACTAAAGAAGATAAGTCATCTGATACAACATCAGAGAAGAAGGAATCTAGTGAAGAAAAAGAAAGTAAAAAAGATTCATTTCTTAAGTCTCTCGAGTCCATTCTTGGGGAACGTGTAATCGAAGTAAGATATACAGAATTGTTAACAGATAGTCCATGTCGTCTGATCAATCCAAGTGGAATGGGTACGTTCACTCGAGTTATGAAATATATGGATGAGAACTTTATTCCCCAGAAAAAAATAATGGAAATTAATAAATCCCATAGAATAATCAAACAGCTTAAAAAAATGCATAAACGAGATCCAGAGGATCCATTGATCTCTCTTAATGTATTACTGCTATTAGAAAGTCAAGAATTAACTGAAGGCTCTTTAAGTGAACCTACTCAAATGATAAAACGGATTTACGATCTTATGGAAATGTTATTACACCCCAAATAACTATCTTTCCCTTTTTCAAGTGAGGAAAATAATGTGTTTTTAAGTATAGTTGATGAAAGTTCATTATTAATTCCAATTTTTGAAATTGGAATTGTTATCATATTTTCATTAGTTTTAGCTCGAGTCTTGGGTAAACGAGGGATACCTCAGGTATTAGGTCTAATATTTGCTGGTATTGGACTTCAATTTTTAACTCAAAATATCGGATTTCCCACCCCTCCCACTGCAGAACTGCATTATGTTATAACTACTGGTGCATTAGGATTCATAGGATTTTCAATTGGTGCTCATCTTGATTTAAGAAAGTTTCGTGAAGAATCTATCGGATTAACCTTAGTTTTAATAGGTGAAGCTTTTGGTGCATTTATTATTGTTACTCTTGCAATTGGGTTTTTTCTAAAAGATTGGATATTAGCTTTTCTTCTTGGTTCTATTTCTATGGCTACTGCTCCCGCCTCAACATCTGCAGTCATTAATGAATATCGTTCTGAAGGACCACTTAGTCAGCTCATTCTTTTTATTATAGCCTTTGATGATATTTTAGCAATTATTTTCTTTAATATATTTCTTAATTACTCTAAATCATATTTTGTAGGCATTTCATTATCTTTAGTTGAAACAATTTTTCCTATAATACTTGAATTGGCAGGATCTCTTGTATTGGGAATTTTTCTTGCGATATTACTATATCCATTTCATTTCGAAGATGTTTCAGCAAGCCAATCTGCTGAATTTGTATTTCCTGCAATTTTAATCTGTATTGCACTTGCTGGTTTGCTAGGATTTAGTGTAATTTTAAGTTGTGTAACTTTTGGTCTTACTCTCTCAACATTAGCTCGATGTGAGAATAAAGCATGTATAATGGGTGTTGAACGACTATCTTCACCTTTAATTGCGCTCTTTTTTATATTAGTGGGATTTGAAATGGATCTATCGCAATTGATAACGAATACTCTACTTCTTATTCTGATTTATTTCTTTGCGAGAGCTACTGGAAAATTTCTTGGTTCTTATAGTACAACACGCCTTACTAAGATGCCAAAAACAGTTTCAAGAAATTTACCTTTCTCACTACTCACACAAGCTGGAGTGGCAGTAGGTTTAGCTGCACTAGCTTATTCTCAACTTTTTGAGATTGGAATCCCATCAGCTAGTATCACTGCAGTTCTTTTATTAGATATAATTGCTGTCAGTGTGCTTATTACCGAAATAGCAGGGCCATTGTTACTAAAAATTGCTTTAAAAAGGGCAAATGAAGTTAATGCTACTCAACTAGTAGTAAATGAAGACAGAAGTTGTGATTCCAATTAGGCAGAATTAAGGATAAAATTTCCTAATCGCTTACTAAAAGCCATTAATACAGCAATTAATGGAGTTCCAAGAGAATAAGGTAGAATACTTGAATCACAAACAAATAGATTCGGAATTCTCGTCTGAAAATCTGCATCTACTACTTCTCCGATCGCATTTGACCCTCCTGGGTGCGCACCTCTAATTATGCTAGAAAAGATCGTTTTAGGATCACCACCTGCTTCAAGAAGAACTTCTGAAGCTATTTGTTCTCCCTTATCTAAGCGTGATCTATCTTGTGATGTGAGTTTTTTTGAAATACCAAGAGAAAATCTCCCAAATCCAAGCGTACCATTCTTTTCATCTTGGATTTTTGTCATTATACCAATTAGTCTAGGATAATGCCTAAATTTGAAAACATTTAGAGGATTTTTTTGTAAAACCATTGTAATTAAGAATAAACCCCAAGGGTCCACAACAGGGCTTTGCATAAATCCTTCATTATAAAATTTATATGTACCCACCGCCATTGGTATATTATGGATTGTATTGAGCTCTTTGTATTGAACTTTAGAGTAAGTAAATATCAGTGGATCCATGAAAAATGATTTACCTGCATTAGAAATTCCGGATTTTTGGAGTATGATTGATGAATGTACACCTCCTGCTGATATGATCACCTTATCCGCTGTAATTGTGTGTCCATGCTGTGGTTTTACACCGAGTATAGAATTCTTATTCAATACAACACGATCAGCTTTCTTTTTTTGTAAAATTAGTCCATTTATCTTTGCACTTTCAATTAAAAATCTTGCTGTGTATTTTGCATCCCTTTTACACCCTAACATACAGGAAGAACATCCAGGAATGCATTTTGTCTCATTAATGAATTTAGGTAACTTTGACCAATTGAATCCAAGACGATTTCCAGCATTAAGTAGATTAAGATTTCCTTCTCCAATAAGTTCATTTGATATAGTAGTTGGCTTTAATTCTTTTTCAACAGAATTTAGTTCATTCTCTAAAAAAATCCCCCATTCTTTGAAAGCATCTTTTGGGGGTCTATAAAATGTACCTGCGGATATAACTGATGAGCCTCCAACGGTAACTCCAGAAGCAACCAAGTTATGTTCCTTAGTGTATCGAAATCCTTTCCTATCAGCTATTCTTAATACTGCTATATGGTTTCCTAAAAATCTGTGATAACCCCCTTTCTCTAGTAAAAGTACATTTTGTCCATGAGAGGTTAACTCTTGAGCTAGAAAAGCACCAGATATACCTGAACCAACAATAATAGTATCATAGTGTTCTGACACTAAATCATCTCAAGGTAACCTTCTTTTTGTATTTCCTGTATATTTTGCTTCGGAGGGAATAATGGTTCTTACTGGTCTTTGTGTGTATTCTTCTAGTATATGTGCTGTTAATCCTGCAATACGTGATATGGCAAAAAAAGCTTTTGCTGTACTTGCTTCAAATCCCATATCAGCTAAGATAGCTCCAATAGTTCCATCCACATTTAATGGTAAAGGTTTCTGTGATTGATCACTGAGTTCTTTGGCTAATATTTGTGCGAAATTTACATAAACTCCGCTAATTTTCTCCTGATCAGCAATTTTTAGTAATTTTATTGTGCGTGGATCTTGTGAGTGATAACGGTGACCAAATCCAGGTATACGTATCTTCTGCTCACGTACTGTTTGTACTGTTATTGCTGCTAATTCTTGTAATGATTGACCATTTTTTCTGTTTTGAAGACATTCTTTTAGAAATTTAAAACATCTTTCTCCTGCTCCTCCATGATAATCCCCTATCGCTAAAATTCCAGCACCTATCGCTGTTGTTATTGGTACACCACAAGAAGCAACAGTTCGTGCAGCAACGGCACTTGGTGCTGTAACCCCATGATCTATTGATGAAACAAGAATAGCATTTATTACTTTTTCCTCAGCTAAAGAGGGTAATTCTCCTCTTATTATCAAAAAAATTCCAGAAGCAAATGTAATTGACCCAATAAGATCATCGAGTGGATATCCCCGTATTAAAAGTTCATTAGGAGTCACTTTAGTAATCTTTGTTTCCCATTCATCAGTCATTTTTACACATCTTAATTTAAAATTGTTTGAAAAGTTTATATTAATACTTAGAAATTAGTAAAAAAGTAAGCAAAAATATTTTCGTTCACATTCCCAATAATTTTTCTCTCATAAAGGAGGAAATATTAAATGATTATTAATTCTTTAGGACGGTCAATTCCCGAAAATCTTTTTGGAAAGAAAATCTACCCTTATAGAGGTATCCATGAAAGTAAAATTAGTGGTAAACGTGTGGGTCCCTCTTATCAAAGGTCAATCATCACCAGAAATTCAAAACGCTTTTTTGATTCAATCGAAAGCTTAATTTCTCACCTTTCATTAAAAGATGGAATAACAGTTTCGTTTCATCATGCTTTACGGGAAGGAGATAATGTAATCCTTCCCATAATGAATTCCATATCTTCATTTGGACTAAAAGATATAAATTTGGCGTCTACTGCTCTCTTCTCAGTTCATACACCATTAAAGGAACATATTGAATCAGGAACTATTAGTCGTATAGAAGGATCTGTTAATGGTCCTTTGGGAAAGTTTATATCAACTGGGAAGTTAAATTTACCAGTTATATTAAGATCTCATGGAGGTAGGACACGCGCAATTCAAGAAGGTAGTCTTCATGTAGATATAGCATTTATTACTGCTTCTTCCTGCGATTTAATTGGAAACTTAAATGGTATCAATGGAGTAAATGCATTTGGAAGTCTTGGTTATCCACTGGATACAGATTCCCTCTATGCAGATATAGTGATTGGAGTTACTGATACTGTTTCTTCTGAACCTCTTGACCATATAAGTATTCCTTCTAGTCGCGTTGATTATATACTGGAGGTGGACTCCATTGGAAACCCAAAAAAGATAGCATCAGGTAGTTTAGATCGAAAGGTGCCCGAAAAAAGATTGAAAATAGTTGAAACAGTTATAGAGGTAATTAAGTTATCAGAACAGTTTAAGAACGGATTAAACTGGCAAGCAGGAGCTGGTGGAATGTCTTTGGCAGCCTCAAATTATCTTAAAGATCTCATGTTGGATTCTGGAGTTGAAGGAGGATATATTTTTGGAGGTATTGAGAAAAATTCTGTTGAAATGCTTCGAGAAGGGATTTTTAAACGGATTTATGACGCACAATCATTTGACATAACTGCCATTGAATCTTTACGAACCCATAAGCATCATGTAGAAGTATCTATCGATCATGCGTACAATCCATTCAATAAAGGCTGTATTGCTAATCATACCGACTTTTCAGTTTTAGGGGCTACTGAAGTTGATCTGAATTTTAATGTTAATGTTAATACCTTCAGTAACGGAATATTAAATTCTGGAATTGGCGGGCATCAGGATGCTGCACGAGCTAAAATAAGTATGATTGTTATTCCTATTGCTAGACGTGTTCCTACAATAGTAAAACAAGTTACAACAGTTTCCACACCTGGAGATTCTATTGATATAATTATAACTGAAGAAGGTGTTGCAGTTAATCCACACAGTTCTATTAGAAGAGAGAAACTTAAGAATGAGCTTGAAAAAACAGGAATTAAATTGAGAAAAATAGATGATCTGCATGCTGAATCAGTTAGTTCAGCCCCTGTTTGTGAGCTAAACCAAACTGATCAAATTTATGGTCTTATTGAGTATCGAGACGGAACTCATCTCGACGTTCTATATCAGATTGAGGAATAAATATTATGGAAGGTATTTTGTAAATTCAATGAAGAATCCAAGCTTTTTGAGTTTTTCTAAGAAGACCAATGCTTCTTCATTAGCTGTAGTTTTAAAGCTTATAACAATGGAAGGTGTCAATTCTGCTATTACCGATTTAGTAAGCTTTTCAGCTCTAGAATCGACTTCCATTAGTTTATCTTTGATAATTCGATTTCTAATTTCACTTACTATGTCTATAAAACGAATATATGTAAATCCTAATATTTGATTTTCTTCATCTTGAACTTCTTGTTGAGATTGCGTTTTTTCTCTCTTTAAAAAATCTTTTATCGTGTCTCCAGCTTTTAGAGCATACTTAGCAATATTATCAACACCTTGCATCACATTTTCAGCTAAACCTTTAGGCTGGCCCTTTTTATCAAGCGAAATAATACTATAGGAGACTTGATAAAATTCAGGATCAAATATTACATTGTATCTGGGAGGATATCCAATTTGATCCTTAATTAAACGATAAGCAAGCGAACCCCCAGGAATAAAAGACAGGATTCCATGAAAAGTAGATTCAATTGCAACTACTTTTGCTACTTCTGCTAATCCTTCAATATTCTGTTTATTGATCCAAAAACATTTTGTGTTTTTTTTGACCTTTCCTCCTATTAAATAGCCCTGATATACTTCTAATACAATTGGATCTTTGAATTCTAAATTCTTTTTAGCAAATTCTTCGATTTTCAATTAGAATGATCCCCTGTTTGGATCCATAACTTAATTTTTTTTTAAATTAATCTTCCACATTATTAGGAGTAAAATAATGTCTTTTAGGTTATTATTCCTAAGTTCAGCCAAGGTTATATAGTAAAGGTATTTATTTAAATAACCAATTCAGATCTTTATTGTAAACATAGTAAGTAAAGGAATATTCACTTGTATTTGTTGGTGAACTGATGACTGAACCAGTAAATATTATCATTTTCAAAGGACCAAAGTGTGCAACATGTAAACCTGTTGAACGGCATTTAAAACGAATTGTTGAAACATCCCAAGGTGGTGCAACAATGATGACTATAGATACAAGTGAAAATCCAGCGATTTCAACTAAATATGGCGTACGTAATGTCCCACATGTTTTATATAACGATGAGGTTGTTTTAACAGCTCAACAGGCTGCATCCATGTTCTCCAGTTTTACAGTGGAAACAACTGAACCTGCAGGGATGTTTTCACCTGATCAATATGATTTGTTCAATTATTTATTTAATAAGCTTATTGAAGCAGGAGTAAAGGCGAGTGAAGCAGATCGCGATCGTTGGAGAAAACTATCCATAATAACGGTTTCTGAGCGTCTTTTAAATATTGAAGAGTTGGAGATGGTAACTAGGCCTACTGTTGGTGATTATGTTCACATTGGCCATCTTCAATCCATTGTCACCTCTCTTTTAGCTATCAATCCAATAGCGAAGGGGTATTTATTCCGATCTGGGGAACTTGCTGGAAAATTTGGTGCTGCACAATCATGGATCCATCGATATAATCCTAAAATTATGGGTACTCTCCGAATGAAAGAAAGATTCAAAGAAATTTTGAAGGGTTTAAAAATTCTCTATGGACCTAATCAATTAGCTTCAAATGTAGCATCAGATATTACTTTTGAGCAATTTTCTGATTATCATGCTAAACTACATGTCTATGGTTCTGCTCATGCGGTTATGAATACTGACATTGGACAGGATGTGTGTGGATTCCTAGCTGGAGAAGTTGCTGGACTCATGGAAGTGACTCTTGGTGAAAAGGCAGCTGTAGTTGAAACAAGGTGTTGTGGATTAGGTCATGATCATTGTGAATTTGAGATACGCTTAGGTGAGGAAACCGATCATTACTCACCTAGAAAGATAGAAACAAAGGAATTTTTTAGTGAAACTGATCGATTAAGATTTGAATTGTCCTTAGCCAATATATCTCGTCACATGTTTGACTCAATCCTATATCGACGAATTATGAGACCTGGAACTGGTGATTATATTCATATCTCCGTTCTTCAGCACATTCTGACTTCATTAAAGTTTTCTGATCCATTTAATTCCACACTATTAGCATATGCGGGTCAGCATTATGGTCAAATGTTAGAGGATGTAGGAAGTATCAGTAGAATAATGCAGCGTCGTAATCTAGGATATTCATTCCCGATGGAGTTTACTCAGGCATGTGAAGTATTAGAATACTATTTAAATTCCCTCATTCAAAGCAAAATACATGCTGATGTCACAATTGAAGTAATTGATGATGAATCAGCTAAATTTAAAATCTGGGAAAGTGCTGCTACATCAGGAATAGATTTATCTACAGTAGACCTTTCAGCATTATTTCCAGGAGTAGAAAAACCTCCAAAAGTGACTGCATTAGACGATTTTCTCTCTGGGTTTATAAATGGACGTTTGGATCTTTTAGTAGAGGATGATGTTAGTGTTCGCGAAATCAATTGTCAAGCTAGTGGTCATCCATATTGTGAATTCTTGGCAGAATTAGATTAATCTCAATGAATTCTAAAAATATGTCATTATTTTAAAATTTTGGATAGAAGAATAGAAGACCAAATACCACCAATAAACCCAAAAAAATGCGCTATAACATTTGTATCATTACCAATGGTTATTAAGAAAAAAATTATCAGAAGATACATAATTTTTCTCCGTTCATACTTTGATTTTTTAGGGATTGAGTGAAAAATAGCCCCTAAAAGGGCAAATACAGCTCCTGACGATCCTAAGGAGATAAAGTTAATAGAAAAAAAGAACCAGAAAATAGATGCACAATTACCAATTACTCCACCAAGTAGAAATATAATTATAACTTCCCAGCTGGATTTTATCTCCTCAAGCCGTAATCCAAAAATTATTAGAAAAAGGCTATTCGATAATAAGTGAACTATATTTGCATGGATTAACATAGCAGTTACCAATCGAAAGAGCTCCCCTTGAAAGATTAAGTCATTATTTTGTCCATACTTGGAGATAAAGGTAGGAGATTGAATAAATAAGTTAAAAGGAAAGAAAATCATCCCTAACAAATATATAAATATTAAAACAAAGACTAACATTAGTGTTCCTATAAATGAAGGAACTTTATGAGAAAATCTATCGAGATAAGAGAATTTTTTCATATTATCACTCTATTCTTGGTTAATTGTCCTTTATATAAGGTTGTAATGGATAAGATAGTTATTATAAAAAGACCAAGTAAAGCTGTAAGAGCTGAAATATAGATTAAGGGATTAAATGGGTCATTTTTCCAAAATTTATTCATCCATAATAAAACCCAGACTATTTCTCCAATATAAAACAATATTAAACCAGTAAAAATGCCTAGTATTGAATATAGATTTTTACGTGATTCTATTAAAACAAAAAAATTGATAGACAAAAAAGGGAATAAGAATGGTAGATAATGAGGATATAAAATCCTGTTAGTTAATAAAAATAATGAAACAAATGGAAATATGGCATAAATCACTCTTGTATAATCTGTAAACTCAATTGTTCGATAAAGCATCAAAAAACATATTCCAAGAGCTAATAATTGAAGGATAAATGGGAAAATTGTTTTTGAAATATCTTGGAAATACAGATTGTAGAGAGACATATTATTATCTAAGCGTGTGGTATGAACTAGAAATACATCGTAAATATACTCTTGTGGTGCGAGTATAAGAAAAGGTAAAGACCCAAGGAGAAAAGTGAAGCCTGAAGTAAATCCTAATTTTATAATTCCTTTATCTTTTACTTGAAACATAAATAAAATCAGAGGTATCAAATAAATAATTGCAGTTGGTTTTACTAAGAGACCCAATCCAAAGAATAATCCGCTTTTTAGATATTTTTTACTTCTAAAAGAGAATAATCCTAAGATCACCCAAAATAGCATAAAATGTTCATGATATCCACCAAATATGACTCCCAAAGTTGAAGGATTCAGTAGGAACCAATTCATTCCCCAAAGTGCAATTTTCTGTTTATTTGGAGAATCTCTAAGTATATTCTTTAATGTATAATAAACGAAGACTCCAATACTGATACTAAAAGGAATTAAAAACAGTTTCACAAGTTGCCAAGAAATTTTTTCTACTCCAATTAATAGTATATAAAAAGCAAGAGAATAAAGATAAAATGGCGGATATTGAGGATTGGGGAGAATTGTATCATTAAACATTATTTGTCCTATGTCTCTATATAAAAGTCTCCCTTGAACAATTAATTTAGCTGCTTCAAATTGTAATACAAAATCAACTGGATTATAATAAACTAATCCTATAAAAAGGTGAATGCAAATGTTTAGACCTATAGAAATGTAGAAAAATTTATTTTCTTGTCTTAATTTCTCTTTTGCTACATAATAATTACGTTTAAATATATTTATTTTTATCATCGCTCCATCAAATCATCCAATTTGGTGTTCATCAAAAAGATAATGTATTTCTAAAACATTTTCAAGAATTAATTTCAATGAAATTTAAATGTGTTATAATTTAAATTAATAATAAAAGAAACTATAACTATTGAAAGAAATCTGTTAATAGCTGTGACTAGAATCCTAAGCTTTAAATGAATAAATTAGAATGCATAATTTACTGAGGAAATCCCATTGTCAAAGAAAAAGCCCTCCTGCCCTCAAATGGCCTTTTTTATTGTCAATCATGGAATTCCTACAGTAAGCTTAGGTTTCCCTAGTGAACAGTCATCTTTGTTATTTGGAGGAATATTAACTGCTATTAGCCAATTAACGGAATCCGAGACAGGAATGGGCCAATTGGATGATATTCAAGCCCAAAATGGTCGGATATATCTCCAAAACATGGGACAAGATTCCTTAGTAGGCTTTTTCGTCTGGAGTAAGACAGGTTTTCCACAGCAGATTAATCGTCAAATGAAAGTACTTGCCGGTGTTTTAGGTTCACGTTATCTATCGGAATACTTATTCAATCCTGTTTTTCAAGAGATATTATTAGTAGGTGCTTTACCTGAAAAATTTCAAGTTTATTTAAGCTTTCAATCTATTTTTACTTGGCGTAAACAAATGAAAGAATCACCATTCAGATTAACTGATACACTTGAGGAGGAGTTAGCTAAAATTGATGGAAGGCTATTTAATGATCTAGGATTGGCCCTATCAGATTTGACATTTCCTGAAAAGATAGAGAATTCTATAGATCGTGCAGTCTGGTGGGCATTAGGGTCTGTATTGAAAACTGACGTTTCTCCACTAATAACAGCAAGAAATATTGATCAAATAATTCAGAATTTGCGATTCCGCATTAAAAAATTAATGGCTCACGAAATAAAAGCAAGAGGCCCTGCTCGTTTACTTAAAGATAGTCTACATGAGGTTAAATTTGAATGGCCACAATAGAAAGTATTACTGCGGGTAAATTACTTCATGAATTTTTACGAAATTATAACGATGAGCCATTTGGGGAGCAAGCACTTGTCATTACTAAACAGTTACTGGACATCGCATTTCCAGAGAAATTACAATTCGATAAGTTAGATTTAACTGAATTGGAATCCTTATTAACTGAAGCTGAAGTAGAATCAAAAGTTCGAAAAACAGCATTTTTCAATTCTTTGGTAAAATTTGTCCATTCCAATCCTCCACCTACTATTCGTAATAAACAACCTAGTCTTCTTCAAAAAGAATTAGTTCAACTTATGGAGTCTGATAAGGAATTTCCAAGTTTTGAAATATCTAGAGCAACTTATGATCTTTCAGGTAATCCAGAATCAGCTTCTTTCGCTAGAACTCAACTTGAAGGTGCTCTAATAAGCACAACAGCATCATTATTCTGCTTTTTGTTAATTGAAGAACAAGGAAAGTCTGGAAAATTCTTTCATGATCTAAATCACAACATTCACTTAATTGCAGAACAATTGCAGCGCGCTTATATATTGATTCGTTTTCTCAAAGAGTTGAATCAATACTCTTGGAATTATACACCTATTAGTGGATGTTTACCCTCCTTGGAAGAATTAAAGACTAAAAACATATGCAAATACCTTGAAGATAATTTTCAAACCTATCTTGAAAAATTTCAAGAAAAAGTATCAAATAATTTTCAAAAAAAATACAAAGAACACATTTTAAAGATGATTGATTCTTCCTATGAAGAAATGACAAAAAATAGAGACAAATTTCCTCTTGATACTGAAGAAGAGACTCTTTCCAATCTCCAGAAAGTGAAATTAAAAACAATCAATGAATTGGTAAAAATTGAGCAGAGATTAAAAAATGGAAAAAATATCAGTTCTAAAGAATTTGAATCGCTAAAAAATTCTTTTTTGAAAAATTGTGAAAAAATTGAAAGATCAATAGAGAAAGAACTGTCAAATTTTAGTAGCCTAATAGAGAATAAATTTAATGAAGAGCCTAAATGGTTTAAATATCATAAAAAAAGTAATAGTTGGGAACTACATTCATCAGAAGAGATTATGAAGCTTCTTGACTCAAAACTAACGATCCAAAACGCTTTTTCAAAGGATAAAAGAACTAAAGAACTAAAACAGGCAATCTCAATATTTGAACAACTGGGTGGGATTCATTTTGCAATGGCAAATATAATTGCACATGATTTTTATGAACGTTTACCTTCTAGACTCCAAAAAACAATTGAATCACCAGCCAAACTAGTCAAGAATAAAGAAGTAAAATATTTGCAGGAAATCCGATATAATGAAGGATTAGAGGCTGTTCAAGCATATTTAATTCCTTATTCAGAAAAGGTAATATCAAATCTCTTAAATATTGGATTAGAACTTATTAAAAGTTATTATATATTAGAATCTCCTCAAATTTCTATTGATGAAGAAAATATAAGGTACCCTAAATATTTGGATTTATTAGACCTTCCTCGAGACTTTTTGGGAAATAAACCTCCTGAAACCTTTTTTGAAAGCGAAGATTTCACATTTCGTGTCCGTGAATCATCTTTTAACATTGGATTAAACTTAAATAACTTTACTGGTAAAGGGAATGACTTATTTAGTTTATTAGTTTCCTCTGCTTCGTTAGAAAATGCAGAAATTTATAAAAAAGCTACTAAGATCCTTGGAAAATTTACAGGGTATGTTTATTCTACTGCACTAGGTAATATGAGGGTTTGTCCACCTGCATTAAAAGCAGTAGACGATTTATTTTTATGAATCATTTTTCTCCATAAAGATCTCTTATTGTTGCCCTCCATGTCAGGAAGTCATCTGGAGATTCTGGAAAATTATTATACATGTCTCTAGCTTGATTCATTTTATTTAAAACGGTTCTGAATTTCAATAATGTACCAAGAATTCTTCGTCCGCGCCATGCTCGTTGTAATAGTCTTAAAACCCCCCCTGATACTTGACCTGATGCATTTCCGTAAAGAAGTTCGTCTCCTTCTACTATCCGTTTATGGAAAATATGATTGATAACCGAACTAGGTAAAGGGATGACAAAATCCTTCATCAATGCTAGGGGGGCGTTGACAGATGCAATTTTAGCCATAAATTCGATATTATAAGGCCAAAGGCTTTTTGTTGAAACGTCATCATTCTCCAAAGCGTTAGTAATAGCTTTCCCGGCCATAGCTCCTGCTTGGATAGAAATTCCGATACCTCCACCATCTGTAGGTTTAACCTGAGTTCCAGCGTCTCCTACAAGGACAAATCCATTCCAAACAAGATTATCTTGTGGTCGTCTGAGAGGGACTCGCCATGCTCCTCCATGGATAACTTTTGAGTTTTTATAGAACTTTTCTTTTCGTTTTAAATACAAATTGAATTGTTGATGGGGATTTAATTGATTGATACGCATTACTCCTAAACCTGCATTCATAGAGTTTGGACCTCGTGGAAATTCCCATAAATAGCCACCAGGACATAACTCTTGATCAAACATAATGCGAATAAATCCAGGCGATTCGATCTCCGTTTCCAGATCACGAACTTCACGATAGCAATTACAAACATCCTTATCAAGAAGATTAATATCCATAAACGTTTTTTCGGGATCTAATTTAGTACGTAAAACAGCTCCTATGCCTGACGCGTCTACGATAACCCGTGCTGTTTTTTCGTGTAGATTATTATCACTTCCTCTATATTTTACTCCAATTACTTGATCTTTTTGGATAATTGGTTCTTTGACCATAGAATTATCATGTAATTCTGCCCCATAATTAATAGCATCTTCAAGCATTCTCATGCCTAATTTGAATCGGTCGATCAATACACCTGTTGTATCTTCTTCTACTAATTCAAATTTTACTTTATGATCTGGAGAAAATAACCATGCTCCTTTAACATATTGACGTATCTCATCTCCATGAGGAGGCTTAATATCAACTACATCTTTGATTCGTCTAAAATGGTCTGTTGAAGTAGCATCCCCACATACCTTTATTCCAATTTTTTCTTTAGGTTGTCTATCTATGAGTGCAACTTTAAATCCCTTATTTGCTAATGCAGCACTTGTCACAGTTCCCCCTGTTCCCGCACCAACAACTATTACATCATAATCAGTCATAAAGATCACCGATATTGTTTTTAATCATTATGATGAAAATTTATGATAATGCTATAATTGTTTATTATGGTTGAATCAGAAATTCTTTCATAAAATTCATCTGATTATAAGTTTAATTTATCTAAAGTTCTAAATAAATTAGATTGGGTCTGGTTACGCAGTTCCATTTCATGTTTAAGATAATCTATACTTTGTACGGTGTTTGGGTCAACGTTATTTAGTATTGAAAGATAGATAGAGACATAATCTCCCATATAAGTCGCATAAATTAGCTGATTAAGTAATTCAGATCCTTTAACACTCATTTCAATAATTTCTACTTTATTATGAATCATTTCCATAGATATTTCAAATCTTAGGGATACATTAGGATGCTCAGAAGGGAATCTGAGTGCGAAAATTACGAAAGGATTCTCCTCAGTATAAGATTCCCATCCAACAATGTGATTATGATTGAACTCTGGAATTTCCTCACAAAATGCCTGTATTTTTGAGTTTTCGTTAAACTGACATTTTATTCGGTTTCCAACACATTTATACGGAGACCAGATGACTGGGATTTTTTTATAGAGAGATTTCGCAATTGTTTTGGCAGGGTTATCGGAGGTTGGAATATCTAGCTTACATTCTTCCCTAATTGCTTGAATATTTTTCATAATTTCCTTAATTACATCGTTATCCAAATGATAAATTCCAACCTCCTCTAAAATCCTTAATAATGGGAATAATAAAAGAGGAAAGGACGCACGAGGTTGCATACCTCCTGGAATTTTGAAATATGGAAGATTATTCTTTGAAAAGAATTCAAGTAGTTTTCCTCCTGAGGCTATTCCAACTATCATGGTATTTCTCTGTATGGCTTCAATCAAACAAGATATTGTTTCCTCAGTATTACCTGAGTATGAAATAAGAATAGTTAAAGTTTGCTCATCAATAAATTCTGGAATTGAGTAATTTCTTCGTACAAAAATCGGAATATTAATTTTATTTTCTAAATATGTAATTAAATAGTCACCACTAACAGCAGACCCTCCCATTCCACAGATGAGAATATTTTCGACTTTATTTTGATAGTTAATAAGTTGATTTTGTATTTGAATTTGTTGAGGGATTTTTATATTTGTATTTAAGGCATCTTCAATGAATTCTGGCCATTTATATACTATATCTAACATACCTTGGGGATCAAGACGTTTGATTTGCTTTATATTGTTAAGATCCATTATCCAAAACCTGTGAAGGATTATTTTGTTGGAATAATACTGTGACTATTCAAAATAGTATTGATTTATTTAGTTTAGATTTTTTATGAAGTATCTTTCGATTAAAGAATAAGCATTAATTTCTTCATTTTGATTTGATGATCTCCTAGGATATTATCAAGATATTATGTACCTATTTTTTCTAGCTTCTTAGTTATTGAATACAGACAAAATTTAGATCAAAGATAGTGAATGGGATTTTTTGTGCAATTCGTCCATTATCAAAAGGTATTGTTTAGAGGATAATATAATGCAGGATAAATACCTTCAAGTCATTCAGTTTTTAGGTAAAAAAGGCTATTTTGCCCGCACTGATGCTGAGAAAATTATACTTGAAGAATTAATCGAAAAGGGTTTTATTCAACATAAAAAGGGGACAAAAAATGTATATCAAATAACAACAGAGGGTGAAAATTATTTATTTAGAGAATTGAACCCTAATACTAAGATTACAGATGATGAATTTCTAAAACTTGTTAAAGATGCTTATCATAGCTTACGAACTCCTATGAAACCATTGGTTCGTATTCCAGAAGTTAGAAAAAGGTTAAATGCTTTAAGAGTACCAGATTCATATTTTAATTCTAAAATATTAAATTTACATGATAAAGGAGTTCTTACGCTCCATACTGCGTTATCTAAGAATTTTGCGATTCAGGGAGGCATTGAATCTAATTCAGGAACTGGAGTTTACTATTATATGATGTTTGAGGCGTAAATGAAAATGACACACGTTGTTAATCTAGTAGTAGAAAATCCGTTTCATAATTATACAGCTCGTGCGGACATTCCCGAGCTTTTCAACCTTAATCGGCCTAATAAGGAAGCTCTTAATCAAGTTATCAGATTTCTTGACATTATTAAGAAGAAAAAAAGGGAGTCAGTAATTCTCCCAATTATCGCGGAGGCAGGTTATGGAAAAACTCATTTCTATTGGGTTCTTCGGGAAACTATTACTGATGCTTACGTGGTCTATATTCCTGTTCCTAGTAATCCTAAGCGAATTTATTCCCATTTCTATTTTGAAACAGTAAAAGCAGGTGGAGCTCCTCTCCTTGAATATATTGCAGATTTTTTAACAGGAAAATACTCAAAGGTAGAACATGCAGCAGTCGATTATTCTGGATTGGGAAATATCATCCTTGACGCATTTTTCGCTTTGAAAGATCAAAAACAGTCTAAAATAGCTTTGAAGTGGTTAACTGGATTTGATTTAGACGAAGAAACAACTCAATTTAAACGTACTATTATGGATGACGAAGAACTTGCATTTGTGGCTCTTAAAATAATTTTAAAGATTATTGATAAACCAATTATTTTTTTTGTTGATGAACTGGAATCGATATTTATTTCATTAGGGCCTGAGGCAGAACTACAATTTCTTGAGAATTTAAAAAAGATGTTTAATGAAGCTTCAAATTTTCTTATGTGTCTTTCTTGTTTAGCAACATTATGGGATAAGCTTCTAGATTTGTCATCTAGTGCTGTTCAAGGACGAATTGAACCTCCAGTTGTTTTAAAAAGGTTTACAAAAAATGATATCGAACATTATTCCATCCATATGCTAGAAGAGTTCCATCATAAATTTGAAGTCCACACCTCTGAATCTAACAGTTTATGGCCACTTAAGGATTCAGACATTGAATCAGCATATGCTTATTCACACGGAAATCCGCGTGAAGCTATTAAATGGTTAAATGGAATTATAGAAGAACGAAAAGAACCTATTTTAAGTAGTTTAAAAAAGAATAATGAATTTTTAACTGAAACAGGAAAAAAAGTGAAAGCTGCAATCGAAAAAGTAAAAAAAATTGGTACAGGGGTTTTTCAAAAGCATAATGGGATTTTTATATCATTAAATATCTCTGATAAGAAAATTCTTACAATTATTCCCCCTTTGAAAGAAATTGACGAAATCTTACTACATTCATACTGGTCTGCTCTGAAAAAACTTTTAGAAGAAGAAGAATATACAGAAATCTTCGTAATTGGTGATGTCCTTAAGGGATATGAGTTAGGCGATATTAAAGTTCAAAAGTTTCAAGAAAGAGATTTAGAATCATCTTTTATTGAAAACTTAAAAAAATCAGCATCTTAATTTTTCTAAATTATTTTCCTTCTGATAGAAAAAATATAAACACTTCTTATAAGAGAGAATTTGATCATATTTTCTATTTTTTAAGGAGAAAAGTCTATGATTAAATCCTTTCAAGATCCAGAGGTTGTGAAAACTCTAAAAGATAAGATTGCAAAGATTTCACATGAGCTTAAGGAAAAAATAAGGATCTGTCATGTTTGTGGTACTCACGAATATACAATTAGCCATTGGGGAATCCGATCTTTACTTCCTTCTAATATTGAAGTTATAGCTGGACCTGGATGCCCTGTTTGTATATGTCCTAGCCAAGATATTGAGCATTGCACATGGCTAGCAAAGCAAGGATATATATTGGCTACATTTGGTGATATGGCCCGAGTACCATGTGAGAAAGGATCTTTACTATCTGTACGAGCGGAAGGTGCTGATGTACGAGTTGTTTATAGTTTTTTAGATGCAATGAAGTTAGCTAAAAAAAAGCCAGACCGTGAAATAGTATTCTTTTCTATTGGATTTGAAACTACTGCTCCTATGGTTGCGATCGAATTAATTAATAAGTCGATTCCAAGAAATTTGTCTGTTCTTAGCTCACATCGTTTAGTTCCTCCAGCTATGGAATTATTACTTAATGCACCAGAAGTCCCCTTACATGGATTTATAGCTCCTGGACATGTATCAGCGATAACAGGATCAAAAGTTTATGAACCGTTAAGCAATAAGTATGAAAAATCAATAGTTATTGCGGGATTTGAGCCAGTTGATGTTTTATTTGGAATTCTTAGCATTCTACATCAGATTAAAGAAAATAATATTAAAACAGAAAATTTATATCCACGAGTAGTAACCCGTGAAGGGAATAAAACAGCTCTGGAAGCTATTAAATTAGCTTATTCAGTGATAGATGCTAATTGGAGGGGGATTGGGGTAATACCAAACTCTGGTTTAGAAATATCTAAAAAATTTGAGGAATTTAATATTCGTCAGAAAGAAAAACTTCCAATAACCACTAGTGTTGAAATGCCAAATGGCTGTCGTTGTGCAGAAGTTATCTTAGGAAAGATTTATCCTGATGAATGCCCTCTTTTTAAGAAAAAGTGTACCCCAGAAAATCCAGTTGGGCCTTGTATGGTAGGAATTGAGGGAACTTGTGCCATACATGCAAAATATGGTGGAGCCATTCCTCACGTTTAGATAAAGATTGAATTATTTTCTTAATATTCTAAAATTTATTAAAAATCTTAGAAATATCAATAAATATTTCTTTCTAAACTAAAAAAGTTCAAAATTAGTTATCCCCCCTAATTATGTGATTCTAATGGCTGTGTTGACAAGTTACAAACGAAAAACAGCTTATCGTTTTCAAAGAGATATTAGATTAGAAGTAATAGCAATATTCATAGGGTTCTTAGGTGGTATTGCAGGAATTGTCTTTCGTAAATCTATTGAAATTCTAGATGAATTTTTATTTCAGGAACATGGATTAGTTCAATATTTTCGCCATAATTACGGTGATATTTTTGCAACTGCTCTAATCATAATAATTCCTGCCATTGGTGGTTTTGTCGTTGGATTTGCAATTTATAGAGCTTTTCCTCTTTCTAAAGGTCATGGAATTCCGAATGTCTTAGAAGCTATGCATACTCACACTCCTATTGAACCAAAAACTCCAATTGGAAAATTTGTTTTATCCATCCTCACAATTGGATCTGGATTAAGTGCTGGATCAGAAGGTCCCATTGCGCAAATCGGGGCTGGTGCAGGGTCTTATATAGCGACAAGATTTCGTTATAGTTCTGCAGAATCTAATATATTGATTGCTGCTGGTGCTGGTGCTGGTATTGCTGCTGTTTTTAACGCACCGTTGGGGGGCACAATTTTTGCCTTAGAAGTTTTATTAGCAACTATTACCCTACATACCACAGTTCCAATTGCAATTGCTTGTATAGTCGCAGTAACTGTAAATTTTATAATCCTAGGGAATATTGGAAGCGTATTCGCAGTTCCAGCTTATGAATTGGGTTCAATTACTGAAATTCCATTAATTTTATTGATGGGAATTTTTTTAGGGTTAATTGGAATATTTTGGCAGAAGACATTATATTTTGCAGAGAATTTTTTTGATAAAAATCGGTTTTCCTTACCGATTGATACTACAATTGGAGGTGCAATTGTTGGTATTATCCTTGTAATTTTTTCTCTTGACCTTCGAGGTGCAGGTTATCCCATTATTCATATTGCATTGGATGGAGAATTTCAATCTCTTACTTCCTTTACAGGTTTAGCCCTAGGACTGTTTCTAATACTTTTTTGTTTTCTTAAAATTACTGCAACATCTTTATCGTTAGGTAGTGGAGTTTCAGGAGGTATTTTTGCTCCATCCTTATTCATGGGAGCAACTTTTGGAGCAGGATTTGCTGTTATACTCAATAGTATATTTGGTTTAAGTTTAAATATAGGATTTTATTCTCTCCTTGGATTAGCCTCCTTATTTGCTGCTTCAGCACGAGCACCAATAACAATGATTGTCATTACGCTTGAAATGAGTGGAGATCTTCAAATTCTACCCTCAATGATGCTTGTGGTTTTAGTAGCATTTATCGTTCATTTGTTACTTGTTGAGGAGAGCATTTATACAGAAAAGATTGTTCATAAAGGTATATCAAGCACTGCAAGAACAACTGATGAATTAATGAATTTCATCACCTTAGAAGAGGTCATGAGTAAAGAAGTAATAGCAATTTTAGAGGATACATTAACAACGGACTTGTTAGATATCTTTATGTGTTATAAACATCTAGGATATCCTATAGTTGATAAAGAAGGAAATCTAAAAGGACTTGTTACCATGTTTGATCTTCGAAGAATCCGAGCTCAACGATTAGCGATTCAGGATATGAAAGTAAGCGAAATTATGGTTAAAGATTTAATTGTTGGTTCCCCATCAATGACTGTTCGAGAAGCAACTGACTTGATGCATCGTTATGTCATTGGTAGACTTCCAGTAGTATATCGAAAAGGAAACTTAATGAAGCTCATTGGAATATTTACTCGTTCTGATATAATTAAGACAATTGAATCATTCCAAGGATTTATTGAAGGCGAACGAGATCAAATAAAACGAAATTATGATCGAAGTGTTGAAAATACAATGATTGAGGTTATACCTACACCCTATCATCATCTAAGTGATAAAGTAG
>WOR8_10001258_pt1 | contig 33328 bp, 23 predicted proteins | sample DeeMarSeWOR38_10_FD_19890 | JGI IMG/M metagenome (IMG submission 19890) | reverse complement strand
GGCTATTAGGCGGGGCATCAGCCCCAAACGGTTGATGGGGGTAGATTCCAGCCCGGAAAGGAGGTGCAGGTTATCGGAATTACAGGGCAAATGACAAATTATTAGGCAAATTATTAGGCAAATTTTAACAATTTATGACGTTAAGGAGAAAACAAGATGAAGAAATTTTTATTTGCACTTCTGTGCGTACTGCTGACCGCCGGCTTTGCCTTTGCGGTAGACGTCGACATCAAGGGCATGTACAATGTCAGGGGCAGCTACATCGACAATAGCAGTGGTGTCAGCGGCGACGCGTTCGATTACATGTACTACGATATGGAACTCGACCTGACCACCCGGCTGCTGGTGTCCGACAAAACCCGGGTCATCGTCAACTTCGAAATCCATGATGAAAACTGGGAACCCGGCCCAAACGAGGACGACAGAGCTGAGGAAGACGGTCGCGGCTTGGACGACAATATCCACTTCAAGCGCGTATTCAGTTCCCACACCTTCGATGCTTACGGCACCGTGCTGGATCTTGGTCTGATGACCGGTGGTGCCTGGGCTTCTGATTTTGGTAACAGTGCCAGGGGCAAATACCGTGTAAAAGTTACTCAGCCCACCGGGCTTGGTCCGGTCATCGGCATTCTGGAGAAAAACGCCGAACTCGGCAAGCTTCAGGAAGACTCTGAAAAAGACGACGGCGATGCCTATTACCTGGCCATGGTCACCAAACTGGGCGATGTCAGCATCCTGCCGCTGCTCGGTTATGTCGATGCCTCCAATGCGGTTCGGGATCAGGGCAGTGACGGTATCAAGAATATCCTCGTCCTGCTCGGTGCCAACGGGACCTTCGGCGATATCGGTTTTGAGGCCGAGGTTAACTATGTCAATTCGGATCAAGATGATACAATTGGTGAAAAAGATTCCTATTATGGCGCCTACGGCAAGGGCTGGTGGAACATCGGCGCCGGCCAGGTCGGACTTCTGGCCGCCTACGGCAGCTGGTCCGATGATCTCGGCGATGGATTCGGTTTCGGTGAGGACTTCACCCCGACCGTTTTCGGCGCCGACTGGGCCAATATCGGCGGCAACAGTGCCACAGACGGTGATAACACCTTTTCCGGGAGAACCTGGTCGGAATACAAGGCCGTCACCATGGTGCAACTCTTCGGCAGCCTGGCGCTTTCCGAGGAGCTTTCCATCAGTGGCGCCGGACTCTACTGGGCTTCCAATGCCAAAGAAAACGCGAACGGCACGGATAACTACTGGAGAGACTCCGACGGCTATGAAATCAATGCCGGTCTGGCCTGGAAACTTACCGATATGGCGACCTACTCCATCGCAGCCGGTTTCGGTAAAATCAGTCTGGATGACGGCGGCACGGGCGTGACGGACGACAGCCCGGATTCGTTCGCCCGAGTCTATCACAAGTTCCAGATTGATTTCTAGAACTTGCAGTCTCTGATTGCAATATAGAAGGTAAACAAAAGCCCCGCCATTTGGCGGGGCTTTTATTTTGTGGCAAGATTTTCTTGAAAACAAAAGCCGATCTAGCGTATAAGGTATGACTGTTCGGTGGGAGCGGCTTCCAGCCGCGAGCATGCTGGCTGACCGGTCCCGTCGCGGCTGGCAGCCGCTCCCGCACACTCTAAAACCATACGAAGGGCCATGATTCTTTCAAAGCTTCAATGGTTTCTATGATTATGAGATCCTTTAAAAACATATTAAGGTCAGCCTTGGGCGTGATTGCCGTCGCTGTGATGGTTGGCGTGGTATTCGCCGCCCCGCCAAAGCGGGTGCTGATTCTGCCGCTGGCGATCCATGCCGACAAAGATGTCAGCTTTTTGCAGAACGGCATCCGCAGCATGCTGTCCTCCCGACTGTATCAACCTGGGAAAACGGAGATTATCAGCCAGCAGGAAACGCTCAAGGCCGTTGAAGCCCTCGGCGCTGCGGTGACGGCGGACGCCGCGGCCATTGGGCTGGCGGGCCAACTCAAGGCCGACTATGTCGTGGTCGGCAGCCTGATGATGCTGGGCGATCGCATCAGCACCGATATCCGCATGCTGGATGTCAGCCAGGGCAAGCCGGCGGTAGCCGTCAATCAGGTTGGCAAGACCCAGGGGGCGGTCATCGAGCATATCGATATGTTTTGCACCCGGGTCAACGAAGATGTGTTCGGCAGCCAACCCCAGGCCCGGCAGCCGGCACCCAAACCACAGGCGGACGTCGTCGACGAGCACCGGATGCACCCGGAAAAGCTGATGAGCTCGGACGTGCGGGATGAACCGGCCGCAATGGGGATGCAGCCGAACATGGCAGCAGCCGGCGCCTGGAGAATCGGGCGGCAATTTAAAAGCCAGCTTCGCGGCCTGGCCCTGGGAGATGTTGACGGCGACGGCCATTCCGAGGTTGCCGTGATCGATAACCATACCCTGCAAGTCTTCCGGTACCAGCAGGGGCGCCTAACACTCCTTGGTTCCGTGGAGGAAGAAAAATATAATTCGTATATCAGTGTTGACGTGGCCGATATCAACGGCAACGGGATGGCTGAAATATTTATAACCAATCGGCCGATTTTGAACGTCGGCCCCCAAGCATCGACCTCATTGCAAGCCGGCGCTCCCCAGCTGCGCTCTATGGTGGTCGAATGGGATGGGAAACAATTTAAAAAGATCGTGGAAAACGACCGGCGGTTTTTGCGGGTGCTGCATCTGCCGAACCGCGGTGCGGTCCTGGTGGGACAACGCCAGGGAAGCTTAACGGATACCTTCGGTGCGAACCGAATTTTTGACGGTCCGATCTCCGAGCTTGTCTGGCGCGGCGGATCCTATGTGGCCGAAGATAACCTGGGCGTGCCGGCACGGTTGAATCTAAACCCTTACAGTTTTACCCTGGGGGATATCAACAACAACGGCCAGGAAATGATTCTGTCCTACTCGCACTTGGATTATCTGCGGCTATCGGATCCGGGCGGTGCCGAGCAGTGGCAAAGCGCTGATAATTATGGATCTACTGATATATATCTGGAAATTCCCGATGAGGGTAATAAGGAAGATATGGATCGCTATTATCTGCCCACCCGCATCATTGTAACGGCGCCGGCCTGGGATGGCGCTCCCGCCGTGCTGGTGGTCAAAAACACCGAAAGCGCGCGGGCGTTTCAACGGTTGAAAGTCTTCAAATCCGGTCAGATAGAATATCTGGCCTGGAACGGGCTAGCCTTTGTGCCCGCCTGGCGCACCCAGCCGGTGTCCAAATATATCAGTGATTTTGCTTTAGGGGACCTCGACCATGACGGCAAGGATGAGCTGGTATTCGCTGTGGTCGTTAAAACATCAACGGCCTTTAGCGAGGGGAAAAGTACCATCGTATTTCAGGATCTGCCGGAGTTCCAAAAGCCGGCGCAGCAATAGGGTTGGGGTCCAATTCAACCGTAAAGCCGCTCCCAATTTTTGAGGCGCTACTGGTCGAAAAAGCGATCGCGGATCACCAGTTGCCGGCGAATCTGTTTTCTGAACCGGTTGCATTTTGTCTGGCAATAGGCATTGGTCCTGGCTTTTTCGAAAACTTCCCTGAAGTACGCGCCCTGGAGAATTTCGGCCAGGGGGCGGGTTTTGAAACTGATCCGCTCGTGGTATTTTTCCACCAGCGGGGCGATGAATCCAAACCTGGCGTTGTGCTCGGTGATGTACATCAGGTGGGCATAGCAGCAGGGATGGACGCTGCCGTCTGCGGCGATGTAGATCGTCCCGTCGACCAGGGGTCTGCAGAGGGCCTGACGGTCGCAGCCTTCCAGCCCTTGCCGGTAGTCGGTAAAAACCTCACGCTTGATGCGAAATTCAATCATTTCGGGTGGGGCCAGATCCGGGCTGAAATCCCGCGATGCCAGGGCATAGAACCGGCGGCAGCCGATCGCCCGCGCCAGATCTTCCGCCGCCTGCAACTGATGCTCGTTGTGCTTAAAGACGATAAACTGCCACTGGGCCGATCCCCCGCCGGACACAAAGGCCCGCATATTTTCGATAATTTTGTGAAAATCGGTGCCCCGGCGATGCCGCCGGTGGGTGTCCGCCAGACCGTCCAGGGCAAACACCATGGCGCCCTTCTGAAAACTGGCGCCCAGTGCCTGCCACCACGCCGCATCGCCGGATGACCCGTTGGTATCGCCTTCCAGAATGATGTCCGGATTAAGCCGTCTGATATAGGCCGCAATTTCCAGGACGTCGGGATTGCAACACAGGTCGCCAAAATTGCCGCCGAAGGTCAGCCGTCGCAGTCGTTGGATCAGGTCGGCCGGCAGCAGCTTGAAGTCCGCCAGCGCAATCAACTGACCGGCGTAGGGCCGGACTTTTTGCCGACGACTGCAAAAAGGGCAGCCGGCATTGCATTTGGAGGACACCTCTATATTGATGGCTTTGACAGCCTCGATTCCCAGCGCGACCAATTGCCAGTTTCTCCTCAGACCCCTCGTTCACCGATTCCGGATCAACATCCCCGGTCGATCTCTAATTAGTAATATTTATTTCTTCTAGTGGTCCCCCTAGCGCCTCCCGGCTCAGGCGGCAGTCTGACGGAAATCGTGTTTTCTTCCCCGACTCTTGCCGACCCCATAAGACGCCAGTCGCGTACTGAATACCACAGGCCGACCCGTTCGCCGTTGGGTCCCGTAATAAAAGCGCCGTATGTCTGCGGATCGTATCCCACCCGCGGTCGAACGAAGTTGAACCATTTCTTGAGCAATTCCGGTTTCAGGTCAACGGGTCGCCAGAGTTTGGAATTGAGGCGGTACTTATTATCGATGCCGATAATGTAATTGGGCTGAGATTCCGGGCCGGAGGCGTAGTAATTATAGTTGGGCAGGATCTCGTAGGAATGCCATATGTCGGTAGCCTCCTGGCTGGGCACAACCCCTGAACCTTTTTTAAGATCGGGTGCGGTGGCACAAGCGGCCAGCGCGATGTGAATAACAACCAAAACGAGTAACACCAGGAGCGGTATTTTCCCCGCTTTCGGTCTAATCTGAACGATGTGCTTCATGGTTTCTCCTTTTACGATATGGGATTGGCAACAACACAGCTGAATGGTAAGGATTGCGTGAAATGAAGTCAAGCCCGCCAGGGTTTAGAAGCCTCTTTTATCACGCCGGTTCCCTTGCAAGGTACAGCAGCCTAGTCGCGGTTGAAATAAAATAACATCTTTTTGGGCTGTTCGTTCGTTGGCGGGGTGGTGACAAAAACCTGGTTATTATCGTCGAGTCTGGCCGACCCCTTGCGCCGCCAGTCGCGCACCGAATACCACAGGCCGATCCGTTCGCCGTTGGGTCCCGTAATAAAGGCGCCATATGTCTGCGGATCGTATCCCACCCGCGGCTGAATATAGTTGAACCAGCTTTTGAGCATTGCCGGTGTCAGATCGACGGGCTTCCAGAGGTTCGAGGCGAGGCGGTATTGATCATCGATACCCATTACATAGAAGGGCTGCGCATCCGGGCCGTAATAGTAGTAATGGTAGTTGGGTAAAATTTCATAGGAATGCCAGATAGCGGTTGCTTCCTGGCTGGAGATGACCCCCGAACTTTTTCGGCCGGTGCCGGCACAACCGGTCAGCACTCCTGTCATTAAAGCCGTCATCAGCACGAAAACGGCTGTCGTTTGACTCATTTTTTTCCTTATTTTCACCGGTACGCTCCCTGCCGGCCGAATCCGCGCCCTTTAAATGTCTAAAACGCCGCTGGTTGAAATGGTCCGCCGGCGCTGCTGCTCCTCCATTCTCAGCGGCGTCGTGACGGCAACCTGATTGCCTTCGCCCAGGGTTGCCGACCCCTTGTCCCGCCAGTCGCGCACCGAATACCACAGGCCGATCCGTTCGCCATTGGGACCCCTAATATCGGCACCATAGGTCCGCGGATCGTATCCCACCCGCGGCGGGATATCGATCCATTTCTTGAGGCGCTCCGGTGTCAGGTCGACGGGCCGCCAGAGTTTGGACGTGAGGTTGTATTGTTTGGCGATGGCGATGATGAAAAAGGGTCGGGCATCCGGGCCGTAGCAGTAGTAGTTATGGTCGGGCAGGATTTCAAAAGAATGCCATTGGTCGGTTGCCTCCTGGCTGGAATAAACGCCTGACCGCTTGAGGCCGCCGGTTGCGGCACAACCGGCCAGGACGACCTGAAGGGCGATGAGCACCAGTGCAGATACGATGGTGGTTGCCAGAATTTTCTTGTTAGTTTGAGCAACGTGTTTCATCGACCCTCCGTCATGTTAAATTTGCCTGCAGCTAACTCAAACTTAAGACCACCAAGAATTAAGTCAAGTCTGGCGGACAGGGCGCCCCGGTTGCATTTGAGTCTCCCGCCCGCCATGCCCTGACACCGGAATGAAGCAATTCAACCTATTGGATCTATAAAAACATATTTACACCAAACCAGCCCGCCATGCCTGGCAGACAGGCGCTCATCTTTTGTTAGCGCTCGGTGCTTTTTCTTCCAGTTTTTCTATAACCCGTTGGATAATATTGGCGGCCACTTCATCTTTTGACAGCAGCGGTAAGGTTGTCGGCTCTTTTTGCGGCTCCACCAGGGTTACCCGATTGGTGTCGACCCGAAAGCCGCTGTCCGAGGCTGAAACGTCATTGGCGACGATCAGGTCGAGCTTTTTGCGGTCCAGTTTTTTGCGGGCGTTTTGCAGCAGGTCCTGCGTTTCAGCTGCGAACCCGACCACCACCTGCAGCCGGCTGCCGCGCTTGTTTTGCTTGGCCACGGCCAGCAGGATATCCGGGTTGGGGGCCAGCTCGACGCTGCGGCTGCCCCGGCCTTTTTTGATTTTTTGATCGGCAAAGGCGGCGGGCCGGTAATCAGCCACGGCGGCGGCCATCAACAAAACATCGGTGGCGGCAATTTCATCCAGCACCGCATCGTGCATCTGCCGGGCCGTTTGCACCGGGCAACACCGCACGCCGTAGCCTCCGGATAGCGCGGTGGGACCGTGAACCAGGGTCACCTCCGCGCCGCAGTCCCGGGCAGCCGTCGCCAGCGCAAAACCCATCTTGCCGGAGCTGCGGTTGCCGATATAGCGCACGGGATCGAACGGCTCCCACGTGCAGCCGGCGGTTACCAGGACATGTTTCCCGGCCAGCGGGCCTTTGCGGGCCAATACCCAGCGGCAGGCCTCGAAGATATCCTCCGGTTCGGCCATGCGGCCGGGCCCGGTGGCGGCCGATGCCAGCCGGCCTTCCTCCGGACCGATGAAATGAAAGCCCCGTTCGCGCAGCAATGCCATGTTGGCGCTGGTGGCCGAATTCTGCCACATGCCGGTTTCCATGGCCGGCGCCAGCAGGATGGGGCCCCGGCAGGCAAGGCTGGTGGTGGTGAGCAGGTTGTCTGCAAGTCCGTGGGCCAGTTTGGCCAGGGTATTGGCGGTGGCAGGTGCGATCACCAACAGGTCGGCGCGTTTGCCGAGTGCCACATGGCCGATTTCGGTTTCGGCAAGCAGTGCGAACATTTCCGTGACCACCGGTCGCCGGGTAAGGGCCTGAAACGTGATCGGTCCCACGAATCGGGTGGCGGCCGCCGTCATGATGACATCGACCAGGGCCCCGGCCTGCACCAGCCGCCGGCTGGTCAACCCGGCAACTTTATAGGCAGAGATACCCCCGCTTACGCCCACAACGATATGTTTATCCTTGAGCAATGGTATTTCGGTCATCTTATCCCCCAACCTTTCCAAACCCTAATAGCTACGGTGTGGACACGGCCCCCACTCTGCATCTATCGATGATTGACTCTGGAAGCCGCTCCCACGCACAATTAAGGCCATCTTCAATTCCGCGCAGCATTTGTCAGAAAATGTTTATCAATGGCTTTCGTGGTCTAACTGCTGGCGCATGGGGCGGGTGCTGCCGACCCGATGTCCACCTGCAGCTGCTAACTTGATACGGAATCCTCCTGATTTAACTCGTAAATTAAGCGCAAGCCCTCGAGGGTCAGCATTTGATCCACGATTTCGATAACCCTGGTTTCTTTAGCCAGCACCGGTGCCAGACCTCCGGTGCCGATAACCCGGGCCTGACCGCCGAGTTCAGCGCGGATGCGATCCACCAGGCCTTCGATCAGCCCTACATAGCCCAGGACCAGTCCGGCCTGCATGCACTGGACCGTGTTGGTGCCGATCGCCGCCGGCGGCGCCACCAGTTCGATGCGGGGCAATTTGGCCGTGCGGCTGAACAATGCTTCGGCGGCTATGCCGAGCCCCGGTGCGATGGCCCCGCCCAGATAGTCGCCCTCGGCGGATATGGCGTCAAAGGTGGTGGCCGTGCCGAAGTCCACCACGATGGCCGGGCTGCCATGAAGCCGGTGGGTGGCCAAGGCGTTGAGGATGCGATCGGCGCCCACTTCGGCGGGGTAGTCGGTGCGCACCCTTACGCCCAGGTTGATTTCATGGCTGACGACCAGGGGGCGGCACTTGAAAAACCGTTCACACATCTCGATAAATGTGGATGTCAGCGGGGGGACCACACTGGCAATGGCGATGGCGGAAATCTGCTCCCATTGGTATCCTGCGAAATCGAACAGACTTTTGAGCAGCATGCCGTATTCGTCCGCCAGTTTGGCCCGATCGGAGGACACCCGCCAGTTGGCGATCCATTTTTGGTTGTGGTGCAGGCCCAACATGGTGTTGGTGTTGTTGATGTTTATTGCTAGAAGCATGGAGAATCTCCCTTTATCCCGATAACGAGCAAGCAGTCAACAGTGACAAGTGTCAGGGCATGGCAGATGGAGTTGATTAAGTTGATTAGGACAAAGGATTGAATCCTATGTGACGATTTGACTATGGGAGCCCCCTTGAAATCAACTCAATCAACTTAATTTACTTAATCAACCAGTTTTCTCTTTAAAATTTCATTCACCATCTTCGGATTGGCCTGGCCTTTGGTGGCCTGCATGACCTGGCCGACGAAAAATCCCAGCAATTTGGTTTTCCCGTTTTGATAGGCCTCGACTTCTTTGGGATGGCGCGCAACCACCTGGGCCACAAGATCTTCGATGGCATCCGTATCGGTAATCTGGATCAGGCCTTTTTCCTCGACGATCCGGCGGGCCGGTTTGCCTGTTCGGGCCATTTGCTCAAAAACGGTTTTTGCGATTTTGCCGCTGATGGCCCCTTCTTCGACCAGTGCCAGCAAGTCGGCAAGGTCGCCGGCGGAGACCGGCGATTCTTCGATGGTCTTTTCCTGGGCATTCAACAGCCCCAGCAGCGATCCCATCACCCAGTTGCTGACCTGTTTGGGCTGCGAGAACCGGCGGGTACAATCTTCGAAGTAGTCTGCCAGACTTCGATCGGACGTCAGCAGTTCGGCGTCATAAGAGGGCAGGTTATACTGATCCATAAACCGTTTCTTTTTGGCCTCCGGAAGCTCGGGCAGGCTTTTTTTGACCGCATCGATCCATTCGTCGTCTATCAGCAGGGGCAGCAGGTCGGGGTCGGGGAAATAACGGTAATCATGGGCCTCTTCTTTGCCGCGCATGGATAGCGTCTTGTTGTTGTCCGGGTCCCACAGCCGGGTTTCCTGTGCGATTTGCTCGCCGTCCAGGATGGCTTCTTTCTGACGGCTGATTTCATACTGCAGGGCCTTTTCGACGTGTTTGAAGGAATTGAGATTTTTCAACTCCGTGCGGGTTCCCAGGGTCTGGGTGCCCCTGGGGCGTATGGACACATTGGCGTCACATCTGAAGCTGCCCTCTTCCAGATTGCCGTCGCAAATTTCCAGATAGCGCACAATGGATCTCAGCTGTCGGAGATAGGCGCCGGCTTCTTCCGCCTGGCGGATATCGGGTTCGCTGACGATTTCAATCAGGGGCACGCCGGTTCGGTTAAAATCCACCATGCTGACGGGCCGATTCGGATCGTGGCCAAGTTTGCCGGCGTCTTCCTCCATATGGATACGGGTAATTCCGATGCGACGGCGGTCACCGTCGACTTCGATATCGACATAGCCGTGCTCGGCGATGGGCAGTTCATACTGGGATATCTGGTAGCCTTTGGGCAGGTCCGGATAGAAATAGTTCTTGCGCGCAAAGCGGCTTTCCCGGGTGATGTCGCAATGGGTGGCCAGCGCCATGCGCAGGGTGTATTCCACCACTTTCCTGTTCAGGACCGGCAGCACGCCCGGCATACCCAGGCACACCGGGCAGGTGTGCGTGTTGGGTGGTGCACCGAAAGCGGTCGAACAGCCGCAGAAAATTTTGGTTTTGGTTTTGAGCTGGGCATGCACTTCCAGCCCGATGACCGGTTCAAATTCCATGTTTCATCCTTGTTGGGGTTAGCGATCCCAAAATACTTTAAAATAACAGGGGCATACGGTAATAACAACCCTCAGAGACCCGAATAATGGACAATTGGGGCCGTTAAGTCAAGTCTATTCAGACCGGCAGATACGGACGCAACCCTTATGCCAACACTTCTTTGCTACTGTTCGAATCGTCCCTTGAATCCATAGCACTTATAAACCACCAAATCCTGGGCCAGGCGTCCGTCACGCAATATTTGGATGGATGCCGGCTGAGGATCCATTTTATCAAAGAGCGGGCCATAGCGCCGGGCTCTTTTACGATGCCGCCTCTGATCTACAATGAACAGGGCATCCCAGCCGGTGTGCTCAGCTGGTGCAAACCACAAATGATATTGATCGAACTTGTGGTGCAGGGAGGTAACGACGGTATCGGGTTGAAGGTACACGCCGATTTGACTGGCCTTGAAAAATCGGTGGGAAAAAACAAACGTTTTACCCGGGCGGGGCATACGGCCGCGAAGGGCCTCCACCCTGCGGGCGATTTCCGGCCAGCCGAAAAGATCGTTGGAAATGTCGTAACCGGGCTCGAACGGTTTCAGGGTTTGGACGGTTGGAAATTTTTGGTTCAATTTCAAGGTGATATCCCGGGCCCAGTTGTAAACCGGCTCGGTTACATACAGAAAAAGGGCCAGGTAGAGCAGGATGCTCATGAAAAACCCGGTTAGGCCGGATGCCAGGGCCCAGCGTCGCCAGCGCTCGGCGGATGGGTTGGGCGGGGTAACTTTTTTCAATACCACTGCGGCCACGGCGATCGAACCGGTCCACCACCCGGCGGTGGTCCAGTGCGGGAGAATCTTGGTGGTCAAACCGGCAAGGCAAAAAAAGATAAAAATTGGCAGGCTGGTCCAGAGAACAAATCGGTCACTTCTGCTTGGTTTTTCCTGCTTTGCGAGAACAATGCCGGCAACAATCAAAAGTGAGAAGATAAGCGGCGACCAGGCGGCCAACTGCCCCCCGAGGGCTGCCAAAAAATCCCCCGGGCTCAAACCGCCGCCGGATCCCTGGCCCAACTGATATGAATAGGAAATCCAATTATTGCCTGCATTCCAGAAAATGTTGGGAGCAAACACGATTAATCCGATTCCGACCGCCAGCCAGGGCTGAATTTTGCCCAACCAGTGCCGGTGTTCGGAAGAGGTGATCAAATAACCCATCAGGCACAGGGCCAGCAAGACGGCGTGATATTTGCTCAGCAGCGCACCGCCGAACATCAGGCCGGTCAATATCCACAGCGGCCACCGTCCGGTTTCCATCGCCAGCCACACCGCCAGAAGGGTACCACACCAGAAAAAATTCAGGCTGGCATCCGGCAGCAGTCCCACCATCAGCACCTGCTGGTAGGGCATCAGGTGCAGCGTGAGCGCTGCCCAGAAGGCGATGCGTTCATCCCTGTAAAGCGCCAGCGCCAGATAACGCAACAGGACCAGGCTGAGCGCGGTGCAGATGATCGGTCCCAGGCGGACAAAAAAAGCACTGTCGCCCAGGGAAGTCGTCAGGGCAGCCAAAAAGGCTACCATGGGGGGATGATCAAAATACCCCCAGGCTAATTTGCGTGAATAGAGCAAATAATGGGATTCATCTTGTCCTAAACCGAATTTATTGACCAACACCAGGCGAAATAGCGTAAAGGCGATCAAGAGGCACCAGAATAGCGTTCGGTAGGTTTTCTGAGATATTTTCTGGTTGCTGAATTGCATATATTTTGAAAGGCGCGTATTTTGGTTTATTGTTACCTTTTGGTTATAGTAAATTCCAAATCCCAAGCACCACATAGCAAATAAATCACAAATTTCAATATCCAATGACCCAAACCACCAAAATTTTGCTGTATTGCTGCACAATCATTTGTATGCTGGTTATTATGTCATTGACACAAATGCCTGGCGCATGCGTTTGGAATTTTGAATTTAGGTCATTGGGATTTATTTGAGATTTGGTTTTTGATGCTTGGAATTTTCTTCTACTCAACCAATTCCAATTTGCATGACTTTTATTTTCTTAATATTTCCAATGCTTTTGACAACACCTCTTCCGGCTCGATCATCTTCAGACACCGATTGTCTCCGTCGCAGGGTGAATTGCGGTGATTATAGGCGGTAACGCAGGGTGAGCATGAAAGACCCAGGAAGAGATTCTGCGCCTTTTCGTCAAGGGGACCATACAACTGCGGTGTTTCCGGTCCGTAAAAAATTAGGCTCGGAACAGGGGTCATGGCGGCAAAATGTCCGGGACCGCCGTCATTGGTAATCAGCAGGGATGCCAGGTGGAATATGCGCATTAACTCCCGGATGGTGCGGGTATATCCGGTCAAATCCACGCAGCTGTCATGTCGGGTGTGGGACAGGATCCTGCGGGCCACCGGTTTATCCTCGGCCAGGCCGATCACGCACACCGCATATCCGCGCTCCAGCAAGTCTTCGGCCAGGCGGCAATAATAATTCAGCGGCCAGGCGCGGATGGGCAGCAGGCCTCCTCCGGGATACAGGAGAACGATTTTTCTCTTGCTGATGGCCGGGGCCTTTTCCAGCAGGCGTCTGCGGGCATCTTCGATTTCACCCGCCTCAAATTCCATCATTGGGATTTCCAATTTATCGTCGGCTGGCAAACGCTTGGCCCTGGGGTCGGTGGGGGAATCGATCGCATCAACCAGGGTCAGGAACTGACGGGTAATATGGTGGTACGGGTTATAAAGCACCGGACGATTCATGAAATTGCCCCGGTACAGACCTTCCTGGGTGTGGGGATGGAACCCGACCCGGGTGGCAGCCCCGCTCAGAAATGACAGGATACTGCTGATTCTTGAAAATAACTCACAATCGATCACGGCATCCAGGTTGAGTCTTCGCATCTGAGACAATGCCGCCAGCGCCGTCCTCGCAAAAACCGCCAGGGACCTGTCGTTTATGGCAATAATGTTCTCCGGCGGAATGATGCCCAGCAACTCCACGACCTCGCGGTTTTTTTCAAACACCAGGATATGCAGGGAAGCATCGGGAAATTTTTGCGTTAACCGGTGAAACATGGGATAGCCCAGCACCAGGGCGCCCATTTCGGATAGGAGGATGATGAGAATGCGTCTGGGTTCGCCCGGGCGGGACTTTTTTTTGAAAAATTTATAATATACTGAAAATATATAACAAATAATCGTTCCCACATAATAATCGATCCGGCGCTGGGTTTCTATCTTCATACTTTTACTTTCACTATGGATGAGGTTCAGGGTTCAGGGTTCAAGGTTTCATTACTTTTAACAATCTTGCCATAGGCTTTGCATCTGATAAAGGCTCAAATCGCTCCGCTTTTCTAGAGGTCCTCTACTGGCCATCTCTCAATCAGTTCATCAGTGATTCGAACCCAGAACCTTTGAACCTTGAACCCCTGAACGGTTACCAATATACCAAATTACCTGTTATTAGGAAAGAATAATGAAAAATCTGAAAGATTTGGCGAAGTAAAGCTAAAATTCTGCAGGAATGTTTGATGCCTTGCATTGGATGTGATATAGGAATTTGGTTTTCCAATAACGAACAACCCATAACTGAGACTACAGAATAAAGCGGTTTTGCGCTCAGTTCTAATTTATCGAATGGCACGCAACTCAACTTACAACATCCTGATGTATTCTCACGACACCTATGGCCTCGGCCACATCCGCCGGACCATGGCGATTGCCGCGCATCTGCTTGGCCCCCGTATCAATATTTTGATCCTGACCGGCTCCCCCATCGCCGGCCGGTTTTCCTTTCCCGAGCAGATTGATTTTGTGCGGATTCCGGGCATGATAAAAAAAACCAACGATGAGTACCTGCCCTTGTCAATCAAAATCAACGCCCGGCATGCCCTGGATATCCGCAAAAATATTATCACCACCACCGCCAAAACCTTTCAGCCCAATCTTTTCATCGTGGACAAGGAGCCCCTGGGACTGAAAAAGGAAGTTTTGCCCACATTGCAATGGCTGCGGCGCAGCCGGCCCGAGACCCGTTCCATTCTCGGGTTGCGCGATATAATGGACGATGCCGAGACGGTCAAAAAAGACTGGCGCGAGAAGCAGGTTTACAGGCATCTCGAAGATCTTTACAGCGAAATCTGGATTTACGGCATACAGGATTTCTATGACCCCATCAAGGAGTACGAAATCTCCGACACCATCAGCCCCAAAATCCATTTTACCGGTTATATCCCCCGCAAAATCCCGGGGAAAGATGCCGTCAGAAAGTTCAAAAAAGAGCTCGGACTGCAGGGTTCGGAGCGACTGGTGGTGGTGACCACCGGCGGGGGTGGCGACGGCTACCGGGTTATGGACACCTATTTGGCTGCCCTTGAGTCCATTTCCGGGCCCCTGCCGTTTAAAAGTGTGTTGATCACCGGTCCCTTCATGCCCAAGCAGGCCAGGCAGGATGTTTTTCAACGGGCCCGCCGGCTGGGACTGCGAACCTACCATTTTTACCGTCAGATGGAAAAAATCTTTGCCGCCGCTGACATTGTTGTCAGCATGGGGGGCTACAATACCCTGTGCGAGATCCTGGGTCAGGGCACCATCGGTCTGGTCATTCCCAGGGAAACGCCCCGCAAAGAGCAAATCATCCGGGCCCGGGCCTTTCATCGGCAGAATCTCGTCGATTACCTCCCCTGGAATGATTTAACCGCCGACCGATTGCGTCAAAAACTTTTTGATATTCTGGAAAAACCCCATCCCTATCACGAAGCGATTGCCCGGTTTCAGCTGACGGGCATCCAAACCATGAAACAGCGCCTTCATGCCTTCAGGTGTAAAAAATCATGAATACGGCCCGTGGACCTGTCCTGGGGATGATTCTGAAAGGTTACCCCCGTATTTCAGAAACATTTATCTCCAATGAAATTTTAATGCTGGAAAAGCGTGGATTTGCCATCCATCTGTTTTCCATGCGGCAGCCCCGCGAAGATTTTACCCACGAGAGCGTTCAAAGAATCAGGGCCCGGGTGGACTATCTGCCGGAAACCCTGCTAAAACCGCTGCCGCGCCTGTTATACCACAACTTTATCCTGGCTCATCGGCAGCCCGGCACCTATGTCGCCGCCCTCAAAACCGCCTGGCGGCGATTTCTAAGAACCCGTAAACCGGCCACCCTCAAGCATCTGCTCCAGGCCGGCTACCTGGCCCAGCGCCTTTTGCCGGGCAGCGGCGTTACCCATCTGCATGCCCACTTCGCCCATTCCCCCACTTCGGTGGCCATGTTCACCAGCCAGTTGACAGGATTGCCGTTTAGCTTTACCGCCCATGCCAAAGATATCTATACGTCCGATTCCAGGCAGCTGAGCGAAAAAATCGACCTGGCGCGGTTTGTGGTCACGTGCACCGAATATAACCGCCGGCACTTATTGGAAGTTTCCGACGGTCATAAAACACCGATCCATCGCGTCTACCATGGGATCGATATGGACCTGTTCGCCGGCCATGAAGGGCAGCCGCGAAATTCCGAACAGCCGCACCAGATTCTGACTATCGCCCGCCTAACCGCCAAAAAGGGTCTGCCCAACGTCTACAGGGCCTTGAAAATTTTAGCCGACAGGGGCCTGGTTTTTGAGCACACCCTCATCGGGGACGGTGAAGATCGCAAATCCATTTTGCAGCTGATCAAAAAGCTGGAACTCGGTTCCGTGACCCGATGGCTGGGAACCCGGCCCCATGAGGTCGTGCTGGATCACTACCGCGCTGCCGATCTTTTTGTTCTGGGATGCGAGGTGGCCGCCGACGGTGATCGCGACGGTATTCCCAATGTGCTGATTGAGAGCATGGCCATGGGCGTGCCGGTTGTCGCCACGGATATTTCTGCTATTCCAGAGTTGGTGGTCGACGGGCAAACCGGTCTGCTGGTGCCGGCCGGTCGACCCGATAAACTGGCCGATGCCATGCAGCGCCTGCTGACCGACAAAGAATTGAGACACAGCGTTATTCCGGCCGCCCGCCGGACGGTGGCGGATGATTTTGACAACCGGCGGCTGATTCAGGATCTTGCCGACGTCTATCAAATGGAGGGTATAGCGCCCATTGTAGAGCGCAAAGCTTAGAAGGGCAGGGCGCAAAAAGTCGGGAGCGATGGATATATTGGGGGGGCCGCCCACCGCAGCTGTCCCGCTTGCTGCGGGGTCGGCACGGTGGGCGACCCTACTGTGCTCTGACGCGATACTCGATAGGCGATGACATTCTGGCTGGTTCGGGAATACAGCATCGCGTATCGAGCATCCAGTATTTTAGCACCCAGCAGCCAAACTTGCGACTAACGGTGAGTTGTTAATGGAGACAAATACCCAGCCATCGCGAATTGCTTTCTATGCGCCGTTCAAGCCACTGGGGCATGCGCAGCCATCCGGCGATCTGATCACGGCCACGGGCATTTTCGATTTCCTGCGCCGGCAGGATCATCAGGTCATGTCAGCCAGTACGTTGCGGTGCCGTTGGATCTATTGGAAACCCTGGCTGTGGCCGCGGCTGTGCTGGGAAAGACAGCGGGTGGTCCGCAAATTTTCATCCGAACCTGCCGATCTCTGGTTTACCTATCACAGCTATTACAAGGCACCGGATTTGCTGGGACCGTACGCAGCCAAACGCCTGAATATTCCCTACGTCATTTTTCAGGGAATATACTCGACCAAACGCAGCCGCAGGCTTAAGACCCGGGCCGGCTTTTATCTGAATAAAGCCGCTTTGCTGGCCGCTGACCATATCTTTACCAACAAGCAGGTCGACCTGCTTAACCTGCGTCGCCTGCTGCCGGACGACCGGATTAGCTATGTGGCGCCCGGATTGAATCCGGATGAGTTCGTCTTTGATGCCGAAGCCCGTGCAGAATTGCGCCAACAATGGTCTAGCGCGGACGGGCCGGTAATTTTTTCAGCCGCGATGTTCCGGCCGGATGTCAAAACCCGGGGACTGAAATGGGTGATTCGGGCCTGCGGGGAACTGTACCGTCAGGGCGAGGCATTCCAGCTGGTGGTTGCCGGGGACGGCAGGGAAAGAAAAACCCTTCAAGACCTGGCGGCCGAGCAGATACCGGGCAAAGTCCGGTTTGTCGGTAAAATTCCCCGGTCGAAGCTTTACCGTTACTACAGTGCGGCCGACGTGTTCGTGTTTCCCGGTATCGGGGAATCTCTGGGGATGGTGTTTCTCGAGGCCCAGGCCTGCGGCCTGCCGGTGGTGGCTTTTGACAATGCCGGCGTTCCGGAGGCCGTCCAGGACCGCAAAACCGGCCTTCTGGTGCCGGCCCATGAAATGGCGCCCTTTGTGGATGCCGTTAAAAGCCTGTTGAGAGACCGGGAGCTGAGACGGCAAATGGGCCAAGCCGCCAGCGCCTACGTGCGGGCGCATCATGATCTGGACAGGAACTATCGCGAACTTGCGCGGCAGCTGCTGCGAATCGTGAAAAATAAACCGTCACTTAAAAGCTGATGCCGAACCAATCGAACAACACCCGTTTTGGACTTGTGCGCCATGCACAAACCATTTGGAATCGGGAAAAAAAGATTCAGGGTCAAAAAGATTCCCCCCTGACGCCGGGTGGAAAGATCCAGGCGTCGCGATGGGGACAGCTTTTAAAGCCGTTGCCATGGAATCGAATCCTGACAAGCGATATTGGGCGTGCCATGGAGACTGCCGGAATAATCAATCAGGCGCTAAAGATTGCATTGAAAACGGATGCCCGCCTCAGAGAGCAGGACTGGGGGCAGTGGACCGGGGAAACCATTTTCCGGATTCAGACCGATACGCCCCGGGAACTGGACAACCAGGTCAGGTCCGGCTGGGATTTTTGTCCACCGGATGGCGAGGTCCGCCGCAATGTTCTGGAAAGAAGCCGTCAAGCGTTGTCGGAAGCGGCTGCAAAATGGCCCGGAGAGACCATCCTGGTGGTGACCCACGAAGGGGTTGTCAAAAGCTTGATTTATCACCTCTGCGGACGAAAATATCTTCCGGGTGAGCCTGCCATCATCAAGCCCTATCAGCTGCATTGGCTGGCCCATGACGCGGACGGGCTAAAAATAGAGGAGATCAATGCATTGGCGCTGGAAAAAAAGTAACCGTTCAGGGTTCAGGGTTCAGAGGTTCAAAAGTTGATGAAGAACTGAATGGCTGAAATCCAGTATTTCTCAATTTCCAACCCTGAACGCTGAACCCTGAACCTATAACATTATGAAAATTATCCAATACTGCCAAAATGTTCTCGGCGTCGGCCATCTTTTTCGCGGCCTCGAAATTTGCCGGGCCTTGTCCGAGCATGAGGTTATACTGGTTACCGGCGGTCCCCCCGTCGAAACCACCCTGCCGGCCCATGTGCGTGAATTTTGCCTGCCCATTCTCCAAATGGATCATGCGTTTAAAAGGCTTATCAGCACCGAGAAAAATATGACCCTCGATCAGATCAAAAAAGTGCGCCAAAAAAAGCTGCGGGCGCTTTTTGAAGCGGAAAAACCGGATCTTTTCCTGGTCGAGCTGTTTCCCTTTGGCCGCCGGGCTTTTCGCTTTGAGCTCGATCCGGTGGTAAAAGCGTTGCGGAAAAGGAGATCGCCATCCTGCGCTATTTTCAGCAGCGTGCGTGACATTCTTGTGGAAAAAAAGGATTACATCAAACATGAAGCCAAGGTTGTCAAGATCCTGAATCGCTATTTTGACCGGGTGCTGGTTCATGCGGATCCCGATCTGGTGGAAATTCGTGAAACCTTCGGACCCTTTGATGACATCGCCATCCCGGTGGAGTACACCGGCTATATCGCCCCCCGACCCCCGGCGCAAGCCGGCGAAAGAATTCGGAACCAAATGGGTATGGACGATGGCGAAAACTTAATCGTCGCCAGTGCGGGCGGCGGCAATGTCGGGGCACCCCTGCTGGCCGCTGTGGTCCAGGCCTTTTCGAGATTAAAAAATGGCGACAGCCGGCTGCAAGTTTTTACCGGGCCGTTTTTGGATTCCCGGGATTTTGACGATTTGAGACGCATGGCGCCCGACGGGGTACAGGTGGATCGATTTACAGAAGATTTTATGTCCTTTCTGGCGGCAGCCGATCTGTCCGTCAGCATGGGCGGCTATAACACGACCATGAATATTCTGGCCACCGGGGTGCCGGCGCTGCTGTGGCCTTTTTCCACAAACCGCGAACAGCGGTTGCGGGCCCAGCGTCTGGCTGACCGCGGACTGCTGACCGTTCTGGAGGATGCCGACCTGCAACCGGATCGCCTTGCCGCTTTGATGGCGGCGACATTATCTCAGCCGGCCCGATCGGAGGTGGGGATTGATCTAAACGGTGTTGCCAACACTGTCCGGGCCATCGAGACCTGGCAAGGGTAATAACCGGTTTTCTCGGAACCGGGAGGTTGAACCAGAAATAAATTTTACCACGTAGATCACGAAGAGCACGAAGACACAAAGGGAATATATGGTTTCATACTTTCTTAATAAACTTTGTGTCCTTCGTGGTGAAACAAGTTTCGTAATGGATTACAGATTATCCACATCAGGGGTAAACGGATAATGTCACCGAACATCGCAGCCTTATGGCACCGTCTCCCGACGGACTTGAACACCCTGGTCTCCGATTGTATCCATGGCGGCTGCCAAAGCCTGCACGGCCCGGATACCGGCTACGTTTTTTTTCGGGCCGACGATGTGGCCGTCCCCGGTAAGCAGTTTTCCCGGATGATGGAGCTCTTTGCGACCTGCGGCGTGCCCCTGTCACTGGCCGTTGTGCCCGCTGCGTTGACCCGCCCGCGCTGGCAGTACTTGAATGGATTCGAGAGAACGAATCCCGGGCGCTGGTGCTGGCACCAGCACGGCTGGCGGCACGTCAACCATGAAACGGAAGGCAAAAAGCAGGAGTTCGGTGCTACGCGCACGCCTGCAGCCCTCCAGAGAGATCTGGTGCAAGGCAAAATGCGGCTCGAGCGTATCATGGGAGAGCGCTTTTATCCGGTGTTTACCCCTCCGTGGAATCGGTGCAGCCGCAGAACTCTGGAGTTGTTAAAAGAACTGGGGTATGCAGCTGTTTCCCGCAGCCGCGGAAGCAAGGCAACCCTGCCCGGCGGGTTACCGGATTATTATGTCAATGTGGATCTGCACACGCGCAAGGAAAAGCGTCCGGCCGAGGGCTGGAAAAATCTATTTGCCGAACTCACGCAGGCATTCACGTCAAGGCATTGCGGTATCATGATTCACCATCGGATGATGAACGCCGCGGCATTTGATTTTTTGGAAATACTATTAAAGACGCTGGCAGATAATCCTAAATTGAAGCTGGTTCATTTTAAGGATATGGCGGAAAGCGCCGTAATCTTATAAGTAGCTTTGTTTAGTCCCAGGACGATATCCGGGCTGGGATCTGCGTCTTAATCGTGGGTGGGAGCGGCTTCCATCCGCGATTCTGCCGGCTGAATGAATTAATCGCGGCTGAGAGCGCTGCCACAATCGCTTACGATCATGGATTCGAGGATGGGTGTTCATGCCAGGCGGCCTATCGGAGGCGAACAAATCCCATAACCTTTGAACCCCGAACTCAGAACGCTGAACCTCCAATTATGAAAATCATCTTTTACTGCCAATACGTATGGGGCATGGGCCATCTGGTTCGCAGCCTGGAGTTTGCGCGGGCGCTGGCGGGTCATGACGTGACCCTGATTGCCGGCGGACAGAAAGTGGACATAGACCTGCCGGATCATGTTCAACTCGTGCGGTTACCGGCGCTCTACATGGATGAAAAATTTACCCGCTTGATCTCCGGCGAACCCGGCCGGAGGGTCGAGCAGGTTCAGCATGCACGCAAAAAGGCGCTTTATGATCTTTTTGAACGGACCAAGCCGGATTTCTTTATTGTCGAGCTCTATCCTTTCGGTCGTTCCATCTTTGCGTTCGAACTTGAGCCGCTGCTGGAGGACATTCGCAGGGGTGCGTTTGGTAATGTCAAAGCCGTCTGCAGCCTGCGGGATATTCTGGTGGAAAAGAAAGACCCGACCTACCACGAAAAAAGGGTTCTGAAAAAATTAAACCGCTACTTCGATGCCCTGCTGGTTCACTCCGATGCCGCGCTGCAGCAGCTGGATGAAACGTTCAGCCGGGCGGCTGACATCCGCATTCCCCTGGTGCACACAGGCTTTATTACCCAGCAGGCCGACCCGGCTGCCGGCCGCATGTTGCGGCAGGAGCTGAAGCTGGACGCCGGTGAAAAGCTGATCGTGGCCAGCGCCGGCGGCGGACGCTCGGGTTTTCCTCTGTTGACCGGCCTTTTGGATGCCTGCGATCTGCTCGACGGCCAGTTGCCCTACAGGCTCGAAGTATTTTGCGGCCCCTTTATGGATCAAGATGAATTTGAACTGCTCTGTGCGCGCGCGGCACCCGCCCGGCGCATCCGACGCTATACCAAGCACTTTTTGGACTACCTCTCGGCCGCCGATCTGTCGGTCAGCCTGGCCGGATACAATACCTGTATGAATTTGCTGGTGACCAAAGTCCCCGCCCTGGTTGTTCCCTATGCGCGGCAACAGGAGCAACCCATGCGCGCCGAAAAGCTCAGCAAGTTTTTGCCCATACGAGTGCTGTACGAGCCCGATATGCAACCGGCCAGATTGTGCCGGCATCTGGCTGAAATGCTTCTGGAAACCAGGAGCGCCGAGCAGGTGCCGATAGACCTTGACGGGGCGGCCAATGCCGCCCGGTTCCTCGAGCGTTGGGGCCAGGGCTCATAAATTCATGCCTCCCCCGAACAGGCCCGGCGGTATTAGGAATCGTTCTCATTTACATTAAATTTCCAATGTGCTAACTTGGTTGACACTAAATTCGAAAAAGATTGAATTCATAGCCGGAGCACTTATATTCCGAAAAAAGCCATTGCCAATTTTTGTGTAACACGTTACAGATGGTTGGTACTGAATCACCATCCCCTAACTGTAGAAATAAGAGGAATTTCTACTACTTGCATTATTAAGCGCCGTCAAGCAGTTCTATCTTCTTGCTGATGTCAGATTTATTCGCTCGAGGATCTGATTATGCCTGCAGAAAAAATTCTATCAGAATCGCAAAATGACACCGGGCAGGTGCAACGGCAGGTCAAACTTCCGTTCTTAAAGTCGGTGGAAATCTCCATCAAAAGCATAAAGGTCCGATTCTTCCGGTCACTCATCACCACCATGAGCCTGGTGTTGGCCGTTTCGTTTTTAAGTTTTGTGGGGGTCAGCAACGACATTGCCAACGGGATGCTTGCCAAGAAGGATCCGGAGTTGCGGCGGCAGCTGGAAAATTCCGGGTATGATCTCAAACCGGGCGATGTTAGCGTGGGCAGCAGCCCCAAGCAACGGTGGCTGGTCATCTTATCGCTGCTGGTTTGTGTCGTCGGGATCGTCAACGCCCAGTTAATGGCCGTGACGGAGCGTTTCCGGGAAATCGGAACCATGAAATGCTTAGGTGCCCTGGATCGATTCATCCTGCGCCTCTTTATCCTCGAGGCCGGTATACAGGGTTTGGCCGGCGCCGGGCTGGGTGCGCTGCTGGGAGCTGTTTTTTCCCTGTTCAATGGTTGGTTGCGCTTTGGCCTCGAGTCGCTGAAGTCGATATCCCTGACCAGCCTGGTCGTTTCGATTCTGATTGCCACCGGCGTCGGTTGCCTGTTGAGCCTGCTGGGTGTGTTTTATCCGGCTCTCATCGCGGCTCGAATGCAACCGGTGGAAGCGATGCGGGTGGAGCAATAACAAGAATGTTGAAATCGGAATGCGGAATTCGGAAGCTGTCGGGATAGCTGACTTCGAGCGATAATATCATAACGCACGACTAATATACTAGAATCGAAGTAGTATTCGATACTTCAGCTATCAGCTATGAACTATCAGCTATGAGCTGGCACTGGAAGTGCCTCGGGTGAAACGACAAAGGAGATGCCATGGCAGGGGCCGGCAGTATTGTTCGAGTTACGGGTGTTACCAAAGTATTCAAGCTCGGCAAGATCGACGTCCATGCTCTCAAGGGGATAGATCTTGAGATCGTCAAAGGTGACTATATTTCCATCATGGGGCCGTCCGGATCCGGCAAAAGCACCCTTTTTAACATGATCGGGGGCTTGGATAAACCGACTTCCGGCAAAGTCTTCATCGATGAGGTGGACATTGCGCAACTGGATGCCTACGAGTTGGCCTGGCTGCGTTGCCGCAAAATAGGCTATATTTTTCAAACCTTTAACATTATTCAGGTTATGACCGCCCTGGAAAACGTGACCCTGCCAATGGTTTTTGCCGGCATGAACAATGACGCGGCCGTTGACAAAGGCATGGAGCTTCTCCATCTGGTTGGCCTGGGTGATCGTTTCAGCCATAAACCCTTTGAACTTTCCGGCGGCCAGCAGCAGCGCGTTGCCGTTGCCAGGGCGCTGGCCAATGATCCGGCAATCATCCTGGCCGACGAGCCCACCGGCAACCTGGATTTGACCACCGGGGAAGAGATCATCTCGCTGTTGAAACGGTTGAGCCAGGATCGCGGTGTAACGGTGATTTCGGCGACCCACGATTTTAAAATGCTCAATGTTTCAGACCGGGTGATCTGGATCCGGGACGGCCGGGTCGACAAAATCGAGGACCGCGAAGAACTGTCGATTTCCATCGGTCAGATTGGATCGAGGGAATAGTTGCGGGTAACGAGTTGCCGGCGGCAGAGATCGGCGCAGGGTTGGTCACCGTGCCGACCGATGTCCCGTAACCGTTGAAGGCGCGATTGATTTTGTCACATCCGAATGCAACAATTAAGGTTGTTATAAAAATGAAAAAAAGACGTCTGACATATCAATTACCAACGGATGGTGATGGTATTGACGGCATACCGGCATTGAATCTTCGGTTCAACCGTCGCGCCACGCGCACCGCGCGGCCCGGAACCCGCCACTTTTTGTTTCTCTTCCTATCACTGTTACTGTTAAATTGGCTGTTACCGGCGACCGACGCCCTGGCAGCGCCCAACGAACCGGAGGCCTTCAAAGAAACAATCTTGCGGCTGTCTTCTTTTGGAGACCGCAGCACAGGCTCCGACGGTAACCGGGAAGCCGCAGCCTATATCAAGGAACGGTTCGAACAACTTGGCTTTGAGACCGTTGGGACCCACGAATTTGCGGTTCCCGTCTTGCAGGATGAAAAAAGCACCATCAGCATACCTGGCCGCGTGGAAGCACTGCCTATCCGACCGCTGTGGGGTAACGCGGTTACGCCTCAAACCATTGCGCCTCCCGGAATTAAAGCCCCGCTGGTCTATGTCGGCCGGGGCGACCTGCACGATCTTAACGGCAAGGCCATCGAGGGCGGCATCATCCTGATGGAGTTTGATTCCGGTAAAAACTGGCTGCATGTTGCCAATCTGGGTGCCAAGGCCTTAATATACGTGGATCGCGGGACATCATCCCGAGTCCGGTTTGAAGAGAAGTTTGAGCTTTCGCCCATTCAATTTCCCCGTTTCTGGATGCCGGCCAGGCAGCTCGAGGATTTGTTCCCCGGCTTTGAAACCAGGCCGGCCGGCCGGCTGGCCGAAAACGTCAACCTGGTATCGAAAACAAGCTGGCGCAACCTTATCACCCAAAATGTGTACGCCATTGTTCCCGGAGCCGATCCCGATCTCAAGGAGCAATCGGTGATGGTGGAGGCGTTTTACGACAGCACCGCCTGGGTTGCCGGCCTGTCGCCCGGAGCCGATGAAGCCTTGAGCGTCGCCACCCTTTTGAATCTGGCGTGGTATCTAAGGGATCATCCTCCCGGCCGGACGGTTGTTCTGGTTGCCACCAGTGGACGTGCCCAGACGCTGGCCGGGATGCGTGAATTGATGTGGAGCCTGACGACACGGTCCAAAATCCAGCGCGAAATGAAGCGCGATTTGCAGGCCCTGGTAAAAAAATCACGCAAAACCATTACCGCATTGGAGCAGGCCGCATTTGAGCCGGCAGATCCGGATGACGCGGCTGCGCAGGAGCGTCAAAGCCTGATCAAGGCGGCTCTGGAAGAACGTATAAAGACGGTATCCGATCATCTTTCACGCCGCTTGATATGGCTGCGAATGCGGGCGAAAGCGATCCAGAACCAGGCGCTCATTGACCAGCTGGCCGCTGAACGGATGCTGCTGCGGCGGCTGGTGTGGAAGCCGGCCTACACGAATTTACTGCCCGACGAGCGACAGATGCTCACCCGCCTGGTGCCTGAGGCAATTGAAGACCAAAAAGCCATTCTCGCCGATGCCAAAAATCAGCTGGACCTGTTGGCCAGTGCCAGGGCGTTTCGCGGCGAGGTCAAAGTCTTCGATCTGACAGCGGCGGTATCGCTTCATCTATCCAGCCACGGCGACGGGTTCGGTGCCTTTAATTATGGCTGGCAGTATCCGTTTCGAGAGAGGATTAACCGCACGGGGGCCTATGCACTGCTCGACGAGGTCCTGCGGGCCGGGGCGCTGAAGGTTGAAAACGCCACCGGCGACCAGGGCATTTACAAGGATACCCTGCGGCCGAGCCGGCGACGTTCATGGCAGAGTTATTTTCTGGATCGTCCGGCTCTGGGCGGCGAAGTTACCGCCCTGGCCGGAATTCACGGGTTGACCTTTGTTACCACCCATGATGCCCGATCGGCCTGGGGCACGCCCGGCGACACCCCTGATGGCGTCAATTTTGAATTCGCCTTAAAACAGAATGCGGTTGTGGCCGGCCTGGTTCAGCATCTGGCCGGTGCGCCCCAAATCCATGAAGGTGTGTTCCCCCGCAACGGGATCAGTGAAATCAACGGCAACGCCAAGTTTTTGCGCCACGGAGAGCTGTTTGCGGACAAGCCCGCGCCGGGATCGGTGCTGCTGTGCTACCAGGGACCGGCCCGCCATTACGCCATCGTGGACCACATGGGCAAATTTCACCTGCGGGGCCTGGCCGACAAGAAACACAGTTACCACAAAGTGATTTTCGAGGGGTATAAATTTGACGATGTCACCGGCAAGGTCATGTGGACCATCGACAAAGAGCAAACCGGTAAAAACTCTTACCGGGTGAAAATGTTTCGCCGTCACATGGAGACCGATCTGATCATGTTCGCCAGCAAGGGCATAACCCTGTTCGATCTTCTTGAGCCGCGCACATTTCGTTATCTTCACAAAGGCAATGTAATTGACGGCCGGCGTGAGGCCGACCCCCTGCGATATTTTTACAGCCGCCTGGACACCTGGATTTCCTATTACCGCGATGCATCCAGCATCACCACCATTTTTTTAGAGGACGGCACCCCGTTGAAGCTGACCCTGTCGGACAGTGTGCTGCGCAAGAAATTGATTTTGTTGAACGCCACCAAAGACAACCCCCAGGGCAGCGGTTACATGGTGGAAAACTGGCCGGTTTTACATCGCACGGCGTATAGGGTCGCTCGGGATATCTGGACCCTGCTGACACCGCGCATTGAAAACCTTGAAAAACGTGGGATTTTCAACGAACGCATCCGCAATCTTCAACAGGCCGGGATCAAACAGCTGGAGCGGGCGGAGACCGCTTTGGCAAAACAGCAGTATGACCAGTTTTTCGAAGCCACCGCCCGTTCATGGGCGCTTTCCAGCCGGGTTTACGACGATGTCGAGAAAACCCAGAAAGACGTCCTTTACGGCGTGCTGTTTTACATTGCCCTGTTTGTCCCCTTTGCCTTCTGCCTCGAACGCCTGCTGTTTTCCTATTCCAATATTTACAAGCGGATCGTCGCTTTTATCGGCATCCTGGTATTGTTGATCATCATCATCTATAATGTTCATCCTGCTTTCCGACTGGCATACAGTCCCATGGTTGTCATCCTGGCGTTCTTTATTATGGGATTGTCGCTCATCGTAACGCTGATCATCTTTTTTCGCTTTGAAGACGAAATGGCCGGGTTGCAGACCCATGCCCAGCTGATTCAATCCGGCGAAATCGGGCGTTGGAAGGCGTTTGTAGCGGCGTTTCTGCTGGGCGTCAGCAACCTGAGGCGCCGCCGTCTGCGCACCGCGCTGACCTGTGCCACCCTGGTCATCCTGACGTTTACCATCATGAGCTTTACCTCGGCCAAATCCCTGCGGCTGCATGCGCGGGTGTTATATGACAGCCAGGCGGCCTACCAAGGTTTTCTGTTAAAAAACGTAAACTGGAGGAGTCTGCCGCCGGAGGCCTTTGGCCGCATTGAGAATTCCTTTGGGGATCAGGCGATGGCCGTCCCCCGCGTTTGGCTGGAAGATGAGGACCGCACGCGTTCGACCAGAGTACCCGTGTATGCAAACGGCCGGGCTTTTGAAGCCCAGGGGATGGTGGGGCTTGCAGCCGAAGAGGCCCTTGTCTCCGGACTCGACGCCATTCTTTTGGCCGGGCGCTGGTTGAGGCCGGACGATGACCAGGCGGTGCTTTTGCCGCGGCGCATGGCCGAGCAGCTGAACATCGATCTTGCCCAAAACCCGGACCAGAACGTCTCGCTCTGGGGAATGCCCTTTAAGGTCGTCGGTATCTTCTCCGGCAGTAAATTGCAGGCGAGCAACGACTTGGACGGCGAGCCATTGACGCCGGTAATCTTTCCACGGGAAATGTCATCGGAGTTGACCGAGGTGGAAGAAGAAGCAATGGAATCCGGCGATGATGTGAGGGAATTTCAAAGCCGCTATCAGCACATTGCCGGAGATCTGACCCTCATCGTACCCTACCGCTTTTTGCTGGCGGCGGGGGGACATTTAAAGGGTGTGGCCGTCCATCCCCGCAACCCGGATACCGTTGAAGAAACCGCCCGGGACCTGATCGATCGGTTTGGGCTGTCCCTTTTCAGCGGGGAGCCTGACGGTACCTACCTCTACCACGCCAGTGACAGTATGAGCTACAGCGGGGTCCCCAATATTATAATCCCGCTGATTATCTCGGTTTTCATTGTTTTGAACACCATGATCGGCAGTGTTTATGAACGCAAGCGCGAGATTGGGATTTATACCTCGGTTGGACTGGCCCCTTCGCACGTGTCGTTTCTCTTTATTGCCGAGGCCATGGCCTTTGCCGTTCTCAGCGTGGTATTCGGTTATCTGCTGGCCCAGGTTACGGCCAAGCTCTTTGCCGAAACAGCCCTATGGTCAGGGATCACCGTAAATTATTCATCCATGTCGGGTGTTGCGGCCATGGTCCTGGTAATAGGGGTTGTGCTGGTTTCGGTGATCTACCCGTCCAAAGTAGCCGGTGAAATTGCAATGCCGGATATCAATCGGACCTGGACGCTTCCGCCGGCCCGCGGCAATGAGCTCGAAATGACCCTGCCTTTCCTGATGACCTATCAAGAGCATCGCAGTATCGGCGGATTTTTATTTGAATATGTGGACGGGCACAGGGATATTACCCACGGTATGTTTTCAACGGCCGATATCGAATTCGCATTTGTCTGCCAAAGCCCGCCCGGCTTGGCTCCAACCGCCTCCGACTGCCAGGAAGACAATTGTGACCACGAGCAGTGTCTGCAGATCAGATCCCGTGTCTGGCTGGCGCCGTTTGATTTCGGCATCATGCAGCAGGTCGAGATCCAGTTCAAGCGTGCGGCTACCGAGCCCGGTTTTCTTGAAATAACGATTCGCTTGAATCGAGAAACCGGCGAAGCCAACGCCTGGCACCGGATCAACAAGACCTTTCTCAATGAGATTCGCAAGCAATTGCTCATCTGGCGCTCCTTTGACGACCCCACCAAGGCCGAATACGAAGCCCTGCTGATTGATGCTGAAAAAAAATTAGGGCTGGTTGAATAGTTGGTTTTAGTTAAATAGGAAATTGGTCAAATAGAAAAATAGTTGCATATAAAAACCCGGCACCTGCGATCTGACACCTGAAACCTTAAGAATTTATATGGAAACCGAAAACCAGCGGAACATCACTAGCCGTCAATCCCAACCAGAAGCGGAACCAACAGCCTCCGGCCACCGAATCCGGCTGCGCGCCATTTTGCTGGGCTGCGCTCTGGCCCTTGCGATCTGCCTGATTACACCCTTTAACAATGCCTACCGGCAGGGGACGCCCCTGGCGGGCGGACATTTTCCCCTGGCCCCGTTTTATTTTTTCATGTGGCTGGCGATAGTTACCGTTTTCATTCGATGGCTGTTCAAGGGCCGGAATCTGCTGACCGGCAAAGAACTGCTGGTGACCTGGGCCCTGATGGTGCTGCTGTCCGGGATTGCCTGGACCGGGTTGGCGCGGACTTTTTTCATTAACATAACCGCCCCCTATCACTTCGCATCGGTCGAGAATCGCTGGGAGGAAGTGTTATACCCGCTTTTGCCCAAAAGCTGGTATCCCCAGAGTCAGGAAGCGATCGCCGAATTTTATAACGGCGTGACCGGGGGCAGGCAGATGGGCTGGCTGGAGGTTTTAGGCCAGATCCCCTGGGACGCCTGGCTGGTGCCACTGGTCGGCTGGGCCGGTTTCGTCCTGCTGTGTTATATCGTAATTGCCTGCGTGGTCAGCCTGTTGAGCAAACAGGGCCTTTACAACGAACGCATGAATTTTCCGCTGTTGCGGGTTCCGCTGTTGATGCAGGAAGCCATCGACAACAACGAGCTGGGGCAGTTTTTTGCCAATCGATTCTTGCTGGCCGGGCTCCTTATACCGGTATGCCTGCATTTGATGAACGGGCTTAATTTTTACAACCCCTCCATTCCGTCGATTCCCACGTTGATCCTGGCCGGAAAATATTTTCCGAAACACGGCTTTTTTTCAGGCTTTTACAAGCTGAAAATCTATATTTACCCGGCCTTCATCGGCTTTGCCTTTTTAACTTCCAAGCAGATATCCTTTTCTTTCTGGTTGTTCTATATTGTCGGTGCGGTGCTCATCGGTTTTTTGTTCTCTTTAGGTTTGAATATACCGGAAGCCGCCCTGGGCGTTACCTTCGGCCCAACCCTCTCCCGGCCCGAGGAAATGCAGATGGTCGGTGCCTATCTGGTGTTCTTTGTCTTTCTGGCCTGGCTGGCCCGGTTTCATTTTCTTGATATTCTGCAAAAAGGGTTTGGCCTTAAAGAAGATAAAGATGCAGAGCAGGAATGGCTGTCGACCCGGCTGGCTTTCTGGGGGGCCGTCGGCGGCGGGCTGGCCATCGTCGCCTGGTGCCACTATTTCGGACTGCCGTTTTTGTTTTCCTTTCTGGTGGTGGGGGCGTTTTTCCTGTTCACCCTGGTGGCCACCCGGGTGATTTGCCAGGGTGGAATTGCCTATTTTACGCTGACGGCTGCGCCCCTTGACGGCGTCATTGCTTTTTTCGGCACCAGATTTTTCTCAGGTGTTGGCCTTGTGGTCGCCGGCGTGGTTCAAAAATTGCTCTTTGTCGATTTACGCGAGTCGCTGATGGCCTCCCTGCTGCATGCGCGCAAGGTTACCGACAAGACCACGAATAACCGCCGGATCTTCACGGTGATCATGCTAACCCTGGTTGCGGGGGTCGTTGTGTCCTTTCTGGCCATGCTGGTGCTTTGCTACAAATTCGGCGTGCGCGAACTCGGCCTGGACTGGGCCACCCGGACAACCGTGGCTGTCTACGATGACATCTACAGCCTTATCGAATCCCCCGCCGAACCCAGCCAGTGGGTTACGATATTCACCCTTGCCGGCGCCGTTGTGATGCTGTTGCTGGTGATCTGCTACCACCGGTTTTACTGGTGGCCGATCCATCCCATCGGTTATCTGACCGCCTACAGCTCCGCCATGCGAATTCTCTGGTTCAGCTTCTTCATCGGCTGGCTTTTCAATGCCTTGTGCATACGTTACGGCGGCGTGATGTTGTTTAAAAAGCTGCGCAACTTTTTTATCGGATTGGTCATCGGAGATTTTCTCATGGCCGGTTCCTGGGCCATCTATGGGCTGTTTAGTTATTCCAGCTATCTGGTGCTGCCGAACTGACGCTGGTTATTGGTTATTTGTTATTCGTCAATGGAAGCCTTTTCAGACCGCATGTGTTTTGAGGTGTCTTCCAAATAATCAATAACTATTAACAATGAACGGATAATTGAATGTACGAAGACAAGGAACTGCAGGAATACAGAGATCTTCTGAAGACGCCCGATCATTTTGAGGAAGGATTCGATTGGAAAACCTTTGTGGGTGCAATTTTTATCGGGTTTCTCATGATGCCCGGCAGTATGTACCTGCAGCTGGTTATCGGCACCGGAATCGGACCGGCGGCGCGCTGGGTAACCATTATTTTGTTTGCCGAGCTTGCCAAGCGATCCTACAGTCAACTGAAGCAGCAGGAGATTTTTCTTCTGTATTATATGGCCGGGGCCGCGCTGGCAACACCGTTTCAGGGCCTGTTGTGGAACCAGTACCTGGTCCAGTCCGATGCCGCCCGGATGCTGGGATTAACCGAATTCATCCCCACTTGGGTTGCGCCGGCACCGGATTCGGCCTCGCTGGTGGAGCGAACCTTTTTTCACCGGGATTGGCTGATCCCCATTCTCCTTCTGGTGGGAACCCAGATAATTCAGCGTATTGACCAGTTTGGCCTGGGGTATGTATTTTACCGAATTACCTCCGATGTCGAGAAACTGCCGTTTCCGATGGCACCGGTGGCAGCCCTGGGCACGATGGCATTGGCCGAATCCACCGAAGAAAAAGACAAAAGCTGGAAATGGCGCGTTTTTTCTATCGGGAGTGTGATCGGCCTTGTTTTTGGCGGCATATACGTTTTATTGCCGACGGTTTCCGGTCTGTTTTTGATGGAGCCGATTCGACTGATTCCCATTCCCTGGGTGGAGCTGACCGGCCACACCGAAGAGGTGCTGCCGGCGGTCGCGACCGGCATTCAGTTTGATCTCGGGCTGGTGTTTATCGGGATGGTCCTGCCGTTCTGGGCCGTTATCGGCGGCCTGGCGGGGCTGATTATCACCATCATCGCCAACCCGATTCTGTACCGCCACGGCATTTTAAATCGATGGCATCCTGGAATGGGAACTGTCGACACCATTTTTGCCAACAATTTCGATTTTTATCTGAGTTTTGGTATCGGTCTGGGCTTGGCGATTGCGTTGATCGGTGTCTGGCACGTCATGCGATCTTTCGGTAATCGCGGCGGCGGCCAGCAGGGCAGCCTGAAGGATTTATTTCGACCGCCACCGGGCAGGGGAGACTTCAATTTTTGGATTGGGGTCGGCATTTACGTTTTTTCCACGGTATCATACGTTGTCCTGTGCGTGTGGCTGGTTCCCAATTTCCCGGTGGCCTTTTTTCTGGCCTACGGGTTTATTTACACGCCCATCGTTTCCTATATTACAGCACGCATGGAAGGTATTGCCGGTCAGTTTGTGAGTCTGCCGCTGGTCCGGGAGGCCAGCTTTATTGCCGGCGCCAAGTATTTCGGCTATCAGGGCATCGAGATCTGGTATGCGCCGATACCGATTCATAATTATGGGGAGGCCACCGTAAAATTTCGCGAAATCGAGCTGACCGGCACCAGCATTCGCGGAATCATAAAATCTGAAATTGTGGTCTTTCCGGTTGTGATGGTCGCCAGCCTGCTCTTTTCCCAGTTCATCTGGCGCCTGGCCCCCATTCCTTCCAGTGCCTACCCCTATGCCCAGGAACTATGGCACCTGCAGGCCCTGAATACCCTGTTGATGCAAACATCCACCCTGGAGGGAAATTCGCTGTTTTACCAGGCCCTGAACTGGATTTATGTCCTGGCCGGCGTCGGTCTGGGGGTGGTCACTTACGGGGTGCTGACCCTTTTCGGCCTGCCGGTTATGCTGGTCTACGGGATGGTGCGCGGGTTGGGCCAGAGCGCCCCGCACGGTCTGATACTGGAAGTGGTGGGTGCCCTGCTGGGGCGTTATTTTTTCCTGAAAAGATACGGCGCCATGTGGCGGCAGTATGCACCGGTGCTGCTGGCCGGTTTTTCCTGTGGCATGGGGCTGACCGGCATGTTCGCCATGGGGATCACCCTGATTTTAAAATCCCTCGGACGGCTGGCGTATTAGAAATGAATAATGAATATCGACTATTGAATAATGATT
>WOR8_10000750_pt1 | contig 33334 bp, 35 predicted proteins | sample DeeMarSeWOR38_10_FD_19890 | JGI IMG/M metagenome (IMG submission 19890) | reverse complement strand
AGTGGTACGAATGATAGCCTATGGACAAAACCACTCCCCAGATCCACCAGGGGACAGGCATACACTTTTGTGCTTCGCACGCACATCGATTGCGATGATGAAAACCAGATAACGGTGATGGTATAAGTTAGTAAAGTATAGCCCTACGGGGAGGATCTACGACAGGTTGGTGTTGTTAGCGCAAAAGTTAACAAAGTATAGCTGGTTGGTTTTGTTGACTTTTGACAACATCGTTAAAGGATAATGGCTACTGTACGTAGGGTTGAGTTAAATCTAGAGTAACGTCGTCGAAATTGACGAACACAGGGGAAGGTTGGTCATTATCAGAAGCAATGAGACCGACTTTGCCACCCGTGAAAATATTATCGGTCAGCGAAAATATTACGTCATCATCGATATACATTTTCATCATGCTGTACATTTCATGACACTCAACCAGCAGGCATTGCCACGTACCAGCGGTCGATTCATGGACTTTGATTCTTGTATATGTATGTTGCCCATTAATAACTTGAGAGCAAAATGTGGTCTCAGGTGAAATAGTAAAACTGCAGTAGTTGTATTCATCCTGGTATCTGAAAATGATTCCAGCTTGCCAGGTCGGCCCAGAAGATTCCTCTACCTTAAGCTTTGCTTCAATTAGAAATTTGTGCGCCTCTGGTTCGCATAGTGCAATGGCGGATTCGTTCGAACTGCTGTCGACACCTTTGTATACGTTTGGCGTTGAGTGTGCCTCGGGATGTTGGGCATCTTCGGTGATAGCCCAGATACCATGGATTGGTTCAAAACGGTGAGGTGATGATGTGTTTGGGATATCATCTTCGAATTCCAGTGTGCGGAATTCGATTCTAAGGTCAGTAATATACTCGCCAGCCCATATGCTGTCAGGCAAGTACGAAACAGATGAGTAATGCAGTACTTCTCCGGATATTCCATATACCCCAGGTACGATTTCGTCAAACTCAACCTCGCCTATGTCATTGCTCGTGTCGGTTCTCACGATTTCACTCTCGTGCGTTAGGAACACTATTGCTCCCTCGAGAGGGTACAAACCGAATTCATACGCAGTTGCTAACATATACGCTCTGTCTGGATTCTTGGGATCGTATATGTTATCGCGCGGCGCATCTAGGCAGGTGCTGAGAAAAACGACTGCTAAGAGACTAATGATTGTTGCTCTGTTCATATCATAGCCCTGTTTTGTAACCAACACAAAAAGATTCTCCGTCGGAATTCAAATACAACCCGCTACTATTATCGGCATCCTGCCTTTGTGCTGATTTTCCCACCAGTCTTGCATCGACGAAGCTGTAAACGTAGACACCAAGGAATGTCACAGCCCCGAGTGTAGTGATCTTATGCCATCGGTCGTAATCGCTGTAGGCTTGGTCCATGGAACCAATATCGTCTGGGCCAAGCGAGAGGTAGTAGCTATGTTTGTTTTCCATGACTAACCAAGCTAGTGCTGTTCCGACGAGGGTGAACGCAGATGCGGCGATAATTGCCTTACCCTTTCCGTCATCACCCTTCATAATTTGCCCTATACCGGGGAAAAAGCATGAGCAGCATGCTGATTCGCGTGCTCTTTCTTTCCTTGCTTCGTCGAATGTTCCGCGGATTCTAGGTGTCGTAACATACATGTTCAAATCGAGTTTGGGATTAACTCTCAAAGCCTTCTTGAAATGCTTTATTGCCTCTGCTTTGTCTCCAATGGCTGCATAGTTGAATGCTAGGTAGGTGTACACACTCGCAATCGAGTCGTTTTCGGCGCCGCTAAGGATTTTTCTAAGCTCATTTATGGATTTATAGTATTTTTCATTTTGGTAATACTCTATGGCTGTTTCGAGAGAACCTATAACTGATTCATACTCCGTCGTTTGCGAAATACAGAATTGAAATGTCGAGATCGTAAGCAATATGCAGAGAATTCTCTTCATTCATACCTCCTTAGCAGTCAAACGGACGTTTTAAACAATCATTTGTACATTGTATGGTAACCAGGTCTGTCAAAAAACTCTCACAGAATATCTCAAAAAAGCACTTGAGACATTTGTGTTTTCTGTCTGCTGCCACTCAGTTACGAGTCTTCCGCAGGCAGGTGTTGTAGAATTGGCTGGCCGACATGCATGGACTGAGTAGCTAGTTTTCCAAACAGTGCTGTGCGAGGGTACGGCAGTCTTGAATATCACGTCTGAGCTGGTTTGCGCATTCGCGTATACCTTCGCGCCATTCCTCATCAGGAGGTCCAGTGGGATCCAAATCATCATCCACGTACTGTGACGCACATCTCCAGTAATCAGTTTCTGCCTGATCCTTGCATTGAGCATAATCATTTGCACATTTGTTGGCGTCGTCCGTCCCGCGTCCTGATGGAGCTAAGCGCTGACGGCCGTTCTGCCCGGGTTGAGCCGCACCCCCACCCATGCCGGTGCCTGATCCATTATCAGAATCAGCGAAAAGCAAAGGATTGATTATTTCTCCAATTCTTGCCAGCAACTCATCGAATAAATCCTGTCTGGGTGCGTACCCCCACCGCTGACCGCCTTCACGTAAGTTGATTTCGTATTGCCATGCCTTGCGCACAAGGTTGATCTGATCATAGTCAGACCACTCCTTGTTATTCATGTGCTTGCCACCTGTGGCTTGTACCAAAGCGGCCGTGTAGTGGCCAAGGTTCATGGCGTTGTCCAGGGTTCCATTCGCCTTGAATTGCTTATCTAACGTGGTTATCACATCTTTGTGTTCTTTTGTCCAAGCATAGCGTTCTCTGATATCAGGATAATGACCATTTGATATATTGACAGACCCCTTGCCATTGGGCACGCCCAGAAATGTCCAGCCGACATTTTTCCACTCAAGATGGATGGTTTCATTGAAGTTTTCAGGATTCTCACGCTCAAAACGTATCAAACGGAAGGCATATGCCTTCATGGAGGGTTCGCCGGAAATAACGGCTGGTTCTATGGTGTCGTCATATTCGGTTATTATGCGACGTCCCAGACTATCTTCGATCAGTGTGATACGCCCAAATTCATCACGCTCGATATGGAATACTTCGGGTGCATATATCTGGATAATCATTTGTGTGTAACCGAGTGGACGGTATCGTACAAAAAAGCCATTCGGATGATATGACCAGCGATTCTCAGGAACTTCGCGGTCGCCCTTTTCCGCGGGCGGCGCACCATGTAGTACCGCGACCTGCTCTAGTTCTTCGTAAGATGATTCGCCTTCCGTAAGCATGTTTCTTAGCTTTGCCTCTGCTTCCAATACGCGCCTCAGTGGTTCCGGCGTGTTCGCGAAAACATGGTCGAATTTATCCTCAGGTACCAATCCGAGCGCTCCACCATTGAGATCGAATATTTCCTTCGGGGTCAACAGCTTGGAAGCAGTTAGCTGCATGTCTTTCGACATGTCACTGAGTTTCGTGCGGGCGATGATTGCCCATAGTAGTACCTGGATATCACGCTGGGGAATTTCGGGATGTTGTACTGAGTTCTTGAGTATGTTACTTACGATGGACGATTTTGATCCCTTCAGAGGTGCGTACAAGTATCCATTACCGCCACCCGGCGCATAGGTTCCAGCTTTCAAGCAATAGCTTTGCACCTTATAGATATAATTGCCGGGTTCTTCGATTATGAAATCTCCATCCGCATTACGATTCAGTACACCCAAAGGCGTTCCGCCATCTAGATCGAAGGCATCTAGGAACGGGACCTCGGTGACCGCATCGGCGAGGTTGGTTGTTACGGGAGCTTCTCCCTGCATGATTGCATCAAGGCTGGGTATCTGCTTGGAAATATCTGTCGGAACCTTTGGCAGCTTAGGTAATTGGGCTACTAGTATACCAGTAGCCATGAGTGTCAATAAAAGAGAAACACAGACCGCAGACAGACGTCGTGGGTTCTTCATAATATATGCCTCCTCTTTTGCTGGTTTTCATCTGTATGCAAAAATTGTGCGAAATTTCTAACACAATAACTCATGATTTTACATAAGTACGTTGCCAAGTCAAGACTTCAAAGCTTAGAGCCCTACTGCGTATCCAGACTTAAATATACTGTTGACTTTTTTAGAAATCTATATAAAATTCATTAATCATGAATACAGGTACCTTTATCTTGCTGATTGGCATTGGATCGCTCATCATTATCCTCATGTTTGTGACGATTATCACGCGCCGAGATCGAGGAGAGCCAAAAAGGAAGGGGCAGATTGACATTATTGCTGATGAGCTTGAAAGACACAAGCGTGAGAATTTTCACCTCAAGGCAGAGCTGAAGCGCTTGAACTCACTGAATAACCTGTTTTTTGCTTCGATGATACGCCTAACCGCGCGGTTGAACCCTGAACAGATTACTACTGAGACCGCGGGGTTGCTCGTTAATTACCTGGAGACAAACGAACTCGCAGTTTTTCTTTATGATGAAAAAGGCAAGCGTTTGAATATCGTTGCCTCGCAGGGACTCACTGACAACTGGATACCGAAAATTGTGTATGAACTGGGGGACGGGAAGGTCGGCCTTTCGGCTGAAAAGAGACTGCCCATCGGACGTCGGGAGTTTGATTTCTTTGGTCAGAAAAAGGAACCGTATCAAGTCTTTGACCCTGATATTTGCTATCCATTGGTATACCAGGATAAGCTGTTCGGCGTAATTGCGATATGTCGCGATAACAATTTTGAAGAAAGAGAAAAGAATTTACTCGGAGTCGTATCAACGATGACCGCCGTAGCTCTAAATAATACCCGTAGTTTCGAAAGCATTTCTTTCTCGGCTTCAACCGACCCGCTTACGAAGTTGTATAACGTGGGCTATTTCAAGGATCGTCTACAAGAGGAGTTGAATCGCGCACGTCGATTTCAACATAGTGTATCGATTACGATTATCGATTTGGATAAGTTCAAAGATTTCAATGATTCTTTTGGACACCAGGCAGGTGACCAGTTATTGATCAAATTGGCGAAAATTTTTAGAGAGCATTTTGAAGACACGGATACAATTGCACGTTACGGCGGAGATGAGTTCATTGTCCTGTGCCCGGAAATCCAAAAACAGGATGCAGCACGTATTGTTGGTAATCTAATGCATGATTTGGAAATGTATGATTTTGGGCGAGCGAAAACAGGTAACAAGGTGACATTCTCGGCCGGCGTTGCCTCGTTCCCTGATGATGGTGGAAACGTCTCCGAGTTAGTAAAGGCGGCTGACGAAGCTCTGTACGAGGCAAAAGGTATGGGGCGAAATAATGTACGGATACATTATCCTAAGGTCGAAAAGATTTAGATGTTCAAAAATGGCAGCAATAATTGCTATAGCACAATCATACCTACACACTTAGTGTCCCGACCATAAATCACATATAACCTGGATGGAAGCAATCGCGACCAAGATCATCAAAGCAATTGAGAAATATGCGACCAGGAATATCAACTTGATGGAGGTCTGTGGTACCCATACCATGTCGATTGCGAAATCTGGCATCAGATCCATGATGCCCAAGAATTTGAAACTGTTGTCGGGCCCAGGATGTCCGGTCTGCGTCACATCGCAGGAGACCATCGATTATGCAATTGCGTTGAGTCAGGAACAAAATGTCATAATCACAACGTTCGGTGATATGGTTAGGGTGCCAGGCACGCGCGACAGCTTGGAGACATTCTCTCCGACAATTGTCTATTCGCCGCTTGATGCACTCACGGTGGCCGCTGAGAATCCTGAGAAAGACGTTGTGTTCATTGGGGTCGGTTTTGAGACCACTTCACCAACCATAGCCGCGACAGTCATGGCCGCTGAGCAAAAAAAGATAGGGAATTTCTATTTGCTCCCGGCATTTAAGCTGATACCTCCGGCCCTAGATTTCATCGCCAGTTCTTCGAGAATCAATGTTCAGGGATTCATCCTTCCCGGACATGTCTCGACGATAATTGGTAGTAAGCCCTATGAGTTCTTGGCGGACAAATATCGGTTGCCTGGTTGTGTAACTGGTTTTGAGCCAATAGATATATTGCAGGGGATTCTTGTACTTGTGAAACAGGTTGTTGAAGGTAGTTCGAGTATCACAATCGAATACGAGCGTGTCGTGAAGCCTGAAGGCAACAAGAAGGCATTGGAAATCCTGTATAGGGTATTCGAGGTATGCGATGCCCGCTGGCGTGGTATCGGTATGATCCGAGCGTCAGGATTGAGATTGTCTACAGCATTCGGCAGATACGACGTCCGCAAGAAGTACAAGATTGATGTAGCGGAATCTGTTGAGCCAAAGGGGTGCATATGCGGTCGAGTGCTTCTTGGACTAAATATGCCCTTTGAATGTGCACTCTTTAAGAATGAATGTACGCCGCTAACCCCGGTTGGTCCGTGCATGGTATCTTCTGAGGGGTCATGTGCGGCGTATTATAAATATGGGAATAGAAAGCAATAAAAAGCTCAGACCCCGCAGCGCTCCGGTCCTGCACCAAATCTATTGATGCGGGATGCTCGGGGTTTCAAATTTCCGCATACGAGAATTCTCGCTCTCAGAGCGGAACAAATCGGAGATTTGAGAAAAACCGGCAGACACTCAAATTGCGAATAATGAACTGCTAGGTCGATGAAGAAGATTACAGAAGATTTGGTAAAGAAATTCTACAAACTTCTCGTTCAATGTAGAGTATGTCCGAGGGAGTGTGGTGTCCACAGGCTAGACGGTGAGATCGGCAGTTGCGGGGCAGGATCTGAAGTGAAGGTGTCATCGTTTCACCAGCATTTTGGTGAGGAACCTCCACTTGTCGGTAGACATGGGTCGGGCACGATTTTCTTCACTCATTGTAATTTGCACTGCGTCTTTTGTCAAAACCATGAAATCAGCCAGCTTGGGATAGGGACCGAAACCAGTTTGGACAAACTCGCACAAATGATGTTGAGGCTGCAGGAGCTGGGTTGTCACAACATTAATTTTGTCACGCCGACGCCTTGGGTGCCGCAGATCGTAGCCGCGTTGGCGATTGCGCAAAAACAGGGATTGGATATTCCGATCGTATACAACTGCGGTGGCTATGAATCAATTGAAACGCTGAGGCTACTCGATGGCATCATTGATATCTATATGCCAGATATAAAGTATGCATACAACAAGCACGCACGGAAATACTCTGCAGTGGGTAATTACTGGGATGTGGTACGACCCGCATTACAAGAAATGCATCGTCAGGTCGGTGATTTAGTCGTTGACAAGGGCATCGCGAGAAGAGGTCTTCTTATCCGGCATCTCGTGTTGCCAAATGGCCTAGCCGGCAGCAAGGAATGCTTTGAGTTCATTAGTCGTGATTTGTCAAAGAACACCACAGTAAACGTAATGGCACAGTATTATCCGACATTCAAGGCAAGCGAATACCCTGATATTAATCGGCGTATAACCACACGCGAGTACCGCGAGGCACTCGAAGAGCTTCAGCGGGCTGGGCTTGAAAGCGGTTTCAGACAGACTATCGATACGTTATTTAGAACGATCGTGCCGGAATGGACCGATGACTTGAAGGATGAGGTAGAAACCTGATCTGAAATTCTTTTGTAGTCAATTGCATAAAGCTGTTCACGAAAGAATACCGGTTAAATAATTCTCGAGGTTAATCACATAACTAATCCGTCGTGAGTATTGACTTCCGCAAGATTCTGAGTATTCTTGGAAAAATAATGTCTTAGCAAGCCAGATATGCTTCAAGGTCAATATTAATGCACCAAATTCAAAAAAGATAAGGAGGATAAATTGAAGGTCCACGAATACCAAGCAAAGGAGATTTTCAAGCGATTCGGAATTCAGACACCAAAGGAAAAAATGTGCCGTACGGTCGAAGAAGTGGTGGAGGCATCCAAAGAGATAGGCATTCCTTGTGTCATCAAAGCACAGGTAATGGTCGGCGGCCGTGGAAAGGCCGGTGGCATAAAGATCGCGAAGAATGACACCGAGGTTGTAGAGTACGCTGAAGCTATATTGGGCATGGATATAAAGGGTATTTCTGTGAAGAAAGTCTTGGTTTCCGAGGCGGTTGATATCGGGAGTGAGGCGTATCTCGGCATTATTGTTGACCGTACGGAAAAGAAGACGGTTGTTATGGCATGCAAGGAGGGTGGAGTAGAAATAGAGGAGATTGCCCGAAAGAAACCAGAGGCCATATATAAGGTGTATGCTGATTCCCTGTTGGGACTTCTTCCCTATAAGGCTCGAGAAATCGGGTTATTTCTGTATGACGACCCTAAAGTGGCGTTTGAATGCGCCTCGATAGCCGCGAAGCTCTACACGTTATTCATTAATCTTGATTCATCCTTGGCTGAGATAAACCCACTTGTCTGGGACAAATCCGGTCGCCTGATAGCACTGGATGCTAAGATAAACTTTGATGATAACGGTCTTTTCCGGCACCCTGATGTTGAAGGAATGCGGGACCGTGAGAGCGAGGACGAGAATGAATTGAACGCACGTGAAAAGGATCTTTCTTATGTCCGTCTAACCGGTAACATCGGGTGTGTAGTAAATGGTGCGGGTCTTGCCATGGCAACCATGGATTTGGTAAAGCATTTTGGTGGTGAACCGGCGAATTTTTTGGACATCGGTGGTTCTTCTTCGCCGGAAAAGGTTATGAATGCGCTGGAAATTCTTCTCAGGGACAGGAATGTAAAAGTTATATTCTTCAACATATTTGGCGGCATCACGCGCTGTGATGATGTGGCAAACGGCATACTCGAAGCAAAAAAGAAATTGAGTATAAAGCAACCAATCGTCGCGCGACTTACAGGAACCAACGAAGATAAAGCAATGGAGATTCTAAAGGAGGCCGGACTGATTTTTGCAAATAGCATGGATGATGGTGCCAAGAAAGCAATTGAGCTCTTGAAATGATGAGAAAGGAGTATCATGAGTATCTTTGTTGATAAAAAGACAAGATTGGTTGTACAGGGAATAACGGGGAGAGATGGCAGCTTTCATACGGCTCAGATGATTAAGTACGGCACGAACGTAGTTGCCGGCGTGACGCCGGGTAGAGGTGGCAAAGAAGTTGAAGGTGTCCCAGTGTTCAATGCCGTGGCTGAGGCAGTGCAGAAGACTGAGGCGAACACATCGGTCATTTTTGTTCCTGCCAAATTTGCCCCGGATGCGATTTATGAATCCGCGGATGCGGGGATAAAGCTTATTGTATGCATATCCGAAGGCATACCAGCGATTGAACTGGTCAAAGTAGTAGCATATGTGGAAGATAAGGATTGTCGGCTTATCGGACCTAATTCACCCGGAGTGGTCTCCGCAGGCGAGGCGAAAGTGGGTATATTGCCGGGGCACATTTTCAAGAAGGGTAGTGTTGGAGTTGTTTCAAGAAGTGGTACCCTGACTTATGAGATAGTTGATCATATCACCAAATCAGGACTCGGCCAATCGACCTGCTTGGGTATTGGTGGTGACCCCGTTATCGGGACAAAATTCATTGAGTGTTTGGAGCTATTCGCTGAAGATGGCGAGACCGAGGCAGTAGTCCTTGTCGGTGAAATAGGCGGTCGTGATGAGCAGGATGCTGCGGTGTATGTCAAAGAACACTTCAACAAACCGGTGTTTGGCTTCATCGTTGGAAAGACGGCACCGCCGGGTAAGCGTATGGGCCATGCTGGAGCGATCATAGCCGGTACAGCCGGCACCGCTGCCGAAAAGATTAAGGCATTTGAGGAGAATGGTATAAGAGTTGGTGAAACACCCGCTGACGTCGCGAGGTTACTGAAGGAAAAACTCGGGTAATAACCGCAGCTACGCAGTATTGCTTCGCTCGTGGCCTCACTGCTACGTAACGTAGACCCTTGGGTTCGCATGGCAGTCTTTGTTTGGGGCTCCGTTTGTAATTTGTGATTTGGATTTTGTTTGGAGTTTGAGATTTGTAATTTGGTATTTTACGTTAAATCGGGGTGGAATACACTTTCTAGTCCCTGCGGCCTACTTTCTGTTCCCTATTTCCTGAACAGTCGGGGCGGTGGGATTTGTCCCACAAAATCCGAAATCTACGATTTCGTAGATTTTGTGAGGATCCCGTTTCCTTGAAATATCATGTTCTGTCGAATGATAGAAACGGGAAACCCACGACTAGGTGTATTTCTTACGGGTTGTGAGTCGGGGCGGTGGGATTTGAACCCACGACCTCATGGTCCCAAACCATGCGCGCTAAGCCACTGCGCCACGCCCCGAGATTGGTTATTATATCTGCGAAACCATGGATGTCAACAGCAAAATGGGTTGATTTTCTTGACTTTAAGGGAATTTTCGGTATAATCAACAATGCGGATGCTTATTCTGAGCGGTAAAAAAGCGCTGCAGAAGCAAATCAAAAACATCCGCCCCTTGGAAAAAACTATTGATGAATATATCAAGGTTAGGACGAACTATCAGATATTGTTTCTCTATTATGATATATCGAACAAATATCGAATTAAGCCTGTCAAGAAGAAGGCTGAGGCTATACGGGGCTACGTATCGCAAGTCGAGAAGAAAACGGGGTTATTTGATTTCCTTCTCCTCCTGGGCGGTGACGACGTGATTCCATTTTTTCGCCTGAACAATCCATGTGACGATGCTGATGAGCGTGTTCTGTCCGATAGTCCATATTCTTCACGTGATGAGAACTATATCGTTCCGGAGCGATCGTGCGCACGTATTCCTGATGATGGAAGCATCGATTTCATGATAAAGCAATTCGCGAAGTCGAAACCTGCCTACGAGAAATCATTTGGTTTGACGGCTAACGTATGGAGGCGTGCATCCGAGAATGTGTATCGACCGGTCGGAAATCCGAAGGAATTGAAGACTTCCCCGCCGGTCACAAGCGATAAATTCAAAAAGCGTTGGTTACAGAAAAAAGATTACCTCTATTTTAATGTACATGGTAGTAAGATATCGGCAAACTGGTACGGGCAACAGGGTGGTGCCTATCCCGTGGCGATGGAACCCTCTACCATTGAAGATGCGTCGGGCATTGTTGCGTCCGAAGCTTGTTACGGTGCCTATATTATAAGGAAAACCGAAGAAGATGCCATCAGCTTGAAATTTCTGGATGAGGACAAGGTTCTTGGTTTCTGTGGGTCAACGACCATTGCCTACGGTCCGGTAGCACCTCCGTCGAGCGAAGCAGACTTATTTGTGAAATACTTTTTTGAGTATCTAAAGCAGGGACTCACGCTGGGTGAAAGCTTCAAGAATGCCAAATTGGATTTTGCACGAAAGGCATTACGTCGCCACGGTTTTCTTGATGATGACGATAAGAAGACCCTTCTACAATTTGTGCTCTACGGTGATCCTACGTTACGAGTGCGGGATGTTACCCTGAGGAGTTGAGATGTTGATAAAGCGTGCGCAAATCGAAAGAATAAAGAGGAAAATCGCACAAGACTATCCGGAGTTTAAGGGTATCGAGCCCAAAATAACCGAGAAGGAAGTCAGTCCCCAAGATGACATATACCGAAAACTCAAGCTTGGGGTGCAAAAGCAATTCAGGCATATTTACCGATTGAAATTCACGAAGGTGGTTGAAACGGCTGATAGGGTACCAATCGACCGTATACTGATGGTAACTTTAAATGAGGATTTTGAGATAATCAAAATAATCGAATCAAGATGATACAAGGTACTGAAGATACAAGGTACGCTTTTGTAAACGGAATAATAAGGTCACGTGAAGCTAGGCTTTTGACCAAGAGTCATTTTGATCGGCTGATCGCTGCGGATTTTGCCAGTTTCGGTACAATTCTTTCTGACACATCCTATGTCGGGCAGCGCGATCTCGAGGCTGGAATTGAAGCGGAAGAAATCTCGTTGCGCAAATTCTTCGAAAGATTTTGTCTCACGGAGGAAGTTCGATATTTCCTGGACTGGCCCGAGCAATTGCATAATCTGAAGGTTGAGTTGAAGGGTGGAGGTGATGAATTGCTCTACGTTCAGACAGAAGATACGGTCGCATCGTGGCCCGAAGTAGTTGACGAAGTGGCGAGGTTTGCAGTTGATAAGGATCCGTTCGTGCTTTCCACGAATCTCGATAAGATATTGTGCGAATACATGTATCGAGCTGCAGAGCTTACGCCATTTTTCAAGAATTATTTCCAGACATATTTTGAATTAGAAAACATCCGTAGTTTTTTCAGGGCAAGACAATTTAAAGACAAACGCGCGATCCTAAAACAGGTGTATATTCCCCTCGGTCGATTGGAATTGAAATTCCTTGTCGAAAACGTTGAGGTTGTACAAGAACATTTGGGCCGCAATTTCTTCACCACCGCTTATGCCGGTATTGTTGAACAGGGTGGGAGGTATTTGGAAGAATACGGCTCTTTCTTGCGTTTTGAGAGATTGTATGAGGAACTTAGACTGGGTTTCTTACAACAAGCGAGACGTATGACATTTGGGGTCGAACCGCTTTTCGCATATTATCAGTTTAAGATGAGTGAGACGAAGAAGCTGCGTCAGGTGTATTGGGGCAAAATGAATGAGGTCCCAGTTGAGGATTTGAAGGAGAGCATTCCAGATGTCTGGTAGAGCGTTGGCAATAGTCGGGAAGCGAAGTACGGTGATGCCCTTCTTGGCGACCGGTGCAAGAGTCGTCTACGTAAGAAAGGGTGAGTGTGTCAAAACCGTCGAGGACTTGATTGAGGATGGAATGAAGATAATTTTTTTTACTGAGGAATTCATCGATGAGCTGAGTGAGATTCTACTAAAGTATCGTACCCAAACACTCCCGTGTCTTATACCAATACCTTCGGGTCGCGGCAAGACAAGAATAGCTATCGAAAGGATTCGGGGAGTAATTAAGAAAGCTGTTGGCGCTGATATATTCTTGGAGGAAAGATGAGAAAAGGTGAAATTACGAAAGTTTCCGGGCCGCTGGTCGTAGCTAAAGGCATGAGAGGTAGTAAGATGTACGATGTTGTGCGGGTAAGCGATGAACGGCTTGTCGGCGAAATCGTCGGTCTTGACGGAGATCTTGCGTCGATCCAGGTATACGAGGATACCTCGGGCATCGGTCCGGGTGAACCGATATTCATGACAGATGAACCCCTTTTTGTTGAACTCGGTCCCGGGCTCATTGAATCGATTTTTGATGGTATTCAAAGACCATTAGATATAATCAAAGAGAAAGCTGGTGATTATATCACGAGAGGCATTGAAATATCTGCTTTGGAAAGGGATAAGAAGTGGCACTTTAAACCAACCGTGAAATCCAGTGCTGAGGTCGGACCCGGGGATATTCTTGGTGAAGTACAGGAAACTGAACTTGTCGTGCATAAAATTTTGGTTCCACCCAGAGTGCAGGGTAAGATAAAGAGCATAAGAGAGGGAGATTTTCTGGTGACAGATGTGATCTGCACGCTTGAATATGAGAAAGAAAAAGTAGAGCTGACCATGATGCAGCGCTGGCCCGTACGGATCCCAAGACCGTACCGCGAGCGGTTAGCACCTTCACTAACCCTGTCGACCGGGCAAAGGGTCATTGATACATTTTTCCCTATCGCAAAGGGCGGAACAGCCTGTTGTCCTGGGCCTTTCGGATCCGGTAAGACGGTCATACAACACCAGTTAGCAAAATGGGCAGATGCGGAAATCATTGTCTATATTGGTTGTGGTGAGCGCGGTAATGAGATGACCGATGTTTTGCTTGAGTTCCCAGAGCTGAAGGACCCACGTTCCGGTGAACCACTCATGAAGAGAACTGTGTTGATTGCGAACACGTCAAACATGCCCGTTGCGGCGCGTGAAGCGTCAGTTTATACTGGTATTACAATCGCCGAGTATTTCCGGGATATGGGGTACTCGGTCGCCGTGATGGCGGATTCGACTTCGCGTTGGGCAGAAGCAATGCGTGAGATATCTGGACGCCTGGAAGAGATGCCCGGTGAAGAAGGCTACCCCGCATACCTCGCCGCAAGAGTCAGTTCATTCTACGAAAGGGCAGGCAGGGTGAAGACGTTGGGTAAACCAGCAAGAGAAGGTGCCTTGAGCGTTGTCGGTGCCGTATCGCCGCCGGGTGGTGACCTTTCGGATCCAGTGGTTCAAGCGACCTTGAGGGTCGTAAAGGTTTTCTGGAGTTTGGAGGACAAACTTGCTTATCAACGTCACTTCCCGGCGATTTCCTGGTTGAATTCTTACTCACTTTACATCGATGATGTCGCCGATGACTTAAATAAAAAAACCGCAAAGGGTTTTACTGATCTGTCGAGAGAAGCTATGAAGCTATTGGAAGAGGAGGCAGAGCTTCAAGAGATTGTTAGGCTTATTGGTGTGGATGCACTGTCTCCTGAGGATCGTCTCATCCTGGAAGGTGCGCGTTCGATTCGTGAAGATTTCTTGCATCAGAATGCTTTTCATGAGATCGATACATATGCATCGCTCAAAAAGCAGCATAAAATGCTGGCCATATGCATGTTTAACTACAACAAGGCTAAGGAAGCTTTGAAACGGGGCGTTGCGTTTGATGACATCGTGAAGATGGATATTCGGGATAAGATTGCGCGAATGAAGTATCTCGAGGAATCAGGAATGGAAAAGATCGATGGGATTAGAGAAGAGCTAACCGCAGAATTCGATCGCATGATCAGGGGAGACAATATAGAGAGACAGGGAGACGAGGAGACAAAGAGACGAGGAGACAGGGAGACGAAGAGACAAGGAGCCAAAGAGACAGAGAGACAAGGGGAAGAAAGATGATTAAGGAATACAGTAGCATATCAAATGTTGCAGGTCCCCTTTTGCTTGTTGATGGTGTCAGCGGTGCAAAATACGAAGAATTAGTCGAGATCTATACCGGTACCGGTGATAAAAAAAGAGGGCGTGTGCTAGAGGTCGATAGGGATAAAGCGCTGGTTCAGATATTTGAGGGTTCGACCGGTATTGATGTACAGAACTGCCGCGTGCGTTTCTTGGGTAAGACATTAAATATAGGGGTTTCCACGGATATGTTGGGAAGAGTATTCGATGGTCTTGGTCGGCCCAAGGACGGTGGGCCTGCGATCATCCCGGAGGCGTTGCTTGATGTCAATGGCGCACCAATTAATCCGACCGCTCGTGATTATCCTAATGAATTCATACAGACAGGTATCTCTTCGATTGATGGCATCAACACGCTGGTGAGGGGTCAGAAATTGCCGATTTTCTCTGGTTCTGGTTTGCCTCATAACAGGGTTGCTGCGCAAATAGTAAGACAAGCAAAAGTTTTAGGCACGCAGGAGGAATTTGGAGTTGTCTTTGGCGCGATGGGTATCACCTTTGAAGAGGCGAACTTCTTTATTCAGGATTTTACCAAGTCGGGTGCATTGGAAAGGGTCGTGCTGTTTCTTAATCTGGCGGACGACCCAGCGATCGAGAGGATTTCGACACCACGTGTGGCGTTTACGGTTGCCGAGTATCTGGCTTTTACCAAGGGGCTGCATATTCTCGTTGTACTCTCGGATATGACGAACTATGCCGAAGCGCTGCGCGAGATTTCTGCGGCGAGAAAAGAAATACCAGGCAGGAGAGGATATCCGGGATACTTGTACACAGACCTTGCCAGCGTATACGAGCGTTCGGGGCGCATCAAAGACAAGAAGGGTTCGATCACATTGATCCCGATACTCTCCATGCCTGAAGATGATAAGACTCATCCCATCCCAGATTTGACCGGATACATTACCGAAGGTCAGGTCATTCTTTCACGCGCGCTCTATCGTAAAAAGGTATCGCCACCGGTTGACGTGCAGCAATCACTGTCCAGGCTCAAAGATAAGGGCATTGGCAAGGGTAAGACTCGGGAAGACCACGCGGATCTTTTCAACCAACTCATCGCATGCTACGCACGCGGTAAGGAGGCAGCTGAACTCGCTGTTATCTTGGGTGAGGCCGCACTTTCTGATCTCGATAAGATATACCTCAAATTCTCGCAGGAATATGAAGAACGCTACATATCGCAGGGCGAATACGAGGATCGGACCATAGAGCAAACGTTGGATCTCGGTTGGGAATTGTTACGTATGGTACCGCGCAACGAAATGAAAAGGGTCCGCGATGCATATCTTGTGAGATATTATGATAAGAAAAGCAAATAGCACTTGGAATATCTCTAAGTTGATTGGAGAGGCGTAATATAACATGAAACTAGATATCCCACCTACCAGAATGCAGCTACTGTATCTGAAGAGGCGTGGTAGTGTGGCACGACGTGGCCATAAACTGCTGAAAGACAAGCAGGATGAATTGATGCGTAGGATACTCGAATTCGTCTATCGGATAAGAGAGTTACGTCTCAGGATCGAGGAAGAACTGAGGAACGCTTTTGCATATTTCTATTTTGCCTCGAGCAAGCAGGCGCCAAAAGCGACCGATGAAGCTTTGCTGGCCGTGACCAAAAGCATAGACGTGGAGTACAGTGCCGAGCGGATTCTGAATCTGAAGATACCGAAATTTACCGAGAAGATTTCAGGTTGGTCGGTCGGCTATGGTTTTTTGTCGACATCGGGCGACCTAGATCTTGCTTTGCTGAAGATTGACCAGCTCATTTCGCGACTCCTTGAACTCGCCGAATTTGAGAAGACACTTGAACTACTCGCGACAGAAATCGAAAAGACGAGACGCCGGGTTAACGCGTTAGAATATATTCTCATCCCGGCCATCGAAGAGACAATCAAGTTCATCAATCTGAAGCTATCCGAAATCGAAAGGGGCGATCTGACACGGCTGATGAGGGTGAAGGAAATTGTACGTAGCAAGTTGTAGTATATGCTGATATTAAGGAGGAAAAGTGATTGAGGGTTTGATAGCAGTGTTGATTCTTGGCTTCCTGACGTTGATATTTGGTATCATCGGTGGATTTCTTCAGATCATCATCCCACAGGCAATATTGCTCGCGGTGATTATCTATCTCTTGATTCGTGTCCGGGTGAAGATAGCCCGGGCCGAAAAAGAGAAATTGCGCAGCAGAATTGATCAATTAGAAGGCAAGATCAAGACGATGGCTAAGGCAAGCACATAAGAGGATTCATAAGTAATCAATTTTCTGCTGCACATCATATTGGTTAGTTATTTACTTGGCCGTTTCGCAGACACCCTTTCTCGTCTCTGAGTACAATTCGTGTTGACTATTTATTTGACCCGTGTATAATCCAAGCAGATGAAAATACTCGTGACCGGTGGTTGTGGGTTCATTGGTTCACATATCGTCGATGCTTATGTAGCAAAGGGCCATGAGGTTGTGGTCATCGATGATCTTTCAACCGGCAACATCGACAATCTGAATCGCAAAGCTAAGTTCTATCAGGAGAAAATATACAATAATATAGCAGGAATATTTGAGGAAGAGAAATTTCAATTGATCAACCACCATGCCGCGCAGATCAACGTGCGGACATCGGTTGATGATCCCATATATGACGCTCAAGTCAATGTTCTCGGCACAACGAATCTTCTGCATCTTGCATCAAGATACGGAATCAAGAGGTTCATATTTGCATCGAGTGGTGGTGCAGTGTACGGGGAGCCCGATGAATACCCAATAAATGAAAATGCAGCGCTTGCCCCTTTGTCGCCGTACGGAGCATCTAAGGTCGCGGCAGAAAAATACATCATGACTTTTGCTCGTTTGTATAATATGGATTATGTGATTCTGCGCTACAGTAATGTCTACGGCCCAAGACAGATAATCAAGAGTGAAGCAGGTGTGATTTCAATATTTACTGACCGCATTCTCAGGAGTCAGTCCTGTGACGTCTACGGAGATGGTGAGCAAATCAGGGACTATGTTTTTGTGGGTGATGTCGTTGAGGCGAATCTTCTTGCTCTTGAATGTACGCCAAATATTTTTAATATTGGAACCAATGTCGAAACCAGCGTAAACGACTTGATTGACGTTTTCTCTTCTATCGTAAAGAAAGAGGTTGTACATCAGCACATAGAACCACGGCCAGGTGAGGTCTTCAGGAATGTGTTGGACTATAGCCGAGCATTTACACAGATCAATTGGCAGCCAAAAACGAAATTGGAAGATGGAATACTGAAGACCTTTGAGTACTTCAAAAGAATATTTAGATCCTGAGGTATTGGCTCGACTCTCGAGGCTGGACCTCAAGGCCAGGTTGGTGGTCGAGGGTTTCTTGAGCGGCCTACATGCTAGCCCTTTCAAGGGGTTTTCCCAGGAATTCGCTGATTACCGTCAATATATGCCAGGTGATGAGCTGAAGAGGGTTGATTGGAAGGTTTACGGACGTAGTGATCGTTTTTACATAAAGGAATACCAGGAAGAGACAAACCTTCGGGCTTACATTTTACTTGACAAAAGCGGATCGATGGGCTACGGCAAGAAACTAAGCAAGTTAGAGTATGCGAAATACCTGGGTGCCAGTCTTGCTTATATGCTTTTCAAACAGAAAGATAACGTGGGTATAGCGACTTTTGATACCCAAATAAGAGAAATAATACCACCTTCAGCACGACGCACGAATTTTATGATGATTTTGCGCACTATTGCTGATGCCACCCCAGGTGGTGAGACAAACGTGAACGATGTTCTCTATCAATTGGCACAGAAAATAAGAAGGCGGGGACTGGTAATTGTGCTTTCTGATATGCTCGATAATCCGGCTGACGTTTTGAGATCGCTGAAATCATTTCGCTACCGTAAGCATGAGATATTGGCATTTCAGATTCTTGATACTGACGAAAGCGATTTTCCATTTGGAGAGTCGGCTGTCTTCTCAGATTTGGAAAATGGGTCGGAGATGGTCGTTAATCCAGACCTAATACGGGACAGATATCGCAAGCAATTTGAAGAATTTATCAAGTTCTATAATCAACGTTTATTGGAATCCCATATTGACCATACCTTGTTGTATACAAACACGCCTTATGACAAGGCATTGTTCGCTTACTTGCAGAAAAGAACCAGGCTACAATGACGTTTCTTAACCCACTGTTTCTGCTCGGCACGATGCTTGCCGTGGTGCCGATCTTGATCCACTTGTGGTTTCGGAAGCGGTTGAAGAAGATACCTTTTTCAACGCTACAATTTCTGAAAAAGACCGAGGCGAGGCGTTTTGGTTGGTTAAAGTTAAGGGAGTACTTGATTCTCGCGTTAAGATGTTTGTTCGTGCTTTTCTTGTTTCTTAGCCTTGCGAAACCTCAGCTGAAGCGGGACTTATTTCAAATCGGCAGGCTGGCGTCGGTTTTTCTAATAATCGATGATTCTTACAGCATGGCCTACGGCAATAACCTTGAGAATATGAAAGATATTGCACAGCAAGTTATTTCACGCTATTCATCAAACTCTGAGTTTTGCATCGCGCCATTGTGCAAACTGGGTGCAGACCTTTTTTGGACGACAAAGACATCGGCTTTGTCTAGGTTGCAGAAGGCAAGATTGGCTTACCGGGCAGGAAATATTGGCATGGTTCTAGCTGTTGTCCCAAGTAGAGCGCCCAAGTATGCAGTGGATTACGTTTATGTTGGGGATGGCCAGAGTTCTAACTTCAAGGACTTGCCAGCAGGATTCGCGGAAAATACTGAATTATTTTGGGTTAGGATTCCTACTGGTGGCAATATTGGCATTTCGAACGTAGTGTTAAAGGACCCGGTAGCGGTGCCCACAGATAAATACACCTTGACGGTTACCGTAAGCAGCTACTCGGCACGCACGTGGTCCGGGAAAATAGGGGTCACAGGCGGTAATTACTACGATGAGAAGGAGTGCAACCTGAAACCCGGTGCAGGTATCGAGGTAGATTTCTTTTTACCGACAACCGTGTCGACCGGTACCGTGGAAATATTTGAAGATAGTCTTGTCATAGACAATGTGTATTACTTTGATAAGTATTTGCCGCGCCGTATGAATGTGTTGTTAGTGGGTGACAGTCCATACCTTTTGCGTGCCCTTACCGCGGGTAATGGATCGAATTCGCCGTTCAATGTTGTTACTAGTGCCGATATTGGTAATAGGGATTTGAGAGGATATGACATTTTGGTATTGGATGGCCCTCAGGAGATATCAGAGGTCGACAAGATAAAGATGATAGACCATCTCGCCGATCCGAATGCTGCACTTGTACTGACTCTTGGCGGCGAAGTAGGTGAAAACTTGAGAGATTTCTTATCTGAATGGTGCCGAGTGGGAAAAAGCATCATGCCTAGGGGGTATATAACAGTAGATTGGATTGATAATGAACATCCGGTCTTTAGAATCTTCGAGGGAAACGGCGCATTAAAGGATGTTCAGTATTTTCGATATCAGAAGCTTGAAGCTGAGAACGGAGTGCTTGCGCGTTTTGCCGGAGGTGATCCATTTATTATCGTACGCGGTAATTTAGCCGTGGTAACTGGCTCGTTGAACGCTCAGCAGACTAATTTCGTCTATAAGAATTCATTTGTGCCGATTATGCTCCGGCTGCTAGTGAGTCTTGCTTCTCAGGCTCAGGAAAAGGAATTCTTTGTTGGCGATAGAGTCTTGCCGTATGGCTCAATAAGAGCACCGAATGGTGAATTGCTTAACCGCGGGGATGAATTCACAGTGCCTGGGTTTCACTTCATTAATGGTGAAACATTATGTGTTAACGTTGAGTCCGGAGAGGGTAATCTGAAGACTCTGGGTACAGAAAGAGCAGATGTTTTAAACGTGACACTCGTTGATCCCACCACGCACTTGATGGGGAGTGATCTTACAAACTTCTTCTTGGTCCTTGCACTACTAGCACTTGTATCTGAACTGGCATTGCTCTTGCTACGCTAGTCAGATACATACAGTTATCCAATCATATCAGATACCTGAATAACCCTATCGAAAAGTTAATCCCACCGTGCCGTTGTGCGTCGAATACGGTGTTATGTTGTAGTCGTAATGAAGATAGACGAACCCCAGCCGTAGAGAACAACCGATCGTAGTACGGTGACGACTTTGGCTCTTAAGACGCATAGAGATCTCTTGCTGGACAGTTATTCGTTCGTAAGGGATGCCACTTATTGTGTCCGGTATCTCGTATTCAAACACATAATTGAAATCGGCGCGCGTTGTCTCTATGCCGTAGCCCACGAGGGGCTCCAGTGGACCGAGACGCTTTGATGCAAGAAACTGCAGATTCCATGTTTCGCTGTTGGCGATTATCGTGCGATTTTGATCTTCGATATTGAACCTCTGGTAAGCACCACCGATTGCCAGGGCAATGGGCAGCGGGACCTGTTTGAACAGCGGGAATTTATTCAGCTCCTGTTTGAATCCGACACCTATAAAGTTCATGCGTGAACCCTTGAATGTAAAGGGTACATAGCGCACCGCGATTTCTGCACCGAAAATCAGGCCAATATTTACCTGTGGCATTATCAAGGGTGCTCGTGTCAAATCAAAGCCCGCGGGAATGCTGGAGGGAATGCTGATCGCGTTGCCTTGAATTGGTATAGATATTTCCTGCTCTGGGCCAAAGATCGTACTCAGGCTCTCCAGCGCCACTTCATAGTACACCAGCGAATCCAACGTGAGCGAACAGAGCAAGGCTGTTCCATTGAAGAACTTTGCTGCTTCAGGTATGTTAATATACATGAGGCGCATGCCGATATCAAAACCTAGAAACTCGTGGCTGTATGCTGAATGGAATAACCCGGTTGAGACGCCGGTACCGAAAGCATTGACCAATGGTTGTGTGTATGATTCCAGCAACGTTTCGTTCATCCTTAATATTCTTTCTGCCAGGCGTTCCTGGAGTGTTTGAGCCGAGACGACTGTAGTGAAAACAATCACCAGACATATAATAGCCTTCATATACTTAAGTCTATACAATATTCTTATTTTGTCAAGAAGGAATATTGACCGAATCACTCAATGACGTACTGACTCAGCGACTAAATGACTAATCTAGTGGGCTCCCTCTTTCTTAAGTACCGTTAATGCTGTTTTCAAAAAAATCTTCAGGTCCATACGGAGAGACATATTGTTGATATACTCAAGATCGAATTCCAATTTTTTCTTAACATCATCGACCGTTTGATCGTACGCATGCTTTACCTGTGCCCAGCCAGTTATTCCAGGGTGGACAGTTAGTCTCAGGCCATAAAACGGTATTGCTTCTCTGAGACGCTCAACAAATGCTGGTCTTTCTGGCCGTGGTCCTACAAAACTCATCTCGCCTCTCAAGACATTTATTATTTGAGGCAATTCATCCAGTCGAAATGGTCTAATGATGCGTCCAATCCTGGTGATTCTTTTATCATTCTTCTCAGCCCACACCGGGCCAGTATATTTCTCAGCATCGCTGACCATGGAGCGGAACTTGAACAGCTTGAATTTCTTACCGCGCAGACCAACCCTATCTTGTGTGTGCAATACCGATCCTGGGGTGTCAATTTTTATGAAGATGCTCAATAGGACAATGATTGGCGATAATACGATAAGGGATACGACGGAAATTACAACGTCGATTACTCGCTTGAGGAATCTATCCCAGCTTGATAGGGGATGAAAGATGACTTTTAAGAAGGGTGAATTGTCCATTTTTTCAACGAGAGAATAGTGATAGATGATCGGGTATAATTTGGGAGAGACGTATATTTCATACTTGGTTTCAGCAAATGTCGAGATTAATTTGAGTATTTCTTCATGATGTACACCATTACTCTCAATGAGTATTCCGTCTATGTCGTTGTTCTTGACGAGGTGCTTAGGGATTGAATTATGATATTCGTGCAGGCTGATTCTCTCGACAACATTGAAATGGGTATGTTCACGCCCTACGTCGCCATTGTGAAAAATTACCACCTTGCCGCGTTTCGGCTTTATGTATTCACCTACGAGTCCCCACCAAAAGAAACGCCAGATCAACAATGAAATCAACAATATTGCATATGACGGGATAAAACCTGTTGCCTTTATGAAATCTATGTTTGCAATCAGCGCACCCGCGATGATGACGATTAGGCCAATCACGATCACCTGAAACATCTTTGATAACTCATTCATCAATTGAATCTTGGAACGTGTAAGGTAAAGATTGGTGGTTTGGAAGAGGAAGAGCCAGTATATGAGGATAAGGCAATTAGCGACGATTGCCGGTGGGCTTATTGACGACTGGTCAATTGCCGATGCCTTCCAACTCAGCATAAATGCTGCACATAATAGGAATGCATCGCCACCGAGTGTTACTGCAAGTTCAACTTTCCGGGACATCCAACATCTAAGGTGTCTTTAAAGGCCTCCTTTGACCAACATCTAAGATGTCGCTATCTACCTCCTTGTGAGTGTTAAATTATAATGAAAATATGTATCTTGTCAACCCTCGATTATTTGGTAATTTGTATGCCCGGCAGAGTGTTGCCAGTATTGCTTTTCTAGCGCATCGCCGCAAATTGTGGGGATTTAAAGGTGAATTGTTGTTGACTTCTATGCTAAATTTCCTATAATTCAGGGTGCGTGTTGACCAGTTCTTAAAGAAAACTCTATTACTGAAACAACGCACCACGGCGAAGATGCTTTGCGATAAGCAGTACGTAAAGATTAATGGTCAATACACAAAGCCTTCTAGGCATGTAGGGATCGGTGATGTTATTGAGATTGAAACGGCAAAAGGTACAAGCCAGTACAAGGTCTTGATGATTCCCGGCGGTAATATTAAGAAAAGCGAAAGAGATGTATATTACGAAGAGATATCCGAAAACAAGGGTTAGAAACTCAAGGGAAGTAATAGTGTCTATCCGCGTTTTCAGCAATTCCGCTATCAACTCAAAAGATCTATGAAAATAGGCATAACCATCGGGGATCCGGCCGGGATTGGACCGGAACTAGTCTTGCGCACGATTCCGAGGCTCAAGGGTTTGGACAAATACTTGATATTTGGCAATAAGAAAATGCTAAGAAGAATAGCACGCGACTTGAGATTGCTTAAGGATTATTCTTCCATCGAGCCGTGTATCGTGGAGACAAGTAAGAATGTCAGGTTCGAATACGGCAAGTCGACCAAATCAACTGCACGCGTCGCACTGCAATCCATTCAACATGCCCTGAAATCGGGTGTAGAAATAATTATCACCGCGCCGATAGTTAAGACAACCATGCGGTCGATTATCCCCGATTTCATTGGACACACCGAATATTTCGCAGGTTTCTTTGGCATTCGCGATTACGCAATGACTGGTCTGTGGCGGGACAAGAGAATCATGCTGCTCACAATTCATTCGCCGCTGCGGCGTATATTCAGGAAACTCGACAGCCGTATGGTTAGCCGGAAAATAGTCTTGTTCGAGCACGGCCTCCAACGCTATTTCGGTATTCAAAAACCCGAGATTGCGATCGCAGCTGTGAATCCGCACGCCTTCGAGTTTAGCCTGGGCGAGGATGAGAAGATCCGGGGTGTTGTAGGAGCGCTGAGGAAAAGGGGCGTGCGGGTAAGCGGTCCGTTTCCCGCAGACACGCTGTTCACACGGCGCTTTGACGGCTTTATTGCAATTTATCATGACCAGGCGATGGTCTATTTGAAGTCGAAGAAGAATGGATTGAATTTCACGCTTGGACTGCCGATCATTAGACTGTCCCCATTATGTGGCGCCGCCTTGGATATTGCGGGCAAGGGATGCGCCGAGCTCTCTGGTTTTAGAACAGCCGTCAAAGTGGGCAAAAAACTTTACACCAATATGAGGAACTATGATAGGACCCTGTTTGATAAATAGCAAGTATATCGCAAAACTGATTACGTGCATAGCTGCTTTTTTGCTATTAGCTACGTGTGCTAGGAGAAGCGATCTTGAGGTGGGTGTTGATGCATTGAGAAAGGGCGCGTATGGCAAGGCTCTCAAGTCACTGCGAAGGGCTTTAGACAAAGATTCCCTGAATCCCGACATTCACTACAATTTGTGTCTAACCTACGTGCATCTTGATTCGAGCGAACAGGTATTCGGCCATTATTTGCATCTCGTAAATTCAGGGTCGCGTCTCAAAGATGATCAAGAATTACGGGAGCTTGTGGCCGTAATGCTAGGGCTTGAGCCCTATCCTTCGAGCATCATCCCGATGCGCAGGATGAATCAATTTAAGGGGACATTCAGCCCTAAGGGTGAGTTGATTGCGCTTGCGGCCTCAAGGCAGGATCGCGCACACATATACTTGTCCAAACTGGATGGAAGTGGATTGGAGAGAATAATTCGCGGTGGTATGAATACTGACCCGGATTTTTCTCCGGATGGTGGCTATCTTGTCTATGTGTCGGATCGCGATGGAGACGAGGATTTGTATTTGTATGATATCGCCGCCAGGGAGAGTGAGAAACTGACCGACAACTCAGCGCAGGATTTCGCTCCATCGTTCGCGCCAGACGGTAAGGATGTGGTTTTTGTCTCCAATGTTGACAACCCATACAAATGGGAGATCTACACTATTAATGTCAAAACCAAGAAGATCCACCGTCTGACCGACAACAACTTCTGGGATGGTTTTCCGAGCTTTACGGCGAACGGACAGTCCATTGTTTTCTCTTCAAAGAGGAACGGAAGTGAAGATATTTACGTAATGAGAAGAGACGGAGGTGCACAAGAACTTCTTTTCTCGAGTCCGGCTGATGATAATGACCCAACCTTGGTTGGGGAGAATTTATTCTTTAAGTCGAAATTAGATGGTGAATGGGAAGTCTACAGGTACGATCTAAGGAGGAAAGATCTGGTCAGGCTCACCAATAATGCTTGGCCGGATTGGAACCCGAACGTCTCCGGTGACGCCACAAAACTCCTTGTCTCGAGAAAAATTAAGAAAACATGGATACTACATTTCATCAATTTGGACGAACCAGTAACGGCTGAATTTATCGCCGCGGAGATAAGGAAAAGAGGGTAAGTGTGAGGCATGTGGCACAAAGGACTTGACAAATGTCGAATAGTTACTATAATCTACAAAATATAAGGAGGTAAGATGAAGAAGCTTTTTGCTATAGCAGTATTGGCTGGCATGCTGAGCGGGCTGTATGGTTTCTCAATCGGGCTGGGTGGCAGGTATGAAATTGGTCACTATTCCTACTTCTACGGCCCTGACAGCAGTTTCTCGTACCCTGCGATTGTCGCTGATGTTATGGTCAAGCCGATCGATATGCTTGGTTTCCGATTCGGTCTCTTCACATTCAACATTCTTCCGGATGAGGAAAAAGACTATGCGCCAACGACCTTCATGTTCGGGACCGGTTGTGATGCATCAGTACTCGTCTTCATTCCCATGGCCGGGACGATAAGTCCATACATTCCATTCCATTTTATCTATAATAGCGCTGAGTATGGTTCGCAATTTATGATTGACGGCGGCGTCGGCGTGGAAGCGGGATTTGGACCAGTTGCTGGTTACCTGGAAGGTGGAATAAACTTCATTAATTGGTCCCCTGAAGGAGGTGACGGCGATTCTGATAACTGGTTCTACGTCCAGGGCGGATTGCGTATACCGCTAAATCTATAACCCGAGCAATCTATAAGTTGAGGCGGGCTTTGCCCGCCTCTTTTTTTATCTTCTGGGGACAGGCATAACATTTTTATCTTTTCTATTATCTAATTATCACAAGATCACCAGCCCGGTGTAAAATGCACTTGTTAGAAGAAGCTTAAAATGTCAAAAATGTTATGCCTGTCCCCCAGCTTCATATGATTACGATAAAACAATCACTGTAATCAGTTTGTTAATCTCTGTAATCGATTCCACCGAAGGTGGAAACGGAGAACCCCCGGTTTGTATTGCTTTTAGTATGTTGGAGTGCTAAATGAAGACGGAGAGAGAGGGATTTGAACCCCCGACCCCTTGCGGGATACGCGATTTCGAGTCGCGCGCCTTCGTCCACTCGGCCATCTCTCCACACAGAGCGTTGAACGGTTTACGGTTGCGATGCCCGTTTCGCATTGTCGTTCCGCGTTCATCAGTGACGACATCCGAAACCGTATTGCATTTCGCAACCGTAAAACGTTTCACGATGAATTTTTTTCTTTTTGCTTTCTTTTTTTCTCAAAGAAACTCTTCATCAGAGAGGCGGATTCATTTTCCATGACACCAGCGCTTATCTCTACTTGATGGTTCAACCTTTTTTCGCTGACGACATTGAAAACCGAACCACAGCCGCCGAATTTTTCATCGTGCGCACCGAAAACAACTCTCTTCACACGTGCGAGCACAAGCGCACCTGCACACATTATACACGGTTCGATTGTTGTGTAAATAGTGGCTCCGTCCAGCCGCCAGGAACTCAAAGCATTTGCCGCCGCGGTAATGGCTAATATTTCGGCGTGAGCGGTTGGGTCTCTGAGCCTTTCGGTTTGGTTATGTCCTCTGCCAATGATTTGGTTTTTGTGGACGACAATCGCGCCGATTGGTACTTCATTTTCCTTGAATGCCTTTTGTGCTTCTTTAAGGGCTTCCTTCATGAAGAACGTGTCATCCATACTTCGCTTTGCTCTGATGATTACGGTGATGAAAAGCAAGATTACAGCGATATAGAATACTTGTATTCTTGCTATCCAACATTCTGTTATCATCGGTGCACCTCACGCTATCCCACACCTTTACTTTCTGATTTCTCGACTAATCTGAAATTATACGCCATATGCCACACATATATAACGAAATCCGACACGCAACCAAAAAGGTGCGAGATGCTGAATTTTACATTCGCACCCTTCTCCGCCAGAGGCGGATTCGGGACTCTCAACTTTCCTACCAAATCGAAGATTTCCATACACCGCCATAATGATACCCCGTTCTTCGCTATCGCTCGAACGTGGGTCCTCAACTCTGCAATCAAATCAGCAATTTGAGCAGAGTTGGGACGCGCCCGAGGTGAGTTGAACACCTAACCTGCGGATCCGTAGTCCGCCGCTCTATCCAATTGAGCTACGGGCGCAACATGGGGGATTCTCCCCCTGTTCTCCACTCAGTTTTTGTAAAGGCGACAAAGACATTCGCGGAGACCTCGAGACCCCTACCGATTTTGCACACGTTGCGATATGAGCACAAAATCGATTATTCTATTATACTTGGAGAGTACGGTATGTCAACAAAATGCTTGACTTTTCAATACAACTGGGGGAATACTCATTGTTCGAGCGAACAGAGTGAGTCGAGAACAATGCTATATACTTCATTCTCTCTCGATGGGAGAGTGCTTGCCCTGTGGCACATTCGCTATAATTCCATCAGGTGGCGGTGAGACGTTGATTCATGAGAACTAAGCGTCTTGCTTGGGCTTCGCTTGTGGCTATTGACATTGAATTATGTTTGCATAAAATGAATTGATCAGTATTATAATAGTATTGTTTTTATTAGTTAGTTGTGTGACAGTAGTATGGTAAGTACAAAAGGAGGAAAAATGCGAAGGACGAAGATACTAGCGACTGTAATCATGATAGTAATCCTCAGCGGTGTCCTCAATGCTGCAAGTGTTAATAAAGTCGAACTCTATTTTAATGGAGCATTGGCTTTCCCTCTTGAACCTGATGAATTTTCCGATTATTGGAAGACAAGCGTTCTTAATCTTGGGGGCGGCATAGGCCACAAGATAATTCCAGCTATTTCTGCCAATGTGTATTTCGATTGGTGTAACTTTGGTTTTGCCGGAGAGAAGTTCGCACGTGATATGGGAGTCGGTGGTGAGGTTTCAATAAGTGGACTGGATGCATCTGTGATGACAATAATGGGTAACCTGAAAGCGGTCGTACCTTCTGGACAAATTCGTCCCTATTTCTGTGGTGGTGTAGGTCTGTTCATTCTTTCAATAGATGACGGCTACGTGTCAGTTGATGATTTTGTGATCCCCGTTGAAGGTGATTCTGAAAACGCTATTGGCATTAATTTTGGCGCTGGGATTGAAGTGACGGTGGCCAAGACATTAGATTTGTTCTTTGATGGTCGATTTGTGCTTGGGTTTACAGATGTTGAATCTACTTCAATATTGCCTTTAAGGACAGGTATAAAGGTGAAATTGTGAAGTCGGTGGAATACGTCTGTCTTTGATATTTTCTAGTATTATGACAATGGGGGTGAATTAACTAATCACCCCCCATTTTTTTCAAAACATAGGGTAATATTCCGCGTATGGCTTTGATGTAAATATACTTCACAGCGTGGGGACTAGTCACGTTAGCCGGTGCTAGCGGTCTATTCTCAGGATACATTGATACACTTGCTATTGACGCATGACCATTCGTTCTATTTTGACTCGACACTCTTTTTTCTAGCGCCGAGTCAACTTCAGGTGTATTGACATAACGACATTAAAGGAGTAGACTAATTCTAAGGAGGATACATGAAAATTATTTTTGCGCTAGTGGCCGTAATTGCTCTTGTCGGTTGCGGAAATAATGCAGCAGTGGAATTTGGTATGAATGATGAAGCAGTCTTAGATAGCGAATTTGGCGATATTGGAATGAAAATCAGAGGTATCGAACTCCCTGAAGGCGACACTTATACCACCATTTGGGAAGGTGTTGAATACGTACAAATAGAACTGAGGAATTCAGATTTCGTTTCAATAACCAACGACTATAGAGGTGTTGCTCCCGGTTCTTACTCCAATGTTCGGATAACCGTAGATTCTGTGGTCTATGTTCAAGAAACTTCGAGTACTGTTTTGATCGACACTCTTTTTCAATTCGTCGCTCAAGCATTTGCGCCGCTGGTAATTGACGAAGGTGATGAGCTCCAGCTTGTCGTGGTTATCGCGTCTGAGAACTGGTTCGACTTAAATACCGGAAGCATCATTCCAGGAAGTCAGGTATTCGAAGGGGCTGCCCTGAGGATACATTACGATTATTGATGCTCGAGAAGGTCATTAGGTTTCGCAGGGTTGCTTCGACTCAGGATACTGCAAAGCGCTTTGCCCACGAACATCGTGAGTTAGTAGTAACTGCATTATCCCAAAATAAAGGCAGAGGCAGACAAGGGAGAACCTGGTATTCCCCCAAAGGCGGGCTCTACGCTTCGCTTTTACTGTTTCCGAAAGAACGGTTGACATCTATTCCATTGCTCGCTTCGCTTAGTGTCATAAAAACATTAGAGTACTTTGGGTTTTCAGGGTTGTTGATTCATTGGCCCAATGATGTTTTGCTGAACAATCGCAAAGTGTGTGGTGTCGTGTGTGAGCGGTATCGAGATGCGGTTATTTGCGGTATCGGATTGAACGTCAATACCGAAAGCTTTGGGCCGCTTGCGGTCAACGCAACTTCTTTGATTATCGAGTCGGGCACGCGTTTCGACATTGATGAAATCCTGAAATATATGCTCGGGTGCTTTAATGAACTATATGATGAATTACAGAAAAAGGGTTTGAAGGTGAAGGAAGTACTGAATTATATCTCAGGCCTCGGTGAACCGGTGGAGGTTATCACAGCCAAAGGAGTCACAAAAGGCACGGTGTATGACATAGACGATGATTGGACGTTATTATTGAGGGATGAATCTGGTATCATAAAGAAATTCCATTACGGTGACGTGAGACGCTTGGAATGGTAGCAGTTTTCGATGTTGGTAATACAAACATACACATCGGGCTATACGACAATTGGAGACTATCGAGGACATTTGTATTTCCTGTTCGCGCAAGACTCCCGGTTACGAAGATTAAAAGAATAGTGACAACGCGCGAAGTGAAAGGGGTGGCGATTGCTTCGGTGGTGCCTCGTTTGACAAAACAAATTGAGAATATTTGCAAACAGCGCATGGTTATTCCCGTTATTGTTACTTGGAAATCTGCCGGTGGGCTTAAGTATAGATATCACAATCCGGCGACCTTGGGTGTCGATAGAATCGCCACGGTTGTGGGTGCCTTGTCACGCTACGGACGCGATGTCATTGTAATTGACGCGGGTACGGCAACGACTATTGATGTTGCCAAGCGGGATGGCGAATACCTTGGTGGTATAATATGTCCGGGTATGCAGATTCTGGCAGAAATGATGCATCGAAAAACGGCGCAGTTACCCATGGTAAGTGTGCGAAAGCCACGAAATCTTATCGGACGCAGTACCGAGGAGTGTATTCAATCTGGTTTGTTTAATGGTACTGTGGCAATGGTTGGTGGTCTCGTCAAAAGCATAAGGAAGAGCAGAAAAGGTAATTTTTTGTGCGTGGCAACCGGCGGCGCAGGTAAGCTTCTGTCTTCCTGTGTGGAAGACATCCAGAAGTATGATGCGGATTTGTGTATGTATGGTGTCTTGCATGTCTATTATAAGAATGTCTAAGCAAGAGAATATCAAGAGATTCATAAGTAATTCTCCGGAGGAAACCATTAGGATTGCAAAGAAAGTCGCCAAGACACTGAAGCCCGGTGATATCGTGTATCTGTACGGTGAGTTAGGTAGTGGCAAAACAGTTTTTGTTAAAGGTATATGCTTAGGTCTCGGCGTTAAGGAGGAAGTGACCAGTCCAAGTTTTGTAATCGCGACACAATATCATGGAGCCCTGGCAGTTGCTCATATCGATCTGTATCGATTGCAAAGAGGAGAAGCCGTGGGCTTACCTGTGGAGGAATACATTTTGCACAATGGAGTTACGGTGATTGAATGGGCGGATCGCATTGAGATGGACGAAAAGGGTATTAATGTTAAGTTTCAGATCACGGATCGCAAGAAAAGGAAGATCGAGGTTGAAGATATTAGGAATTGAAACATCGTCGCCTATTTTCTCGTTATGCGTGAGTCATAATGGAGATGTGGAGTACGAACACAGCAAGCGACGTGAATTCGCAGGCAACAGAGATGCCCAGATTTTTGATGAGACCAAACGCATTGTTGACTCGGTTGGGGGAGAGAATATTGGCGCGATCGCGATCAGTATTGGTCCCGGAATGTTCACGTCGTTGCGCGTCGGCCTGAGCCTGGCCAAAGGATTAAGCATGGTTTACGGTACACCATTAATAGCGGTAAACACACTTGACTCCATTGGGTTACAACCTTCGTGTGTGACTTCGCCGGTAGTTGCTGTAATTAATGCCTTCCGGGGTGAAGTCTACGCAGCGTTCTATGAACAAGGTAAGCGCACTAGTGATTACCTACTAAAAAAACCTGTTGAATTGCTGGAAATGATAGAAGACCATGCCTTCATCATAGGTCCGGGCGTGGAGATTCTTAAAGATTCTGCATCGATTCGGAACGGTCTGGACATCAGTGGAGACGATTGTTACAGCCCGAGTGCGTCGAAAGTTGTCGCTCTAGCATTACCACGTGTCAAGCAGCAGGATTTTGACGATATTGAGTTCCTCGAACCATTTTATATCAAGAAAACTGACGCAGAGAGGAATTATGATAAGGGCGATGCGCTTTGAAGATATCGATACGGTATACGAGATTGAACAACGAGTATTTCCCAATCCGTGGCCACGTTATTTTTTTGAGAAAGACTTACAGAACAGCAATGTGATTGCCTTTGTTGTTGAAAATAATAACGAGGTCATAGGATACTCAATAGGTTCGTGTGGTGATACAGAGCTACATATTACTAACATTGCTGTAGCTATTGAGTGTCAGAGACGTGGCATTGGTCAGAGGCTGGTTTGTGAGATGGAGAATGTGGCAATTGAAAGAGGATGTACCTTTGCTTATCTTGAGGTACGCACGAACAATGTGGCTGCTGTCAGTATGTATAAGAACTTGGGCTATGATATTTTGCACACGCAGAAAGGGTATTATATTGACGGAGATGATGCGTACGTAATGCACAAGGAGTTAAGATGAATTTATTATTGGCAGTAATGATTCTTTGTGGTGTCGATGTGTATTTCCTTAAGGATTCTCCGGACCTTTTGGTCAGGCTGATTCCGGAGAGTCAGATTGAACACCTAACGCTGCACTACTGTTTCGAGGGTTCATTGTGGGGTTCAAGAGTCGTTAAGAAAGAAGGTAAATTCTTCGATGCGATTATTAAGACGCCGCTCGATGCGCGAATCGTTGGTATCTATGCTATATACGATGATCAAACCATCGATGATAATAGGGGCCAGTTATACCTTTATGAATTGAGCATATATCCACGAATGCTGATGCCTTTTTCTGTCTCAGATCTTGAAGTGGTGATTGCTCAGGCGCGTAAGAAGATTATTACCAACACACATGTCGATGAGGCTATTGCTTTGCTTGATTATGTTAATGAGATCCTCAAAGCACTACCTGTGATAGCCGATTCACCCGGCGAGTCCAAGAAGAACATACTACAGGCTGAGGTGGATAAACTGAAGATGCAGGTGGGTAGGTAGAGAAAAGGCTCAACGCATTAGCGCTGAGCCTGTCGAACTCCTCGGGCAAGACTCGAATCCGCCTGAGGCGGACAACCCTCCGGTTATGGAATAATTACTCTTTGTGTGTTACTATGTGTTTATGCAACCAC
>WOR8_10000749_pt1 | contig 33343 bp, 62 predicted proteins | sample DeeMarSeWOR38_10_FD_19890 | JGI IMG/M metagenome (IMG submission 19890) | reverse complement strand
ATAGTAATAGAGTGAATCAGGGTCAACATTTGATCCTATATAAAGTCCGTCTCCCATTGGTTTAAATTCATAATAATTATTAGCAACGTCTGCAACAGCGTCTTCATATAGCCTTAAAGCACCTCTTTCTCCATACTCATTGCCGCCATAAATATGTACTATTCCCGCTCTAGTATCATCTACGCCTACTTCAATGGCATCAGTTGCAATAAGGGTATCAGCGTACATATTGGCAAAAGGAACAGTTGAAGATCCTATATCCAAAGTACCAGAAGCATTGGCTTGTATATTTCCAGTGAATGCTCTTGTTCCACTAACTAAAATATAATGGGTGTGATCATCATCAGATAATCCAGAAAGCCCGCCATGGTCAGATATAACTCCAGATTCAGACCACTCCATACCACTAGCCGCTGTATATTGTAGATAATATCCATCCACTGGATTATTTACGATCTCAAGTTTTGACTCACTCACAGTATTATCAATAAGCTTCTCTGATCCAGATATACTGGCATTCTGAATATCGTATCCAGTTACAGTGAAATTTTTAAGCTGTGATGCTCTTATGGAAGTTCTTCTATCTGTAGCCATTATTAATCCTTTTCGGTATTAGACTTTGCAGTAGATCTTCTTGTATATTTTCTTTTGGTATTAGTTTTAGTTTTAGATTTTTCTTCGGCTTCTTTTAATTCCTCAACTTTTTTATCATTATCTTGAATTTTTTTATCCTCGGCCAGTAAGTCATCTAGCACTAGGAGGCACCCCTCCAATTTAATTAGTTGTGGTTTTATCGCTTCCTGCTGCTCGGTAAGCTTCGCCTTCTGGTCTTCCAAATGTTTAATGATATCCGAGCCCTTTTTCTTCTCTTGTAAAACCCATTCTCTCTTACTTATAATAAGGTCCCTTAATTTCATGTTATCATTCCTCCTTACTTCTTCCATTCTCCTTAAAGTACGCTCCATCCGTTCTTTTTGTTCGGGACGAAGTCGTTCGGCATATCTCCCTTTTAATTTCATAATATAGTACCCCAAAATGTTTAGGCGGGAGAACTTATCCCCCGCCTTTTATAAATTAATCTATTGATACATAGTGCGCAATCAAAATGTCGCCAGCTTCGGGAGCAATTCCAAATGTTATAGCTGTTCCGCTCTGTGTATAATCTTTTCCGCCGCCTTTTTCCTGCAATAGACCATTTAAGAATATTTGTACACTATTATCAACAGGTGTATAACTTAATGTAAATCCAGACTGACCACTAACTGTGGCTGTAAAATTATCTAATCTAATATCTCCCTCAGTAACGGTATCTAACTGGGCATCAATATTGACCCATTCCATTCCAGAACCGTTCCAACTTAAAACACCACTAGTTACAGGGGCATTAACAATAGCAAGATGAGGTTCAGTAATTCCACTTGCCACCACTTGTAGTGTATCAGCACTAATCTCAATAGTAGAATCGTCAACATTTACGCTCAAGATGCCACCAGTGTAAGCCAACCCATCACCAGCTACAGTTGGATTAAGAATAACTGTGTCGTCGACCGTCGTAATACCACTACCAGTAACAACTGATAGAGGAGTTCCACCGCCACCAGTAAGTCCGTCACCAGCGACAGAAGTGTTCAAATGGGCCTCAGTTATTCCAGCAGCCTTAACTCTAAGAATATCCGCATTAATCTCAATAGTTGAATTGTCAACATTCACATCCAACTCTACCGTACCACCAAGCGCTACTGGACTACCAGTTGTGGTAAGTCCATCGCCACCACTAACAGTAATAGTCTGCAGTGACCAATCCCCCCAACCGTAAGCAGTATTCCAGTTACTAATATTAGTGGCAGTAATGCCCGCAGCTGCAGATGCGCCAAATACCGGATCAGTCTCAGTGAAGCTTGTCAGATAAAGTCCAGCATGATCTCCCCAACCATAAGCAGTATTCCAGTTACTTATATTAGTTGTGGTTATACCAGCAGCCGCTGATGCTCCAAACACCGGATCAGTTTCACTAAAACTAGTTAAGTAACTGCTATGGCTGTGCTGTCCGTCAGCGTCATTAACTCCACCAACATCGGTCAACGCGGTATGCTGTGCACTAGTCATGTGGTATCTCTCAGTAGCATTTCCACCTTGTAGACCAAGTAGATTATTGTGTATCTGTGATCCAGTTACAGTAACAATATAATCATAAATCAACTTAGCAGTTGCTAACTGATCGTCCGTGGAAGCATCACTAATTGAGTCACCAGAATCTAGGATTTCATTAACATCAGCACCGGCCTTAAGAGCCATACCACCAGTGTCAATTGTCATCTCAGTAGTATTGCTAGCACCAAATACGATAGTATCTGTGCCACTATTAACCGTAATATAAGTGTCACCCTGAGTTCTTAATGTTTTGTGCGTATCATCCCACCAAGTAACTCTTGTATCAGTAGGTGAATCTTCGCGTGTGGCAACAGGTTGCAGCTCCGCGGAATTAAACGCATCCTGACTTCCAGAAACACCAACACGGAATGTATCTGTTCCTTCATCAAATACAAAGTAATAGTCCGTTTCACTACCACGGTCTACCTGAATACCAGCTTCGCCGGCTGTTACTCCAGCACCGACTTCGCCGTAATTAATATGCATAATATTATCCGAAACCTGTACGATTTCAGTATTAGTATAAAACAAAGTACCAGTAACAGTAAGATCTCCACCAATGGTTACGTTACCTTCGGTGTAAATAGCTTTCTGTAAGTGAGCTATTTTAGGTCTAATCTGGGTAGTTGGTGTATCCACAATTTCCCAAATAATGTCAGACTGCAAAGAGCCACTGATTGTATCAACTTCTGTTTCTGTATAATATCTACTGTCATGGATATGAAGGCTAGTAGCATCTTCCGCTCCACTGACCGCTGTCAACAGCTGATGTTCATTTTCAGTCAGGTGGTAATATTCATTGGCGGTTCCACCCTGGAGACCTTCAAGATCATTATGAACCATAGCACCAGATACAGTATCCACATAATCATAAATCAACTTAGCAGTAGCCAACTGATCGTCCGTTGAAGCTGGTCCAATAGAGTCAGCATCCACAGTATTAAGAATCTCGTTAACATCAACTGTGGAGTTTTTCAACGCCATACCGCCGGTACCGATAGTCATCTCAGTGGTCTGACTCGCTTGTAAGAGAATGTTATCATTGGTGTAGCTTACTACGATCTCAGAAGCAGTAGATCCACCTATATTAACACTGTTTCTGTCGGCGCTGAAAGCATACCAACCACTCCTTCCGGTAAATGCATATATCTGACCTTGGGTTGAATCAGAAGGTTGTCCTTCAACTACATAACAAGGTCCAGAAAGACCGTCTCCAGCAAACTGATCTCCTCCAAGTTGCATTGTCGTCCAATCATTGGGGACATCTTTATGTATCCAAAGACCGTCCTCATGTATAAACAACGTACCGCTGGTTATATTAATATAACCATTAGGATAATCAGATCCTTGATCCACCCATGTATAAGTACCTTCAGTAAATGTCATGGTACCGGTTTCAGCTATATTACCATTATCATCCACATAGTACATATAAGTAGGAGTACCGCCCTGAGCAGCCGATAGTCCAGAGTATGTGGTGTAAATCAACTTAGCGGTCGCTAACTGATCATCTGTAGATGAAGCGTCAATAGAGTCATTTGAATCTAGAATTTCATTAACTGTTACGTCTCCATCAAAACCCAACGTGCCAGAAACATTGACGTTACCAGTAGCGTCCACATTTTGAGTAATAGTTAGTGTGGCCCCGTCAGATGATAATGCATTATAAGTGTTAGCATCTAAATGCCAACGGTTACTAGCGTCCCCACCCTGTAAACCGCTAGTACTATTATGGTCAATACCAGAATCCTTCACATACAGCGCTCCCTCACCATTAACGCCAAGGTCTGTACCAGACACCGTCAAAGCCACATCCTGACCAGTAACGTTTAGTGGATCAGTAGCTGTCATAAGATACTGGGTGTGATCATTATCACTTAGCCCAGCCAGATTACCATGATCTATCGCACCACTAGCGGTGGCAGCATCTATTTCGTCACTTAATGCTCCTGAAATAGTATCTACCTCCGATTCAGTATAATATCTATCATCGTGAATATGCAACGAAGTAGCATTTACTACCCCGCTTACGCCAGTTAATAATTCATGTTGGGTCCCGGTTAGATGATAATACTGGTTAGCGGCGCCTCCCTGGATATTATTTAGCTCATTATGGTCGTCCTGTAATGACAACTGATTATCGACATATAATTTAGTTGCCAAATGAGCATCCTCGGTGGGAGTTACACCGGATACCGTACCGCTAAATGGCCTAGTCCCATCCGCGTAAACATAGACTGAGTCCAATTTATCATCGGCAATGGCACCAGAAATCATGGCATTCGTTATACCTAAATTCTTAACACGTAAAACGTCACCGGCAATTTCAATAGATGAGTTGTCGACATTAACGCTCATCACATTACCGCTGACGCCTAAACCGTCGCCAGCATAGGCGACTCTAATCTGCGCGCCTCTAATTTGAGTAGCCATCTAGGTTAACCTCCCATTGTATTTCTCATTCCACAATATAACTTGCAAGTAATATATCATCCACCTCCAGAGTGACATTAAAAGTAATTATACTACCTGAAATAGTATAGTCCTTTCCCACTCCTGGCTCTATCAATAGACCATTGACATAAATTTCAACCGTGTCATCTACTGGGATATCAGGTAATGAATAAAGTGCCCCACTAATCAAAGTTAGTGGTTGATTCATTTTGAAATAAACAGCGCTAGCCATGTTTGATTCTAACCATTCTAAAGCATCCTTCACCGAAAGTCCGGGAACGCTTGAGTCATTGAGAACCTGGCTAGCTAAACCGCCGCCTCCTTGTGATTCGCCCGGTCTAGTAAAAATAACTGGCATTAAAGATCCTCCTCCAAGAATTCTAAAATTTCTTTGATCCAGCATTTAGTCGCGAAGCGACCTTGTAGAACTAGTAAGTATAAAGTTAGTACATATAAAATAGAATGATCTTAATGATCTATTGTGGTAGATCCTATTGATCTATGTCGTAGATCACATTGATCAGTGTAATGCCTAATGAGAAATCTAATTCGTAATTAATCGCTAAATCCGTATTTCTGTTTTTTCTCATTGGATCTAATGATAGGGTAAATGGTTTAATAGCGGTGTCGTCTATGGGGATTAAATAGCACCTGTTGTTTTCAGGGTAATAAACACCAAAAAAATCGGCCTCCCCAACATAGTCTCTGCCAAATCTTATACTATTGAAACGAAACCCAGATCCATACTTGTGAGCGGTTTTAACCTGTATTTTATAGAATTTATCCCTTATTTCTATAACCATGTCTGCGGGGTTATTGTCCCCATAAGGTATATAGACCGGCATATTTCTCTTTCTAAATTCAATAATAAATTTTAATTCACTAATTTCCCCCACATCTTTAGGACTTCTCATAATAATTTCCCGAGGGTAACGGTTTCCTATAAAAATTTGTATTCGTGAACAGAGTATAGAAAAGCGTATCTCCGTTTAGTATTCGTTTATACACGAGATCTCTGGGGTTGTCTATATTGTCTATTATAAAATGTTTATAATCAGATTTTAAACAATAAGCTCGTATATCTTCTATTTTAGGGATAGTCCAAATATCGTTCACATTTGAATCCGACTTTAATTCAGTTAGTTGATTTTCTATATTTTCGGATACCGGTGTCTCAAATCTTAGTAATAAATGATATAGTAAATAGATGCGATCCTGGCCATTTTTGTGCCTGAATCCCAAAAAATATCTATTATTCCTGAACTTTTTATTCAGTTTAACAATAGCTCCTATATCATGAAGATGTTTAAGGGAACGTCGCATTGTTGGGTAGCTCATATTACCTATTTTATGAACTAATAAAGTATTCTGCTTTATATTAGCTATGAGTATACCATTTTCATAAAAATACTTGTCCAGTATAGCACTATCCCACAAAGCCATTAAAACTATTTTATCGTTAGTGGATAATATATATCTCCAGTAATAACTTCTAGTTAAAACCTGCGGAAACTTATTATATCCGTTATCAAATAAATCCTTTAAATCCACAGATTATCTCCTTATAAATGCTTAAAAAAAGGAACATCTTCGCCTTTATGTGTTTTTTTCTTATATTTACTACACTCTACCGTAATTTCATTTTCTAGGTCCATTCCTGATATTAAACATAGATTTATAATTGCTATAGTACCTTCTTCAGGCGAGATAATATTCTCGTCTTCATCATAATATTCATCCGACTCACTTGGTATAAAAACTCTTCTAAACTTGTATTCACATGATTTACACAAACTGCTATTATCGACAGTAGTCATATTTTTTGCGCCTTTGTATTAGGGATCTATTTACAGCCTCGTCTTCTTTATAGCCTTCAATCTTTCCCTCGGCTTTCATGCGCTTTATTTTGGCATTTACAGAGTCGGCCGACCTTTTACGCCCGGATAAATTTTCTAGCCCCCGTAAGAGTTCCTTAATGGTCATATTTGCGTAATTTGTAGCTAGAAATTCTTCTTCCTTTAAATGCCATCCTATTCTTCTTACCATATCCCGTCTCCTTTAAATACATTTCTATAAAATAAAGGTTAGATAATCTAATCGTCACTTAATATTATCGTAGGGAATTTCTTTTCCCCTACCCACTTATTGTATAAGGATTCCCAGTCCAAATAGGACATTTCATCTTGAAATTTAGAGTACTTATGTTTAAATTCTTCCATCTCCCTAGACGTATTGTCCAGAAATTCAGAAATAAATCTATCTATATCCATCTAGGCACCTATTGATACAACCTATTTTCTAATTTGTCTATTAAATCTTGGATACGTTCTATTCTATCTTCAAGCCCCGCATTGTTGGGATCCTCGTCCAACTGGTTCTTTAGCAATATTTTTAAATTTCTCAGTGCTTCAAGAGAAATCAAATTATTAGTCCGCTCCGAAGCCTTATTTTGTTGTTGTATAGATTGCAATGTATCTATTTGTTCCTGTGAAACCTGTTTTATATCAGCTACTTCCGACTTTGTCTCAGCGGCATCAGACTCATTTTCATATCTATCTTCGAAAAAAATAGCTGCCATAAATACCATACCTATGGCACCTATAATAGATATAATTATTTTTCCATTTTTAGATATATCCATTATTCATTACCTCGTTTGGCTGGGGAAGAAGGATTCGAACCCTCGACCTTCCGGGTCAGAGCCGGACGTTCTACCACTGAACTATTCCCCATTCATTACTATCTATTTACAGTTACATTACCATCATTCCAGCTTCCGCCGTCATACCATTGAAATTTCAGATCATCACCGTCTCTCATTATCCTCCAGGTTCCACTGGTTGTAGCGTCGCCAAGATAATATGCGTTCATATCACCTACTTCAACGTCACCGTTAAGTGTCATCTTATCTTGATCAACTTCTATCAGGTCTTCCATCCCCTGAACGCCTATAGTTCCAGACGAAGTACCGAAAATTATATCACCGATCACGTAGAAATTACTATCTGTGCCTATATCACCAGTAACCTGTAGTTGTTCAGGTACTATTAAATGTGAACCAGTATAAGTTAGATGTAAATCGCCTAGATATATACTGCCACTACTGGTATGTAAATTGTTACAATAAATGTCACCAGTTCCAGAAATTGTGTCTGAACCAAATAAGATATCATTGCCGTTGGTGTCCAGATACCCACCAAGTTGTGGTGTGGTGTCTTCTACAATATCACTAATCCCGCCACCAGCAGCCAAAGCACCGCTGACTGTATTAACATGATTGTAAATCAACTTAGCTGTTGCCAACTGGTCATCCGTTGAAGATGCGCTAATAGAGTCACCATCAGCAGTATTAAGGACCTCATCTACATAAACTGTAGAGTTATGGAATTTAATACCGTCGTTACCTCTTAGAATTGTTATTGGATATACACCATTGCCTGACTTAAGATACATTTTATCTTGATTTTCTGCGACACTATAATTCGGGCCATAAATATATAGACCAAAATTACCGTATCCAGTTAGTTGTGTCAGATTATTGGTATTGTTGGGTCCACCAGAAGCCTGTAAAAAATCACGCCCCGAAACCGCCAGAAGCATGTCATTTTCTCCGGAAGCTTCGGATGTTGAGAAAGCTATGTAAGACTCACCATTAAGCCAATCACCGAGCCACAAATATCCTTCAGAACCACCTACACCAGGATCAATCTCTTCCAAGTGTAAATAGTTTTCACCATTTAAAAATGCATCGACTTCACCTGTACCACTATTGACTGTTAGATACGTATTGCTGGAATGACCAATTAAAATTTCAGCATCAGTCGTAGCAGAAATTTGAAGTTCTTCATGAGCATTCAGATGATAGAACTCATCCGCTCCAACGTCTCCACCTTGTAACCCTTCAAGCTCATTATGAACCATTGCACCAGATACGGTGTCAATGTAATCGTAAATCAATTTAGCGGTAACTAACTGATTGTCAGTAGAAGCAGTAGATATAGTGTCATCCACTGAGTTCAAAGTTTCATTAACACCAAAATCAGACGCATCATTATGTAAATGAATACCCCCCGTCCATCCTAACTTTAATGTAGCATCATTAAAATGTAATATCTGATGCCCATTAGCAAACATACTAAAATAAGGAACACCAAAGTTCCAATACAAAGAATTATCTTCTGAAGCGTCTCCTAAATATAGATAGGTGCTATTCAAATATAGATAAGGAGACCCATCTACATCCAGACTAAAAGTATCATCAGAGTTATTTAGTGAAAGACCAGTTCCACCAGACTCACCAATTCTAACATCACCAGTAGCCACATCATAGGTCATATCCGCTGTCTCAGCTAAATTGCCACTTACATTACTATACAGCATATAACCTGATGTTCCACCACTCCAGCCAACATTATCCAAATTAGAACCATCGCCATAAAATGTTCCAGAAATAGTTCCACTAATAGATGTTATATCACCAATGACGACTACATTACTATGAGTAAATAAATTTTCACAAAATGCGTCCTTGTCTATGAAAATACTTTCGGGAATATTGAGTTCATTTCCATTATAAGTCAGATGTAATCCACCAAGATAAATACCGCTTCCAGCGGTATACAAATCATTACAATAAATATCGCCTGTTCCGGAAATGGTTCCACCGACATTAAGTTCTCCGTTAATTGTGGTGTCACCATCAACATAGACCTCGCCATTAAGGCTTAAAAATGGAGTATCAAACTCTCCATAGATTAGTGGTGTTACTGTATTAGAGTTGGCAATATGTAATTTGTTTGACCCAGTTTCGTTGTAACCAGCTTTGTAACCTATAAATACATTACTATTACCAGACACACTAGTATACCCAGTCTGAAATCCTAATAGTGTATTATAAGAACCATCTGCAATATTATAACCAGACGAAGCACCTACCAAAACGTTCTGACTAGTCACAGTAATTCCTATGCCAGCTTCATTTCCAATAATAATATTATTATCACCCTCTGTTATACTATAACCAGCCGCTGGTCCTATCAGAATATTATTAGTTGGTGTAGCTCCTTTTCCACCAGAACCACTAAGTTCATATCCAGCCTGGCGCCCTATTGCAATGTTATCCAGACCCACTGTGCACAAGGCACCGGCTTCGGGTCCAATAAATATATTGTCCTCACCATCAGCGGGATTACCGGCTCCTATACCTATAGAAATATTATCATCGGCACATCCACCTGGCGCCCACATAAACTGGTTGCCTTCAAAGAATACACCAGAAGTACAAGTCAAGTCGACAGAGTGAGCTGAAATAGTAAAATTACCGGCATTCCAATCCCCAGTTAACTGGCGAGTACCATTGGTTAGTAAATATTGAGTATGATCATCATCTCCTAACCCGAGTAAATTACCATGATCTATAATAGTGCCCAATAATACCCAAGTGGCATTATTGTACACATAAATTTTTTCTTCATCCTCTACAAAAGCGGCGACGCCTTCATTACCAGATACAGATGTCTCACTCCAAGCAGACCCATTCCATTCATAGATATTATCTTGGGCCCATGAGCCTGAGGTAGTTGGCGCAATATATCTATTAGTGCCAGAGGCCACAGCTCCGCCATACGCAACAGTTTTACTTAAAACACTATCCACCCAATCAATAATTGATGGTGGATGCGTATGATTAGGAGACAATGTGAAGTCATAATTCCGAGATAACGGATTATAAGTAACATACATGTCTCTATCTCCCCTATAGATTTGGAGCGGGCAAGGGGAATCGGACCCCCGTACCTGGGTTGGAAGCCCAGCGCATTACCACTATGCTATGCCCGCTTATTGTTGGACTGGATTAGGAGCTGGTCCGGGTTGGCCAGCCATCTGCCGTTGCAACATCTCTACTGGAACTATTCTAATTTGAGGAATAACCATCCCGGCTTTTAAAAGAATAGTAGCTTCTAAATCACAGTTATATTTTTTTAGTACAGCTGAAATCTCTTCGTTACTTCTACTGATTCTTTCCTGTATTTCCTGTTCTGGAGTTTTCCTAGGAGTCTCCTCTACAGCCTCTACTTTTTTTGGTCTTCCTGGCCCCCTCTTGGTAGTAGTCTCAGGATTTTTTGCCTTTTTTCTTGCCATTTTAAATCTCCTTTAATTTTATAATTTATTTGGAGCCACCGATCGGAATCGAACCGATGACCTCATCCTTACCAAGGATGCGCTCTGACCTTCTGAGCTACGGCGGCTATTACGTCACGCTGCTGGGAGGAATCGAACCTCCGACCTTCAACTATGCGCTGAGCCTTACCCTATACAGGAACCACGTCTTTGCTCTCAGCAACGGGCTACATAATTGGTTATGCTCTACCACTGAGCTACAGCCGCGTTAAGCGTTTTTATTTTAATTGTTCAAACTTAGTGCAGGTAGGATAACCCTTGTTATCCCGTATCCACTCTTTCGGATATTTTTCACCATTAATATTAAATATCATGGCGTTGGCTAAAACTTCGCACCCATTATTACCCGTACGTTGAAACTCCTCGTCGTGCGCGCACTGGTAACAAAAATCTTCCATAAACATTTCACCCTCTGTGCCATTAGAAGGCCTGTAAGGCTTTCCTGCATATTTTGACCAATCCATAATAATTCCTTTCTTTGGTGTGCCTGGAGGGAATTGAACCCCCGTAAGTCGGGTTAGAGCCGACCGCATTAACCACTATGCTACAGGCACTTTTAATTATAACAATTTAGTTTTTCTAAACATTTTGTCATTGCCTAATATAGCTATAGCAGTTAATTGATTTCCAATGTCAGGCTCTCTAAATTTTACATACTTTATATCTTTAAAATCCAATTTATCTATCCAATGAAGTAATTCTTTTTCATCTTTTACGCCTAAATAAATAAGCGTTTCATTCCGCCATCGCTGGTCATGTAATAACCATTCAGCTACTGCATGACCAGCTTGTACGGCTATATATGATACTGGTAAATCTTTACGAACCAACACATAGAGTTTTTTGCCCATCAGAGTATTCTTCTTTAATCTTTCTGATTTTATCTTCATTGGGCCGGTTTTCTAGTCTTGGATTTTCTATTTGTTCTCTTGTTCTACCTCTTAATTCCGAATACGCAATATGATGATGCCTATATTCTTGTGACATCTTGTATAATGGCCACATCAAACTATTGTCGTTCTTTAATCTTTGGTTTTCTTTATGTATTTTTTTAGTCTCTCTAATCTCGGTGGCATGAGTAATTAGCCAATATTTAAGTTCTTCCATTTTTGGTCCCATAATCTTATCTCCTTAGTTATTTAATGGTTGGTTTAGAGATAAGACTAGGAGGTCCTCTGGCTACCTACCCATATTCCATTTTATGAATCTACGTCATGTTTGCTCCTTAACAACTTACTGTTGTACCATAATAATCATTGTGTTTATTTATAACCGTGTATGATTTGGTTATTTTTAGTATCAGTCTGTCACATATTGGACAACTCTCTGATGATTCAGATTCTGGTACCTGAAAATAACAATTACAATCATCACAATAGAATGATCCTATATTATCAATTGTAACTGTCCCCTGGTCAAGTATGTCTTCAAACATTAGAACCCCCCTGGAGCGGATTTTCGGAGTCGAACCGATCTACCAGATTGGAGTCCAGCGTGCTACCGTTACACTAAATCCGCGCTGGAGCGGACAGCGGGTCTCGAACCCGCGACCTTCACGTTGGCAACGTGATGCTCTACCAACTGAGCTATGCCCGCATATTTTTCATCCATTGTCGTTTAATTTTCTTGTTTTTCCAAGATCTTCTATTATCTATATCGCCTCTCGGTTTGTCATCCCATGAATTAGGTAAATTATGGGGTCTTCTATTTCCACGAACAAATTCTTGATGCGCATAACCCCATTTTCTTTCTTGGGTAGTTCTTGGCCTTTTATAATAACATCCGAAATACCTGCGTCTAAGTTTACCAGTTCTCGGAACTGGGGTTCTTCTGTACTCCCACCCATAAAGGCTTTTATAAATCCACGTGGATGTATTTAACTCTCTTTTATCATTGAGAATTTCAGCGCGGGAAAAAACGCTACCAAACTCATCTCTTAGAACATAATATTCATGTTTGGGTTGAATGAACCCATACCAATAAAGAGAACCCGGTGGTTTACTAAGTTTATCAATAATATACTCATTAATAAAATAGTAGCTAGTATGCTCTAAAAAATATTCATAACTTGGATAAACTGATTCTACGCCCTCGTGGCCAATAAGCCTGATCTCGGGATTTATAGGTCTGACATTGTACATGTGACGACCCTCCTTTAGATAAACTTACCTAATGGTCGTCACTGTTAATCTCCCTTCTAAACATAATAATCTCCAAGTTATTAATAACCCCAAAGAACCATAGGGTCTTTAGTTTCATCCGAATCGACATGTATGAACATATCGTCAGGGTCTTTAGTGGCATCTAATTCTATGCCTATCCGGTCAAAACCGGCTTCTAAAAGCCCCTTAATAATAAGAAATCGCTTTCTACTATTATCTGCTTTTATATCAGCTGCTTTTCCATATAAATGAGCTGAATCTGGTGTGCCGCCTTCCTGGGCATTGTGTGTTGGACATCGAAAACCACTGTTTATTACAAACGGTATACCTGCGATATCACGTGCTAAATCAAGTTTGGAGAGAAACTGTTGATTCATATTTAAAGCTCCGCAACCGCATTTACACCTCATTTCACTCCTACTAAAATGTTTGCTTAGATCCCCCACTATTCCCTCCTTTCTAGATTATTTAATGCGCCGCTCTTCCAGAACTTCCCATATTTCAGGATGAGTTAGTTGTTCATCTTCGATATCGTCCGGGTCGCAAGAAGCCCATTCAACACCATTAAATTTATATCTACAGGATACCCAATAAATCCAAGCAACATAACTGGAGCAAACTTGCAAAAATTTCCAATCTGCTTTTTTAGTAAACCAATTAGTATGAAAGACATGATCAAAAAATTGTAATACTATTCTACCAAGTCCGTAAGGATGCCCCAGCAATTTCGGGGCTGTTTTTCTCATTATATCCCTTTGGTCATCCGTAATATCCACTTTTCTTATGATCTTATAGTAACGATTTTTACGAAAAACTTCTTCGAGCAGCGTTTCTTTTAATACGTAGTTCGCCTCCCAAGCTATATTTTCGTCCTTAACTATTAATACATGTCCCCAGACCACCGGGTCTTTCTGGAACAATCTCATAAACTTTACGACTATTGAACCTTTAGAACTGAGGATTATATCTCCAGTCTTTAGACCCATTTTATATGTTCTCCCCTACCTTATTGCCCCATAATCGTACGCTCACTAGTTAATTGTTACCTACACGGCGTCAGTGTTGAGTTACAATTATGGGTGACTAGTAATATTATAGAATACTATTTAGAATTTGCTAGATTAACTAACCTCTTCTTCCTCATCCTTAGATTCCAAGTCGTCATTACGTCTTGCGGCAGCATATTTCTCGCCCGCAATTAACCCAATATGATAAGCCCTGCCCGCGGTTAGCCGAGCCATTTGATCAGCCTCCCAGTACAGGATATCCAACTTACTCGCTCTAAATCTATCTAAGGATCCACTGTAATGAGCCAGATACATAGCCATGACATGAAAACAATGAGCAGCCCTGTCCCCCGCCATATATAACTGGTCTCCGTCATCTTTTTTAATCATTTTTATAATTAATTCGGAGAATGTATGAAACATAACCTTGAAATCCTCCTGATATTGAACGGTTACATAACACCCCTCTCTCCATAGTTTAGTGGGCCATTTGTATTCTATGTTATTCTCATCAAGATATTTTTTCACATCTTGTTCGTATTTCAAAGAGCATCTTATTAGACTATAATGATCTTCATAGAAATAATGCCAATTGGGGTCCTTATGCAAGATCTGATCATAAATGGCTACCAAATGCATAACGGCCGAATTCATATTTGTGTTAAAACCATCCAACCAGAATTCGATGACGGTGTTATCACCCTCAGGGTAAACCCCTCTTAGTTCTTTGCTATTATACTTAAATATATTGGATATTCGATGCTTAACTGCCCGCGGCAAAAACTTATTAATTCTCATAATAATGCTCCTAATTTTTAATAAATAATTCGTTCGCCTTCCGTATCATTTAATACCCTGTAAATTCTGGAAGACTTTCAAAAGTTTCCCTAGACATTTCAGTGATCTCTATTACAATCTTGTCGCCTTTCGAACCTTCTAATAAATGCATTTTGACTTCCTCTAAGGCGTCTTCAACGGCGCACCATATCACACTTCCACTCTTCAAAGTCCTGTGATTAATTTTATAAACTATCATTTAATACTCCAAGAAAAAAGTTTTAAATTTTTCGGCAGCTTCTTCCACTGTTTCAACTCTGGATTTACAACAATCAAGCACCCATGAGTGCTGTACATATGGATTATTTCCTTGAGTTTCTTTTGGGCCACATACCGCTATTACTGGTATTTTTAATACCATGTCCGCCCAATCCAATTCAAATATTGTGCCTATCAATGGTTTTTCTGGGCTATACAATTCCAGGTTAACAACTATGACATTTACCATTTTCACTAATTGGTAATCTTTATACTTTAGCAAGCTTTGTGACCTTTTCATTGCTTCCTTAATAAATTCTATTCCGTCATTGCCTACCCTTCTCATGCCCTGATTAAATTTATTGGCGCAAGGATTAACAATAACTACTCTTCGGTCTTCGCCTATTAATTTAGTGAATTTCTCTCTCCACAAATAGGTACGATCATCCTCACTAATTGCGCCTGCAAGATAAACATAATTCCTTTTCTTTGGACTGAGTTCATGGGGTTCTTCAGTAATGCAACCAGTTTTTATAGAGGCGGCACCCTCTTTAAATTTTTCATTCATCAAGTCTTCAAAATCTTGTACTGAAATTTCTATTTGTGTACCTGATCGTTTCATATTAATTCTCCTTATGATTCAAAAATCAATTTTACTAATCCGTCCGCTACCTCATTACACTGTTCTTTATTAAATGTTTTACCTTCTCTTTTTCTATCCCAGATATACATGGCTATATTAGCTTGATACGCGTCTCTAAAATCTGGGTCCTCCTCGAAGGCTTTCGTCATAGTTTTTCTTGCGTTTGCTATTTCATTACTCATCTCGGTCTCCTTGAAATTGTTTGTCGGTGGCAGGTTATCCCATCTTCCACCTATCGGTCTTTGCATCATTTTATTCATTCCTTTTCTTCTTTAATCTTTTTAGGTACGGTTTAGGGTCCAAATATTTAACCGGAATACCGTATTTATCAGCTAGTTCTATCTCAGCCTTAACCCCGGTCGACTTATCCCACCCATCTAACATAACTACAATAACGGATTTGCATATTTTTACAAACTCTTCGTCTAGATGTTGCCAAAAATCCCAAGTTCTTGGTAAAGAATACCTTTTAGCTATATGGTGGCAACTGCTAATCGGAGCAAATATTATTCTACCTTGATTCATAAATTCCGCACAGATCAGATCGGATACTTCCGCTCTATAGTCCATAACAGATTCGGACTTATCACTATACGGAATAGCCAAATACTCTATATCTGATCTGAACATACTCTTAGTCTTCATAAATGTCTTTACCTGTTTTCTTGTATTTAATTATGCTTATGCCACTACACACTATTATTTCAACCCTTTAATAATTTAGTTTTTTCCTTTTTCCAAAATCTTATTGATTTTAAATAGTTTTTGCGATTTCCCAGTACTAACACATAACCAAAATCGTTTCTTTCGGAAAAATCCTTTAATTTATTAAATAAATTATCATCCGTAACGGTTTTAGGGTTGCCGAACCATATTCCTATAAGTCCTCGTGGATCAACATCTACAAATTTGTTATTACTTAGTTTAGTATTTATACTATCTACCGCATTCTTTTCTTTCATATATTTACCATGGTCGTCATATATATTATAGAATAAAATATACTTTTTGCTAGACCTTCCCACCAAATACTTTTCTATCTAATAAACTTTTATCGCCACTTAGCTGTGGTTGTTGTGGATAACCGCCTAATTTAGTTAGCACTTCTTTATGAGCCTCTCGCCATGTTATATTAGGATTATCTTTTACCGCAGAGGTAAATGCCCAGGTAAATGCACCTTGATAGACATTATTTATATAGGCGTCGGCTGAAGTTTGATAATCCATACAACCAGATAGTAGCACATGCCGTTGGGAGCCTTTTGGTTTCTTTCCCATCCTTCTAGTAGGCACTTCTCGACCTAAGGATCTGCATCTTATATCAAAAGGTGGGGTTATAAATCTAGGCGCCCTGTAAATTGGATTGTCAAGTCCCCTAGTCATAGTGCCACTATGGCATGAATCACATAACATGGTCAAATTTACACCCTTGGGTAACTTTTTGAATATTTTAGCTAATATATCGTCTGAAAGTGGCCGCTCCCAATCTAGATCATGTGGGCAGAGAATTTCGTCTAACTGATCATCCAATTCATCACCGTTCCTATCTCTTATTTGACTACCATGCCCAGAATAATGAAATACCAATTCATCACCTTTACGTGCGCCCTTCAGGAGCCACCGCAGCCTTTTTATAATATTATGCCTGGTAGCTCGCTCGTCGATTATTACACGGATATTTTCAGGCTTAAACCCAAATAGTTTGATTAACATATGCCGCATATTTTCTACATCATTGACACATCCACGTAGATCAGCATTCAAGTCCGGTCTATATTTATTAATACCGACCAGTAAAGCTTTTTTAACAGGTTTTCGTTTAGTATTAGGTTTTAGCATTATTTTTTCTCCGTTCACTTGAATTTAATGACATCCCTAATATTAAATTAAATAACGCAGCTAAAGCTTTTATTACACCTAAAGTAATTACAACTATAGTTATCCTCGGTTAAATATAATTGTTTTAAAATAATGCCCTATCTCTTGAGAAGTCCCCACCACTTTGGTTAATACCGACAGTGATTTACAATTTGGGCATATATTTTCTAGCGTGCTAGCACAAATATTCGAATGCCACCCACAATTTTTGCATATAATGATCCACACATCCTCTGGAGAAGGATGTAACGGCGACTCATTTATCATACCCACTACCCTTATTCTATTTTATCGACTAAACCCCACTCTTTGGCTTGTTCTGCGCCGAACCAAGCTGTCTTATTCTCTAATTTTTCCCATTCATCTTTATTCAACTTAGAATTGCTGGACATCTTTGTCAAATAGCTCTCACGCAAAAGATTCATCAATTCATTTTGAGATCGAATATCGGAAGCCGTTTCACGTCCCGGCCACTTCCAGAGGGCCGCTTCATGAACCATGAAAATTGTTCCTGGTGCTGCCAAACGACGATCACAAACCGCGAAGACGGGCACCGCAGCGCTGGCCACTATTCCTGAGGCATGGGCTGTGATATGGAATCCTTTCCTCTTTACACGTTCTATCTGGTCCGCAAGCGCGAGGCCGGCAAAGGCATCTCCACCAGGAGAACTTATAAATATATGAACGTCCCGAATCTTGGTGTTGTTTTCCAGGAACACAAAATCACTCCACAACCTTGTAACATCAACAATCGACAATCCTGAAAAGATCTTAACGAATGCCTTATCTTTTGAAATAAACGACATTGGAGAAAGCTCCCCCTCAGGATTAGGAACCGTCATAGATTTATTAATCCGGGCCTCATCTTTAGACACCCTAACTGTAGTTGGGTCTACAGCCTGAACTTTTATAGACACCTCAATGGGATCAGCCGCTTTCGGTGTCGTAGTAGCACATCCTCCCACTGCCAGTGCTGCAATGGTGAGTAAAAGGATAAAAAATTTCATAGTACTGCTCCTTTTCATTTAATATACCCCTAAATCTTTCAATACATCAAAGATACCAGCCTTTAGTGCTTTCAATCTAGTAAACTCAGAAATTGTTGGGGCTACTGGTTTCTTTTTAAGATATAGCTGTGCCTCCGACGGAAGTTTATCACCCTTTTTACCATTACATGTTTTACAAGCGGCAACACAGTTCTCAAATTCCGATTTTCCGCCACGAGACACTGGTATAACATGGTCTATTGTCAACTCTCTTGTTGCCCGGCAATATTGGCAGGTAAATCCATCTCGAATCATTACATTCTTTTTACTAAATGGGACTTTGGTCCTGTAAATAGTTCGAATTATTTTTAGTAACTTCATAACCGCGGGAATTTTCACCAATATATCTTCCGCAGTTTTCACCGCACTATCCGCGTACTTCAGAACAGTAGCTTTACCTTTATATAATAATTTCAAAGCCTTCTGCCAACTAACCGTATTTAAGTAAGTGTAGTCCCCATTTAGTATCACACAGCTCTTATACATTTTAGCCTCCTTTCAATCGTTTGTAGCAGCGCCTATACTAATCGCGGCTATTTTCTTCCTTGAATATGGCTTGCATCCTCTTATACATGCATTCCGACATCAAGAATTTGCTGAAAATCTTAAATATCATTAATAAAGCGGCTAAAACAAACATTTCTTTTCCCAGAAAAAATCCGCTAAAAAACAATACTACTTCAGATCCTGCACCTATTGATTGTATCCAATTTTGGTAATATCTACTAGGTTTCATCTTCATAAATCACTTCGTCGTAAAAGTCTTCTGGATATACGGGGCTATATCCGAAAAAAGACATTACCTCCCAATTTATTCTATCAGTTATTTTTTTCATATAAGTGGGCGATAAACTCCAGGGCCCCTCGGATAAATAAAACCGTCTATCCCTCTCTAGAAATCGGTATCCAGTATCCATTTCTTTGGAAATATTAAGTTTTTTCTTTCTTCTAACTCGAAGAACATGAGATATTTTATCCAATGCTGCCTCAGGGTTCTCTATAAATTCTTCATACTGTAGGAATTCCCCTATAGTATAAATATCGTAATCTCTATAGTTGGTTAATATCCGTTTAAATATACTATAATACAGGTTGTAAGCTTCAAATTCTCTGTCCCAATCGATTTGTCTTAATCTCCTGTACCTATGGATTGAATAATACCAAGTATATGGGTTTTTAGTTATTACTACAGGAGTTAGTTTAATACCCTCTTTAATGATTTTTCTGATAAATCGAACCAGATATCTATCAGGTTTTCCTATTCTTTTAGGATATTGTTTAACATCCCCCATACCCAATAGGGGTATTTCATAAGGCAATCCAAATTCTCTAACACAATATATATCCTTTTTAAAGAAGTTATCCCCAATAGTTCGTCCTATAAATGAAACACCAGACCTTTCAGCACCAAACATTTTTATGTAAATCATATTTCAGATTGCTCCAGTAATATATAATCATAAATAATAGCCATTACCAGCTCTTCCGCCTTGCTTTCATTAGAACTATCAGGCAGCTTGGAGTTATTTTTTGCCATTAGTGCTAAGTTAAACATTATATTAGCCGTGTCTTTTATTTCGTCTAGCGACCATTTACCCCTTTTAATGTCTAATAGTATGTCAGCGTCATCATATCGAGCGACATTTAATCTACCCTCATGTAAAAATTCAATACCCATCATTAATAATCTAATTAAATGAGCTGCGTTTTTTGTATCATATCCAAATTTTTCTACTAAACGCTTACGTTTTTCTCCCATATATCCTTTATTACTATAATTCTCCATCTTATATAATTGGTCGTGGGCGTACCCAGTGAAAGAATAATATACTTGTTTAGAATTGAATGCCTCTCGATATTCTAGCAATTTTTTGAAATAGGAAGACATCAATAAATAATGTTCTGGTTCCAGCCATAACATACTTAAAACGTTAGGATTTCCTTTTAGTAACAATCTAACGAAATGTCTTATCTCATAATAAACGCAGTCGTATAGAATACCGTTCTTTTCAATCTTTTTCTCTATCGTGGTCTTAATCTTTTTTAACCCGATGTAATAATTTTCTGGTCCTATGAAGACCCCCATCAAATCAATATCATCAATACTATAAGGATCAGTATTAGGAATATACATATTATGTGCTACAGATCCTCTATAAGCTAAAAAAATCAGGTTTTCTATAAATACTTCGTTGGGTAATTCCATTTTAATTATTCTTCTTTCGTTTCCACCATGGCGGCCGTACTTCACTTACTTCCGGCCATTCATCAACTTTTTTACCCGGGTGACAAAAACATTCGTCTTTACCCACCCAATCACATTTTGGATTAAGGCATCTTCTGCGGATAGACACCGCCTGATCATGCCCGTTTTTACACCAATAAATTTTCCTCACACAATTGTCGTCGTGATCATGTCCTGGAGGCGAAGAATATCCTAACAGAGTGCTAACACTCGCATCCTCGCAACCAATTAGCTCCTCACCACACTTAATACACTTCATAGTAATACCTCTCCAAATAATTCAAAAAACTCCTCGACAAATTCTTCGGGGGTATAGGGATCAAACCACCCCATTATTAGCCCGTCTTTATTCAGTTTGGATCTGCCCACTTCTACACAGTCTTTTATTTGAGGGAGCACATCCTCGTCTATACAATCATAAAAATCCAAGAATATGAAATCAAAAGTTTCTTTGGTCCCAGATATATAATTTAGTCCGGATTCACATACTATTCGATGTCTTTGATCGATAGTGGGGTGTAGTTGGTGATATACTTCAACAACATCCGGGTTTATCTCTACCGTGGTCAACGATGAGACCTGAGGTTTAGATAATATATAATTAGAGGCAACTCCTAGTCCTAACCCTATTTCAAGACAGGCTCCTCTCGGTTTATTTCCTATTTGGTCGACCAGTTCTATAATTTCATCACTATCCGCCCAAAGATTATGCCCAGGGCCTTGTTCTAAATATAGGGCTCCGTTAAATTCATATACCTTTATTGATCCGCTTTCAGCGATAACTTTTCCATCAGTAAAATAAATAGGGGTTGCCATCAATAAATTACTCCTAAATTTTTATCTATCAATTGTTTATTCAAATTTATCCCGTCGTATAAAACCGTAGCTATGTACCTACCGTATTTACCAGTTTTATCCTTATCGGTTTTTACGGTGATGTCTCTGGCGGTCATTAATGCGTCCCTTACAAAATCTTTGGCTTCATAAGCAGCAGCTTTTTCTTCGGGGTCGCTAGATCGCAGCTCAGGCGTATCTACATATGCGAGTCGAACTGTAATTTTGTGAAAAATATTAAATCCTAGGTCCACCATAAATTTAATGGTATCTCCATCAAAGTTGTCTAAATACTTGGCTGTGTATTCATACATTAACTTGATCTCCCCACATATAGAATTTTAAGTTCTCAATCTACTAATATCTGCTTAGACTGTCTAAGGTGTTTAAGATCTCTTTTTTTTCTAACCACTCTGGGCCTCCAATCCCACTTATAACGTCTAAGGAATTTTTCGGTATCCACCATTACTCGTCTATAGTTTATATGGTCATAATTCTTTTCAAGAGCTAATGCAGTTTCTAGTCTACGTTGAGAATTAAATTTTTCCCGCAACCAAGGATATAGCATTGTTATACCAATGATACATCCCAATATTCCACACATAGGACTTATATAACTTAAGGCTGCTAGGATTGTCATATTATTTTCCTCCTTCTATTCTAAGAGTCATCAATTCCCTTATGCCATTAACGACAATATCTATTTTCGTCCATAGTTGGGGCTCCGCCTTCAATAGTAGCCATGTATAAGCCTTTATCATAAAAATTATTCTTTTTCTTGTTCCGTCGTCAGCAATGACCCCTTTCAAAGGATGTGATATAATATTATCTACAATTTTAGCCGTTTCAGCAAACGTCACATCGATTTTATATTTTTTCAACCGAGTATTGGTAATTTGGACCTTTATAGACTCTTTTTCGAAGGGATTTTCCATTTTTTCGGTCAGAGATCCACATTTTGGACATTGCTTTGGATTCGTGTCTAGGTAGTCCAAGTAGTAACAGTGCGTGCATTTTACTATATTAGGCATACTCTTTTCCCCCGGTATCCGTTGCTCCTATTATTGTATTTTTTGCCGTTTTCAAAATCATATCCAATTACCTTCGACCACCATATTTTTGTTTTTACCTGTGCACCAAAGCTCATATAACCATGGTACTCATATTAACTTATATAACCCGTCATGGTACTAGTAACCTCCACTGTTCTATTATCCACTTAACTACTGGTATTAGTATCCATGCCGCTACGGGTATCGGCCATATTAAAGCTGCTATAGGCTCTTTAAACCCAATGGCTATGGCTAAATACCCCACTATATATATTATTAAGTATATCATATAATTCTCCAAAAAATCGCCGGGTTAAAATTTAATTTTGCCCATTAGAATCAAAATAATAATTAAACATACATTAATAGGCCATAATATAAAATCTATAAGTTTAAATTTCTCTAAGTCATATAGATCTCCAAGTGCATAATAAAACGTTCCAAATCCACATAAACCTATTGTATATAATAATGCCAACCATAACCACATAAGTTAATCTCCTATAAAACAAACCTGAAACAAAAGTTTTCTACTCCGCCTTCGGCGCTGGTTCTTCTTCAGCTATAGATCCACCGTGCTTAAGCAGCAGGCAGTAAGTTTTACATGTATCACATCTATAAATATATTGTTTGTAGTCAAGCCCGAGCCCTACTAAACTTCCCTCTTCCACTAATTTTGCGTGCTCACAGTGTGGAAAGGGTTCTTCGTGTGCCTTTAAAATACTAGGAATTAATGTTGAATATCCTCTTCCTTCCCACTTAGACATAGCCGATCTAATGTGTTTTTCTAACTCTAAATAGTCCATATCTAATCCTCATCTTTCCACTCAGCCTTCAGAATAATATATACTAATACTATATACCATATACCGTGTGTTATACCTGCCAATATTCCACCTACAACTGCCGCCATTAGTGCATTTATCATTTCTCGGCTATCTCCTTAAATTTGTGATCCTCAGACCATATTATGTACCATTCTTTGTTACATTTCTTACATCTAACAGTTTCCCTAATATTACCTCCTATCAATCCTAATGATGCCACTTCTCGCTCCACCTCGTAGGTACGGCAATATGGGCATAATACTATTGTTGGAATATTAAGAGATTCAGTTTTCTTTTTTACTAAGTCATCATACATAATATTATATATATTTACCGTAGTGATTTGTGTAGTAATGATCCCCATCCCAGAAGTACTATTAAAAATACAAGGAGTATGGCTAGTATTGGCCAGATTACACAAATTGCTATCTTATCTCCTCTAGGCGTTATGTTAACAATTGGCTGAAGTATTTCTAAGAGTTCTAGTGTTCCAAATAGACCACAGGTGTATACCCACAGCGCCAATGTTAATAGTACGGCAAATTCTATCACAATTACCTCTCCTTTGTGGAGTATTTAGGTCTAATATCGACGGCTTTTCTTTGATACTTTCATAGTCTTGGATACGAACCCATTACCCATCAACCAGTTGAGTGATGACATAGTATATTTATATCCATCTATTATAAGAAATAGACACCATACTACAGGCCACCATATTGCAAAGAATACTGATGGGTTACTTGAATTAATTGTTTCGTGCATGCGACTATTAGTTCCAGGTATGAATCTGCACATTAGCACAGATAATATTAAACCTGTTAAATATATATATAAATATATCATATAATTATCTCCTTGATAACTCTCATCCGAGTCCTTATAGTATAAAAGATATTAGTACCACTAGTACCATAAATATTATTATATACGAGGAATTACCTAATCCCGTTTCTTCCTCTTATCTAATAGTTCTTTTATGTATAGAGGTAAAAACACCGCTAATATTATTATGCCCACGGCTATTAGGCCAGATCCGGTTATTATTGGGAACATTCTGATCCTCCGTTATCGTGGTCGTTCTACCTATATTATAGAATAATTTTTAATATTTGCTAGATACTAAACTTAGGGCCCTTTAATAATTCATCTAGACTGTCAGAATCCTTTTTGTCCTCCATCAACGTATATCTTAATTTCCTTCTACTCCAATAATAAGTGATATTTTTTCCATTAATATCTCTGTACTGATACCCCATCAATTCTACTGGTATAGTCCTTGAAAATATAAACCGGACTGATGCGGCAAACTCACCCTCTGGAATGGGAAGAGTCGAAATGTCCATGCCTTCATAATTTTCAATCCAGAATATCTTGGGATTTACTGATTCCCCGACCGAAAATCCATTATACCGCTTCATTTTTGACCTTCTCCAGTATCTTATCACATCATGTGGATTAAATGGACTGTCCCAAGGGCCTCTTCTTACATAGAAAGTTACCGGCGGATAGTTTTCCGATCTAAATTCTTCTGGTTCTTCATATTTTCTATCATATTCTGGTCGAGTTTGTGCTAGAGCTGGTAATGTGAGTAAAAGGCAGGTTAGTAAGAGTGTTATTGAGGTATATATATGTTTCATTTTTCCCTCCTAAACGGGTGGAATCCATTCCCGTCTATTATATTATAGAATATTTTAGGGATTTTGCTAGATATCGTGGTCTAAATGTAAAAATATCAGTGATTTATTGTAATAGGGTCCCCTAGCATATGATGAGGGTTAATAAACTTGTAAAAAGATTATAGCCCCCCCTCTTAATAAAAATTTTAGGGTTAATAATGTCAAACTTATATGATGAAAGGAGGTAAACTCATGCATTGGAAATCCTTGATGAAATATTCTGAATTAATCCCAGAAACTAATGGGAAGTTCGAGGACATGTTAGATATTATGCAGGAATTGATTCCTATTAAAGACCGTGGAGATCGAACTAGTACATTTATAATGTGGGTTGCGGAATGTAGAGACCAGGGATTAATCAATGGATTTGAGAAAATGGACCTGCAACACTACCTCATACATGGTTATGGGGGATTTTAAAGAAAGGAGGTGATGGCATGAAAACGTTAGTCAATATTGATTTTGATGGGGTTTTGATTCCAAATTGTTTTGAGAAACAATTGGTTGAAAAACTCACGGACATTCCATTGACTGATGCTATTTCACATTCTCAGTCACAAATCTTCGATTGGTACATTAACATGGTGAATTCATCCCCACCTGCACTGTTGAATGTCCCTCTTCTGAAGTTCTTCGAAGAGAATAGTGATGAGTATTCACTGAGATTATGGACAAACAGGAACTTAGACTTAGTTCAACACACAATCAATAATCTCGGTACATTCAAATCATTATTTGATTCATTCGAATTTCATGAAGGTAACAAGATATTCAGTCGGGTTGAGGGAATCGTCATCGACAATGATCCAAAGTACCTAAAATGCGGAGAGGTGGGAATACACTATGAAATGAAAGGAGGTGAAAACCATTGGAAACTGTAATCATTGAACTTAGAGATGGTATCTTGAAGGTTGTGGATATACCCGAGAATACACAAGTTATTTTTAGAGATCCTGACGCGGGTGTCCAAACATCCTACAAGAAAGAACCAAACGGAGACATTATCTGGAAGAAAAGGAGGCCATTATGACGGATTCCGACTTCTTAGAAGATGTTGGTGAAGGCGCATTCCACTCCGACGAAGAAAATCGTCGGATTGAGGATGAGACCCCGGAAGACCTCTGGGATAAGGAATTCCAGACTTTAGATGGCGAGCTTTCAGAGTCCGATTTCGTGGTGGACCCAGAATTACTCTAGAAAGGAGGTGGTATAATGGATACGAAAGACATTAGGAGAGACTTTCATCGAACCACCAAGCGGTCCTTCTTCAAGAAGGAGAACATCATCCCCGATGAAACAGATGCGATAACTCAAGTGATGCGTATCACAAGACGACAGCGTGCATCTCGAATCATCTCTGGGATTACCCCGGATGGTCGTCAATATGTTCTTGTCAGCCATCATAACAACATGATTTAAGTGCCTGCTAGTAGGGATAACCTAGAAGTTGGTTGTCCCTACGATGGAGGCGTTAAGTCACGCGCCTTCTAATTTAATCCATAGGAGGTGACTTATGGCACTACCAAGAGAGACCATTGCGGCGGGAGCGCCCTCGACGTGTCCTGACTGTGGGAAAAAGGTAGAACCCACAGTATGCAGGTCTGCAGCGGGGTATTACGTAGGTACCATGTGTTATTGCGGCCCCTATTCTCGGGAGTCGGGTTACTATCCGACTTTCGAGGCCGCGGAGACAGCACTCGACTCAGGGAAATTCGGTCGCTACTAAAACAGGGGGGCTTGTCCCCCTACATGCGTATCTCATAAGAGGTATTCATGTAGGGACACATGTCTCAAATAAAACTAAAGGAGGTGTTGGTTATGTCAAAGAAACCCTTTACACATTTGGATAGGGACCCAAATGTAAGGTGTTCCAATCCTAAGTGCGCCCATGTCAATGGTATTGAGGGCGTGGTCAGACAGCCCATCAAGAAGAATGTCCTCGCTCGATTACCCGAGGGTACAACCACTGTTTTGTGCTACTATTGCGCAATCTGGACGAAGACCGGTCTGACTAAGAGAGAGGCCAAGAAAATCCGTGATAAACGACGGAAATCACGGGATGAGAAAAATTGGGCAGAAATCAAGTCGATGACAGCAGAAACCACTTAGAAAGGAGGGGCTAGTATGTTTTGTATCTTACACCATCTTTGTACCAAGTCTGTCGACAATGGGCATTGCAGTATATTTCGAGACGAGGCAGTTCGCTGGAGAAATACCAAAGTCAATGTCCATCCTTGTTCTTTTGCGACACTTCCAGAGAAGGTGATTGCTCGACGGAAGAGGGCAAAGGTCATTAATGCCCTTAAAGAATCTAAGCGTAAAGCCCGGGGCAAATAACATTTAGGTTGGGAAACCCTAGGTTCAAGGAGACTTAGGGTTTTCCCTTCCGCTTATACTCATTCATAGAGTGGGTATAATCGGGAGTATAAATCAGACGAAAGGAGGTGATATGATGGTGATTGTTGAGAACAAAAGGACAGGAGAGACGAGAATACTAGAGCCCATAATTAAACTCAGGCCCAGACATACAAAAGAAATAATACTAACAGAGTGTCAGATGGCATCTGCGCTGGCTCCTATTAGGAGATACGACTGGGTCACTTACTCCCACGATGGGTGTAATAAGGGACGAAAATCTGCGTTACTACGAACACTAGGTGTCATTCCAAGTGCAATGCCTCACCCCTGCTGGAAAATGTGGAAGAGAAGACATCAATACAAGAAAGAGGGATATCCGTCTCCACGAGTTCTCAATGAGCTCGGTCTATGCATCCATCCCGATATAGGGATAATCTAAAAGAAAGGAGGTGATATAATGCCTATGCCTAAACCAGGAACACCTGAGTGGGAAGAGATGGTGAGATACATGCGTGCAGATCTTCTTAGTGGGTTTAAGTACACCAAACAGGTTAATACATTGATCGAAATGACTCGTAAATTGATGACTGCACAGGGTAAGGACTTTAACAAGGAGTTTGCCAAATGGCTAGCGGAGAAACATGAATGCACTTATATTGGACCCGATGAATCTGGGCTCGACGAAGACATCTTCGTCTGTAACAATTGCGGCGCCCACGCAGAAACCATCGAATCCATTTCCCACCATAACACCTGTAAAAAGGGCGAAGCGAAGAAGTGGGAAAAGTTCTATGAAGAGAATTCAGACACCTTGTGGGAAACTGCAGCAAGTGATGCATTATCCAAACATAAACAAAGGGGGTGATTATATTGCATATAGCCGAAAAGGAAGTACGCCGTATTGTTTCCATACATTTCAGAGAGAAGTACCACTTGGATGTTGATCCAAACAGAATGGAGTGGGACATGTACAAAGACTTCGAGACCGGTCTAACAATGAACGGTCTTGAGGTTGATGATAGAGGAGCATTAAGCTACCTCTACCAAGAGAGTAAAAATACTAAGTAAAGGAGGTGATTCCATGCCCAAAGAGGGTCTTTATTACAATGTCAGGTTTAAATCTTCCAGTAACCATGAATGGTCTTACCTAATGGTGGTTGGGAGTCCTCTGGATTTGAAGGACTGGGCGCTCGACATCGCCAAACAAGGTAACATGGTAGAGACCGGAAGATACTACCTCGACGCTGAAGGGAAGGAGGTAGGCCACCATGGATAAGAAAATTCAATTTGGATTTGAATGTTCGAAGTTCAGGATTGCCTACGTCAAGGAAATCCATAAACCCGAACCAGAAGAGAAGAAAACAGAAATCGTTGAGCCTAAACTCATCGAAGAAAGGAAGGTCGATACTTATGTATAGAGGATAGAACTGCAACTTGCGGCATTTTGGTTGACTGAACCCCATTAACCTTAAAATAACGGAGGATTAAGTATGGCCAATGTAATGTGTAATACCCAGAGGAATGATGTTAAGAATGCTCTCAGGGAAATGAGAAGGCGAGATGTATCTGGCACCCTTACCCAAGTGGGAAAATCCCTGTATAGCAAACTGGACAAGGATCGCGGAAGAGCTCCCGAGGTGGAGAAAAAGCGTGCTCATAAATATATCATCAACCGCACCACCGAGACTATTCACAAAAAGGATTGTAGAACCCTACGCCGGGTCAAGCCCGGTTGTAAGATATCGGCCGCTCTGGTCAACATCTCGGCTACTGGCCTCAAGACCTGTGGTATTTGTATGTAATAGTTCAACGGGGCCTGAGGGGGGAGGCATTGGGTCTCCCCCTAATTAACTTAAAGGAGGTGCTACTATGGGTAAATGTGTTGTGTGTTTTGGTACTCCTGATTGGGACACCGTCAAGGAGGAGTTTGAGGACTTGTTGAATCAGGTCGATATGTTTGGTCCCGACTCACTTACGGACAACGAACAGTCCGTTTACTATGGATATATTTGTTCCCGCGAATGTTTCGACAAACTCGATTAAGAAGGAGGTGATACTATGTTTCACGAATGGTTATGGTGGAATGTAGATGTGATTCCAAATATTAATGCGGAAACACGTTGGTATGCCAACTGGCAATGGCCTGAAAGACTTTGGGCAGCATAAATCTTAAACCAAATCCGATTCTAAATTACATTGTAAAGGAATTAAAACTTGACAAAAGGAGGTGACTAGTGGATGATACAATAGAAAATGTCGGAATGATGATTATTGGCTTTCAAATAATGGCGGACGAAGTAGAACACTTTAAAAGTGGAGCAATAGAAATAGAGGATCATGTCCTCACCATTCATGCAAAGAAAGCCATGGAGGGATTGAACGGTATTGTCTCTCGACTTGATGAGATCCATTCTGCGATTTCAAAAGAGATTGGAGTGGTGCACGTTCCTGTTACCGATGGTAATAGGCCAAAATTAACTCTAGTCCGGGGAGGTAGAACATAATGCCCATAATCATAATCTTCGGTGATAAAACACCATTGATAATCAAAGAATTCCATGGGTATTTGGAGGATATCCATCCAGAATACTCCATTGAGTTACCAGACGATAATCCCACAGAAGATACACAACCTTTTCAATTTACACCAAGTCCATTATGGTAAGGAGGTAATAAACATGATAAACGAACTACTGCTTATTGGGTTCTTACCACAGGCCTGGCAAGAAATCGACCCAGCCCATGACTACCTAATGTCTAATTGTTACCACATGATAGAAAACCCAATGCGAATAAGGCCACGATTCTTCCCAAAATGGTTATGGTTGAAGACGTACCAGCGCTGGTATAGTCGAAAGATTAATACCCTGATCCTTAAGGACATGGGTAAGCCGATGTTCAGACTAGCCAAACAAAAACTTGATGAATTAAATCTGTCTTAAGGAGGTGATTCAATTGTCTAAACAATATAACTATGAGGACAAATATCCAAAAGCCATTAGACGCCGGACAAACGAGATTGAGTCCCTGATTCGAGGTCCAGGAGTAAAGGAGGTTTATCGCCAGACAAAGGAAAATGGTATTGGCACCTGGAACTTTCCACGCGCTCTTCAGAATAATGGAAATTGGAGACGAATTAAGAACAGCCGATTTGTAATTACGACTCGCAAAGATGGCAGTCTCTACACGGTATTCGCCATATGGCGCATGTGGGAGATAAAACATAAGGTCAAGGACAAGGAGGGCAGAAGGTTGTGGGATGCCAAAATCTATGCAACCAGAACCAAACGGCACACATTCTACTATCTTATATGCCGCAAGATTCCTAAGGATATCAGCGGTATTTTCTAAGGAGGTGATGTCTCATGTGCAAGGATATTGCGTATAGAAAACAACTTCTGCGTAATAGGCTAAAGCACAACCTACATCCACTGCATATCTATTGCCGATTATGCGATAGGTATAATGAGGGGATTGCCAAGACAGTATGTATTTGGTATGAAACTCATATCTGGAAATGGTTGAGAAAAATGATTGAATTATTACCCGAAAGAGAGGAGGCGAAATCATGACCGATCTCTATGATTATAAATTCTGTTGGCGACTGGTATTAAGGGATTGCCCTGACTATATTCAATATCTAAGGGCAGATGCCTACCAGACGGACTTCCCTTCTCGTCATCCGTGGAGGCTTTATATCGATAATAGGGAAATAGAGGATTCCCGTCGAGCCCAAGGGCTTTCTAAGGACGAGATTGATGTGATAAAACAGATGCATTCCGAATCCCAACCTGATCATTTACCGGAGTACCTTCGGCCTCATCAAATAGATCATCCACAGGAAAAGGATCATGTCAAATATACTCTTAAGCTTGAATATCAGCAATGGGAACACAATGGAATTCCGTCGGTTCCGTTGTTACCACCGCCAAAGAAGTACCTGGAAGTGGGAAGCCAATTTTTTAAGGCTCCTAACATACACTATTCATTTTGTACTGCGACAGAGACAAACAAGGATGTTGTTAAAATTGTGTCTACCAAGCTCTCCCATAATTACCCCAAAGTCAGAATTATAAATACCGCGTATAGATTTGATAGAGGGCGTGATGTAACTTCTGAAATTCGAATGTATCTGTCTATAATAGTGTTAAACTTGGATACTTATAAACTTTATCATGTATCGCAGAGAAGAAAGAACCCAGGCAGTCCTAAGAGATCTATTAGGTATAAGCAGGTAGTCAGGCAATACTTTCTCAATTTAGAACCTATGAAAGGAGCGATTCCCACCGACAGATGGATACGTAGACAATTCTATGATATAATTTGCAATCATGCGAGATCTGTCATCCCAGATATATATTGTCCTGAGATTAGACTTGATAGAGCTTTAGGCAAGAAGTACGACAATTTTGGGATATCTCTGACTGTACTTATGATTCAAATACGGGTTGGACAACCTCTACCTTGGATGGAGAACGAGGATTGCTTGAGCAGTATGCTATCTTTGGCTCATTCTGACAAAATACATGAGCTTGTACAAGCAGACCCGCTTCACCCACTCGATCTTGGCGAATTTTGCTGCGCTCTTAGAAATTATAAACGAAAAACCATCTATAAAATGGTGGATAAGTTAAAAGAAAACCCCAAACCAAAGACGATATTGAGGACCATTCTTGGTAAGTATTATAGAAACTTGTACTATAAATTAACACTCACCTGGTTAGGTAAAACATCTGCTAGCCCATATAATAGGCTCCCTAATCTTCTTAGGTTTGCTGCTATGGTGTCTACAGATATCGTACCAAACAGTCTTTATCATTTCGTTTCTTATCTGGTTAAAAATCAATTAGGGAAACAAGCGTTCAATGCATACAAATATCTCTATGAATGTATGACTACTGTGGGTTATGATCTGACCAGTGATATGAACGATCGAGAGAGAAAATCTCTATACCACCAGATAGCCATGTATACCAAACTAGCTAAGAGGTTCTTGGAAGCCGAGGAAGCTTCCGTTCTTGAATGGACTACCTATCGGGATACTGTCAATATGGCTCAGGACGTCAATATTAGAATTAGGCCGAATAAATTCAGATGTGTTGAGGAGGTTAAAAGAGTTCATGATACGTTAGCTGAAATTCAACAGAGGGATTTACATGTTCGGGATGACTACCAAGGATTTGAGTTCCTGCCGTTAGAGACCCCAGATAAGGAGTATGCTGGGTTTAAGTTTACTCAGTTACTTACTCCCGATGAATTACTGGAGGAGGGTAAAAATATGCATCATTGTGTTGGGGGTTACTCGGAGAGCTGCTTGACCGGCCGATCTATCATTTTCTCCATGAATAAGGACGGAAGAAGTTGGGTAACCATTGAACTATCCGGAAGTATCCGAGGGTATCCTATAAATCAGAAATATACTATCAAAGATTTCTCCGTGACCAATCCTGAGATTTTGTCGGCTATTACCAAGTGGCATCTAGACGTGATTAAACTGCACAACAAGAAAGTTGACGATATAGAAGAACTATACAGTACGAGGGCGGTTAGGGCATATGAAGGGGAAAAAGATAGGCGCGGTAAAATAAAGCTGGAGAGGTTACGGGCAGAATTGGCCGAAGAACCTGAACAGTATATCCCGGAAAATGAGTATCCAACGGAGGAAACTTATGGCGAGACGATCTCCCAAGCAGTTGCGTATGCGGCACAATAAAGGTAATCATCAGAGGCGGCGAACCACTCGTGGCCACCGAATGATGAGCAAATTCAAAAAATATAAGTGGTATGAGGAG
>WOR8_10002347_pt1 | contig 33423 bp, 31 predicted proteins | sample DeeMarSeWOR38_10_FD_19890 | JGI IMG/M metagenome (IMG submission 19890) | reverse complement strand
GCACATAGACTTCAGCATGAAACCTGGTATGTGGCGTAATACTACCGGGAGCTGCGACAACCTGTCCCCGTTCCAAATCTTTCTTTTCAACGCCCCTTAAAAGTACGCCAATGTTATCACCAGCCTGACCTTCATCGAGCGTCTTATTAAACATTTCCACTCCGGTAACAACAGTCTTGCGAGTTTCCTTTGATAGTCCGACGATTTCAATCTCTTCGCCAGTATGGACTTTTCCTCGCTCTACGCGGCCTGTTCCGACCGTGCCACGGCCTTTAATGCTGAAAACATCCTCGACCGGCATAAGAAACGGCTTGTCAACATCACGCTCAGGAAGCGGGAAATAATCATCGACCGCCACCATCAGTTCGTCAATGCACTTGCAGGCCTCATCGTCTTTGCCTTCGCTTTCCATTGCTGCCAGGGCCGATCCTCGAATGATAGGAATATCATCGCCGGGGAATTCATACTTATTCAACAGATCTCTTGTCTCGAGTTCGACCAAATCGATCAGCTCAGGATCATCCACCTGGTCCACTTTATTCAGAAAGACCACAATATTCGGCACATTAACCTGACGGGCAAGAAGGATATGCTCGCGAGTCTGAGGCATAGGGCCATCACCGGCTGCTACTACGAGTATAGCTCCGTCCATTTGGGCTGCCCCGGTGATCATATTCTTGATGTAGTCCGCGTGGCCCGGACAATCCACGTGAGCATAATGACGATTAGGCGTCTCATACTCGACATGCGCAGTATTAATGGTAACGCCTCGCTCTTTTTCTTCCGGTGCATTGTCGATATCTTCAAACTTTTTGATATTGCCACTACCGGCCACATGCGCCAGCCGCATTGTTATTGCAGCCGTTAAGGTTGTTTTTCCATGGTCAATATGGCCAATTGTACCAATATTAATATGTGGTTTTGTCCGTTCAAATACCGCCTTAGCCATCTTAAAATAAACCTCCAATGTGCTGGGTTAGTATTTAATACTCCCTATTATTTGTTCCTAAAACTGCTTTTCAAATTCTATAATTAACTCACAGCCGGGATGACTTTTTCCCTTGCATATAAACACATCTGACTAAAGTTCTTCTCTATGCCGGACAAGCTATCCCGGCTTGACCGCTTACATTTAGCTGCTGATGGGGCTTGAACCCATGACCTCGTCCTTACCAAGGACGCGCTCTACCACTGAGCTACAGCAGCAATACCCAATTCACCAACTCACGCCACTGTAGTGAATCGAGTTAAAAACCACCATTTATATAGGTAAATAACGCAGTACAAAGTAAAATACCTTATTACTGCTCTATTTGCCGACAAAAAGTGCGCAGAAACCTATTACTTTCAATAGTTTTTTAATATAAATCACATAAGATATCTTAAAGGCAATAAAAGTGCAAACATAAAAATGAAAAAAATAAAAATATTTTAATTATTTTTTTATTGCTATACGTCAGTATAATTTTCAATTAACATACGGTAACATCTCTGCAAGTAAAGTCGTGAAACCACCCAACTCTGTTTAGCAATGATAACTTTATTATTTATTGCTCCAAGTTATATTATAAATGCTCATCAGCAAAATCCATAAACTGTTGCCAGTCATATACAGTCAGATTATGCCCTCCGGAACGGATATGGTAGCCTATTTTGCCTGTTTTTATAGGTCTATCAAGTCCGGGCATGTCGTCAGCCTCCAATCCTTCAACACCCAGTAACCGATAAACAGCATCAGCATGTTTACACGCCAGAAACTCGCCTTTCGGATCGGCCCATAAGTCCTCATCAGCACTGGTTACATAAACCGGACGCGGTGCAATCAGTGCAATAAGCATATGTTGATCGATAGGCAAATCTTCTTCTTTTCCGTTGTATTTCTTGAAATTCTCGCAGAACCAGTGTGGAAAGCTCGTATTAATGCGTTCTACAGTTTCTCCGAATTTCCGCCGACTCAGAGCTGCCCCGCCGCAACCAGAATTATTTGATATAACTATTGCAAACCTCTCATCTTGAGCACCTGCCCAAAGAGCTGTCTTACCCAAACGCGAGTGCCCAAGAACAATAATGAACTTATGATCAATATCCGTGTCAGTTTCAAAATAGTCCATAGCGCGACTCAGGCCCCACGCCCAGGCCCCGATAGAACCCCATGCATCAGACACTCTTTTTCCCCCCTGAAGTTTATCAAAGGCGGCGTGCACACCATTTTTAAAGCCGTCGTGAAAGTCCGGATCAATATCCCCATAATAGATTGTGGCCAATCCGTAGCCCCGCTTGAGAATTTCTTCTACTGGAAACCGCGAGGAAGCTTTCCCTCTGGAGTCAGCAGTTGCAAGATTGTTCACTATTCCTGATCCCGCGCGCATCCAACTGCCCGAAAGCTTAATAGCCGGATCGGCATGAATCGTATGATTGCCACCGAAATTCAAGATAACAAAAGTGGGAATGGGCTTTTTTTTGTCATTAGGCAAATAAATCAAAATATCCATCCCCGGCCCATCCTGCCTGCCTGTAAAATTGACTGCCACCTGCTTACGCGTAGCCAGACCACCAAGAGCCCGGCGTTCATGGTCAAAAACCTTAAAGTTCATACCCTCTGGCTGGTTGATTGGCGCACAACCATAAACTTGTGTCCGGAACATTTCGAGCACTTCCGGCCTGCGCCTGGTTTTCCAGGCCTGAATATTCGTAACTTTCGTTCCGTCGGACATTAAAAGCGGATCAGGCAAAACATATTCCGGAACCTTCTGCTCGTCATAATTAGTTTCAGAACGCCTTTGGGATAGTTTCGTAACTAATTCAGGAGACGCTTTCCAGCCATCGTCGTCAATACCACTCAGACATGAATCTTCGGCAGAAAAAGAAACAACACTGGAAATAGCTAACAATACTAAAAATCTTTTACACTCAAACATCAACAACCTCCAAAATTCACATATAATGCGATTATAATCAGCCTCAATATAACCAGTCAATCTCTAAAACTAATGATTTATCGGTAAAACATTAAAACACCTCTGATCCAAGCCGTGTAATTTGTAAGGTGCTCTGTACCAGAGAATCCGCGAGACTTTCATGCAAACATTAACAATCAACCATGCTACACATTTTATTTCCAATCCACCATATAAGAACCGCTCCCTCCGGTTGGAGTATCGCAGAGAATCCAAAATTTCAGGGGCTTCATTTTATCCAGATTGAAGCGGATTCCATCGTTATTACGGAATTTTATGGCGTCTACAGTATATGTCTCTCCAGATAATATAATTGGAACACTCAAACTGAAACGTTCCGCTGTAGATTCAGGAATAATTTCCAGTTTGACATTTTTCCAATCAAACGAATCATTATTAGAAATGATAAATCGTGCTCCCGGAAAAGTAACTTTCGCTTTCAACTTCACAGTCGAACTCTGAGCCTCACTATCAACACCTGATATGTGTTTTCTGCTGGATGTACCATAAAAAAATACAACACCAGTCAGGATTACGACAACAATAATTTTTATTAAAAGTGGTTTATGGCTCCTCCGAGCTACTTGTATATCCTGAATGTGAAGTTGCTCAAGGCGTTTATGAACCGATTCCTCGTTTAGTTCTGCCCCACAGAAGAAACACCTCTTAGCCGCAGCATCGATCTCTTGGCCGCAGAATGGACATTTCTCCGTCCCCATTTCTGCTCTCCCGAAAAATCGCTATTATAATGCGAAATTAATATTGTAACACTGAAGAGCCGCCTTTTGACAAATTGTAAAATTCAATTATACCAACCCAAAAGAGATTACATTCGGGTATCTACTCATCGGTAAGATATAAGAGGTATAGGGTGCTTGTTCACTTACAGTTACCCTCTATAAGACGAACTATTAACTTACTGAAGCGTCGTTTTCCGCTTTGTTCAGTATTTTATACTCCCTTGCACACGTTTAGTAAAGAATTTTGATTAAAATATAGATTATTTTCGGTAAATAGAATTAACTGGTTTAGCCTTCGTATTGTTTTATATTTTTATTTATAAAATATTTACCTGCCTCAACACAACCAATAAATATTCAAGGTTGGTATTTCTTGCCTAATTTGATAATTCACATGAAGTGTACGACCTCATCTGAGGCAAAGAATATAGATAAACAAGTGATTCTTCCGGCTAAATACTATGTTGATTTTGTTTTTTCCGGCTCTTTAACTTTACTCATGAGTTCTGTCCAGCTTTTGATTTGTTGGCTCCATTGTGGCCTGTCTTGTGGAACCTCAATAGCAATTAAGATTTGAAGAACTTTATTCGGATCAACTCCGGCCGGGGGAGCGCTGAAAAAATTGTTAATCGTCTGCACAACAACACTGTTAGGATCTAAATCTCCCTCTGTCAGGCAACTCTTCAACAGCTCGGCTGTACGCTCCAGTTTTGATCCTTTTAAGCATGCATCCAAGAGGTTCGGTAATACCGCCTTTTTATCTTCCTGTGCTTTGGACATATCGTAAAGAATGCCCAAATAGTCTGCTGCCTGTTCGTATTGACCTGTTTTATAGTATAGACCGGCCAATTTCTGACGTATCTCCGGCATATAGGAGCTATTACCCTTGGTATTTTCCTTTTCCGCTATCTTAAGAAAGTCGATTTTTTGCTCGTCGGATAACTTGATTTTACTGCCTTCTACGATAAGTTTGTCCACCCATTCTTTCAGGACACCGGCGTCTGAGCCGTTGAATATTTTCAACATTGCCTGCCAGGCCGGATCGCTTTCAGAGTTTAATCCGATTTTCTCCGCAAGCCAATTCAAGTCTTCTTTGCCGCCGACTGCATCAGCAAGAGCAATAATTTTCCTTCTTAATGTGAGACTGGGATCATTGACGAAATTGATTCTCAGCAGTTTTAGAGCATTTGCCTTGTTAATATAAGTTAATCCGTCTACGGCCGCTTCACGGACTAAATTTGACTCATCACTCAGAGCATCTACAAACAATTTTTCAAAAAGCTGTGCTGCCTTTTCCCTGCATGAGCTGTTCTGCGCGCATAAAGCTGCCATTTCATTGAGTAATTCTCCCCTTAGAACACCGTCGGGACTATCCTTTTGCCTTTTATACCTTTCCGCTAATAAACCAAGATATCTGTTAACCTCATCCGGCTCCAAACCGTCGCGGTTGAGCAGTTTTTTTATGACTTGCGCGCCATTCCTGGCCCTTCCCGGATTATCCTCAGCAAGAAATTTCTCAGCCCATTTCAGGGTTTGCTTACGGATTTCTTTCATCTCAGGAGGGATTGTGGCTGTTGGATTGGATAGAATAGCATTGGAACACGCCCAACCGAGTGCCTCTAACAGCTTTGTTTTAACCTGGTCGTCCTGCTCGGCACTGAGTTGTGCTAGCAGGGGCAATGCTGAATTCAACCTCGTCATCAATGCCAGAAGTTCAGCGGTTATCAGCCTGACATCCCGGTCATCGTCAGAAACCAGCTTAATTAAAATGGGACCAAGTTTTTCGGGCAATTTCGAACCAGGTGCCACTCGCCACTTATAAGCCTTATCCAGGGCCCACAATCTCACAACCGTTTCCGGATCTTCTAAATACGCAGCTAAGAATTCACCCCTGGCTGTGTCTTCACTTATGCTTTCATACCTCTTATCCAGCTCCGATTTATATCGTCGTTGCCATAAGTCCAGCTCTGCTCTATCCTTGCGCATCTGAGTATCGAGGCGAAGCAACTGAGTCCGTAGGAAAGCCTCAGGACCTTCCAGTTCAATTGATGCTATGTCCTGTTCGCGAGTCTGTGGATCTTTGTCAACTGTTATGCCAAGAGAACGCAAGGCATTTTCTGCTTCAGCTGATACTTTTTCATCCGGATAATCGACCAGTTCAATCAGTCTAATCGTCGCCTTCATATCCAACCGAAGTTTTAATGCAAGTATGGCATTTATTTTCGTTTGGATCGGCTTGTTAGGATCCGAAAATACCTTATTGAGCGATGCTTTGATTTTATCGTATTCAAAGATCAGGGTTGCCTCGGCTGCCATCTGAGCCTCGGCGTCGGTTTTGGTATCAAACACACCAAGCAAAGGCTCGATAAAGTCTTGATCATTCTTTACGGCTTTCTTCGATACCCTTGCCTGAATCAACGCATTACAGACTGCCATTCGTGCCGGACTGTTTTCGCCTTGTTTCAGCGCCTCGAGCAATATTTCTCGGGCTTTCGGATCTTCATGCCATAACATCAAAGATGCGGCGTCAACAGAACCTTTGAGTAAAGCATCTTTGTACACTTTTAACTGGGGATCGAGTTCCAAGTTAGCTGGTATGCTTTGATCGAGTAGAGGCGGCTTCTCCTGGGCGATACTGGTCATATGGTATCCTACCGCAATTATAAAAATAACCAGATATAGCCGCTTTGCGCCCATTTCAGATGGCCTTCATGAAATTATCGGTTCCTGTTACGCGAGGTTACCGCTCGTCAGTAATATCATAATAATCCTGAAATTACTAAAGTCAACCAATTTTATTATCAGTTACAATAAAATAGAGAATTTATCTATGGTCTTGGGTGGAATTTTCTATGAATCTCTCTTAGCCTTTCCTGATCAACGTGTGTATAAATCTGTGTCGTCGCGATATCTACATGCCCGAGCATTTCCTGGACGCTTCGAAGATCCGCTCCTCCTGTCAGAAGATGCGTTGCGAAGCAGTGCCTTAGTGTATGCGCGGTCAAATTCCTTGGCATCCCTGCCCGCATCGCGTATTTCTTTACCAATCTCCACACTTCAATACGACTCATAGGCCGGCCTGTTCGGGAAAGCAGTAGAAAATTGTCACTAAAAGGTTTGGCCAGCTCCGGCCGGAGCTTCGTTAGGTACTCAACAGTCGCTTCGATGGCAACTTTGCCGACCGGGACAACACGTTCCCTATTGCCTTTGCCCAGGCATCGCAGGTAGCCGATATCAAGATTGAGGTCAGGAATTCTCAGACCTGCAAGCTCGCTGGCACGTATTCCGGTTGCATATAGCAGCTCAAGCATCGCTTTGTCGCGGAGATAGAACGGTTCGTCACAACTGGGAGCATTCAGCAGATTATCAACCTGCTTTTTGCTGCAAATGTTCGGCAATCTCTGCCAGATTTTAGGGCTTTCGAGAATTTCAGTAAAATCATCTTCGACAAGACCCATAAGTTTGGCATATCGCAGGAACATTCTGATTGCCACAAGCGCCCGCTTAATAGTACTTTCGCCCATCATCTCCTGAGCAAGGATTTTAAGATAGTCCTGAATTATTGCCGGCTTGATTCGAGACAAATGTTTGATATTATTGGATTTACAGTGCTCCAGAAAGCCCTTAAGGTCCCGGCCGTACGCCAAAACGGTGTTTTCGGACAGGCCGGCCTCAACAGTCAGATAACCAAGGAAATTTTTAACATTTTGTCCAAGCGGTAAAGCCAGCAGTTTTTCACTAACAGATTGTTGCTGCGTAGAGGACATTTTTATAATTTTAATCTATCGCCTGCGCGTAACACCGTAAGGTGTCCTGCGGAGGGCGGTTCGCGAACCGCCAGACATAGCCTTAATATCATCATCGGCATAAAAACAGCCCCTTCTTTAGATAGCACTGTCTTTATGGGCATTTGGTGCTTGCATTCAACGCATCAGGCAATAAAATTGCTTTGCATGGATAATATCGAACTTAATCGTCGCAAATTCCTGCGAAATACAGCCATTGGCACGCTTGTATTGCCAAAACTTATCGGCTCAGCCTTTGGGGCAACAACTCAAACGAAATTGCCGGATCTGCGACCAATCCGGGCTATTACTCGCGAGCCGAAATTCCATTGGTTTGGCTATTACGACAAACTGCAGTTCGATCCGGCCGGCCAGTACGTACTCGGGATGGAGGTCGATTTCGAGCATCGCAGCCCCAAAACTGATGATGTTATCAAAATCGGGATGGTCGATCTGAAAAATGGCGATCTTTGGACCGAACTCGGTCAAAGCACCGCCTGGTGCTGGCAGCAGGGTTGTATGCTCCAGTGGCGGCCCAACTCAAAAAATGAGATTATCTGGAACGACCGGCAAAAAAACCAATTCGTATGCCACATCCTTAACGTTCAAAACAGCATGAAACGGACTCTGCCGAATCCGATTTATACCGTCAGCCCAGATGGCCGGATCGCCGTGGCACCGGATTTCCGTCGAATCCAGGACATGCGACCCGGCTACGGTTACGCCGGCCTTCCCGACCCGCACAAAGACACCGCCGCTCCGAAAGATTCCGGCATCTTTCGAATCGACCTTGATACGGGTAACCGGAAATTGATTATCTCTCTCGCCGATATAGCCAAATTCGGCCAAATCCCCGGCAATCCTAAGGATGCCAAGCACTACTTCAACCATCTGCTATTCAATACGGACGGCTCACGATTCATCTTTCTGCATCGCTGGCGAGCAACGGGCATGCGAAGCTTCGGCACAAGAATGCTAACAGCTAAATCCGACGGAACGGACATTCACATCGTCGATCCTTGCGGTAAAACATCGCATTTCATCTGGCGCGACCCGGAGCACATCTTAGCCTGGGCATGGCATCCTTCGCACGGCGAGGCATTCTATCTCTACGAGGACGGTACGGAAAAGGTCGATATCGTCGGCAAAGGAATAATGACAAGAAACGGCCACTGCACCTACTTGCCCGGCAACAAATGGATTCTCAACGACACTTATCCGGACAAAAACCGAAATCAGAACGTATATCTATATAACGTGATAACAGGAAAAACCGTGCCGCTTGGGCATTTTTATCTGCCGCCGGAGTATAAAGGCGAATGGCGATGTGATACTCACCCGCGATTCAGCCCTGACGGCCGTAAAGTCGTCATCGACTCATCCCACGCCGGCAGCGGCCGACAAATGTACCTCATCGACATCAGCAGGATAGTTCAATCTACTGACAATCTCACGTAAATCCTTGTAAATAAACAAAAAAGGATTTTATTTACGCTCAACTATCGATTTTTATCCGTTAATATGCTATAATGAAGTATCTAAATGGGGTAAATATTAAAAAGGGTGTTTAATAACCATAATCAGGATTAATATGAGGATAGGGTCAATACTTTTAGTCGTTTCTTTCTTTATAGTAATATTCATTGGATTTAATATAACTCGTGCCGAAGTCGTACATAACGTCGAATTCAGCGTCGAGCGTGGATTCTATAACACAGCATTCGAATTAACTCTCACAACACACACTCCAGCAGCACATATACGTTACACATTGGACGGTTCGACGCCAAAGTCGAATACCGGAATCGTCTATGGAGGCCCCTTAACTATCGACAGCACAACTGTCATCCGCGCCGCAGCTTTTAAGCCTTCCTATCAGGATCCTAATGTAATCACAAAAACCTACGTCTTCATCAGCGATGTTATTAGACAATCGCCTAATGGCCAGGCCCCCGGCCCCGGCTGGCCGACAGGCAGCGTTAATGGCCAGGTCCTCGATTACGGTATGGATCCGGACATCGTTAACGATCCGCAGTGGGCTAGCCTGATAGAGGCTGCATTACTCGATATTCCTTCAATATCGCTAGTAACCGATCTGGCAAATCTTTTCAACCGATCCACCGGCATATACGTCAATCCCCGTAACGACGGCATAAACTGGGAACGCCGTACGTCGGTCGAGCTTATCCACCCTGACGGAACACCGGGATTTGGGCTTGATGCCGGACTGAGGATACGTGGAGCATGGAGCAGAACCGGCGATAATCCCAAGCACGCCTTCCGACTTATCTTTCGCAGTGAATACGGGGCGGGAAAACTCCGCTACCCGTTGTTCGGCGGCGAGGGAGCCGATGAATTCGACAAAATCGATCTGCGTACCAGCCAGAACAATTCCTGGGCTCTACAGGGCAGCTCTCAAAACACACTCATCAGAGATGTCTTCTCCCGTGATGTGCAGCGTGATATGGGCCAGCCTTATACCCGCAGCAGATATTACCATCTATACATTAACGGGCACTACTGGGGCCTATATCAGACACAGGAACGTGCCGACGCCGATTTCGGCGAGTCATATTTCGGCGGTGATAAAGAAGAGTATGATGTTATCAAAAACGACTCATCAGGCTCACGCGCACTACACGCTACAGACGGTACCATGGATGCATATCGGCGGCTGTACGACGCTACTGTAGCCGGCTTTTCCACAGATTCGGAATATCTTGCCGTGCAGGGACTCAGACCCGGCAGAACACCAGATAATCCGACCGGCGAAAGACTGCTCGATCCCGAAAACCTGATGGACTATATGATCTGCACATACTACACAGGTGACCCCGATGCGCCGGTGAGCTGCTGGGGCCACTTCTCGAACAACGTGTTCGCCATTTACAATCGTGTCCGGCCCGAGGGATTCACATGGTACAGGCACGACGCCGAGCATTCTCTGGGGGCCAATGGCGGGGTAAATGAAGGCCGGCTCCTAACCGATCCTATGGATCGTTCCATCGGACAGCGATGGGATCATTTTAATCCGGCATGGCTTCACGTACGGCTGACAGCCAATCCGGAATATCTTATGCAGTTCGCCGACCGGGTAAATATGTATTTCTCCAACGGCGGGCTTTTAACAGCAACACCGAATATCCAGCGATGGATAGCCAGAGCAGACCAGATCGATCTGGCTATTATTGCCGAATCAGCCCGATGGGGCGACGCCAAAAGAAATGCTCCACTAACTAAAGACGATTGGGAAGGGCAGAATGATTACATGGTCAACACATTCTTTCCCGCCCGTACACAGATCGTCATTAACCAGATGCGTTCGGTGGACATGTTCCCGGATATGACAATAATATCGTTCAATCAGCACGGAGGGGAAATAATACCCGGCTTCGAATTATTTATGTCACAGAGTAACGGCACGCCGGGTACCATCTATTACACGCTGGATGGGTCCGATCCGCGACTATGGGGCGGCGATCTCAATCCGAATGCGACAATCTTCGAGGAAGACACCACCAGCACGACTTTAATCGGCCGTGGTTCGATCTGGCGGTATAAGGATGATGGCTCGAACCAGGGCGCCGCCTGGCGCAATTTAAAATTTAACGACAGTTCATGGGGCCAGGGACCCGCACAACTCGGTTACGGTGACGGGGATGAGGTTACTGTAGTCAGTTACGGACCCAATTCCAGCAGTAAATACCCTACAACTTATTTCCGGCACGTTTTCAATGTCCAAGATGCCTCCAATTTTATGGAATTATCACTGTCAATAATGCGGGATGATGGTGCGGTCGTGTACATAAACGGCGTTGAGGCCACCCCGCGTATAAACATGCCCAGCGGCGAAATTAACTACCAGACATGGGCCTCGGGCGCCGGCGTACCGGTGGGCGGAGCGGACGAGTCAACATTCTATACGTACGATATAGATCCGGATATTCTTCTCGATGGCACCAATATTATTGCTGTCGAGATACATCAGGCCAGCGGCACCAGCTCGGACATAAGCTTTGACCTGGAACTTCTCGGCCTAATCGCCGGTACGGCCTCGCCGCCTATCTTCCTCGACCAGACCACTACGGTCAAGGCCCGAACGTTCCATGCCGGTCAGTGGGGTGCCCTGACCGAAGCCCGGTTCACAGTTGGGCTGCAGGGGCTTGTGATAAATGAATTCATGGCCTCCAATCATACAACGCTCGAAGATCCCGACGAGCCTGGCGAATTTCCCGACTGGATTGAAATCTACAACCGAACAGCCGGTACAATCGATCTCGAAGGCATGTACCTGACCGACGAATTCCAGGACCTGACCAAATGGCAAATCGGCGCCGGAGTTACTATTGATCCCGGCCAATACCTCGTCTTCTACGCCGATGATGACGGCACACAAGGAGTTTTCCATACAAACTACCAGCTCAGCATTAGCGGAGAGACGATTGCACTGGTTGACAGCGACGGCAAAACTATCATCGACTCGATCCTTTTCGACGACCAGTTCGAGGACGTGTCCTACGGCCGATTCCCGGACGGAGATAATTCCTGGGGCTTCCAACAGAATCCTACTCCCGGTTCGCCCAATCAAGCTATATTCGATTAATTATTATATCCTCGGAAACGACAAGGCCGTAAAGTCGCGAGTATAAGGAAAACACAGAGGATCTATCATTAAAAGTCTGCCTTGCAGTGAATTTTTCACTCAAACTTCACATTTTAATAAAACAATTCGTTCTTGAGTCAAACCTGCACTGCTTATATAATCTCACTTTCAAATACAGTAAACGCATGAAAGAATAAACGAATGCAGCAGAACAAAAGAATACAACAGTACAAATGCAAAAGGAATTTTTTCGCTTATACGATTCTTACTTACTCTCTTGTGTTGGCCGGTTGTGTGCAAAGGACTTCAACTCCGTTTGTGGTGAAGGTGCAAGACAGCACTCTTAATGACGAGCAAAGCCAAGACATCGTCATTGCCAATATGATGGAGGTTGCCGAGGATGTCCTGACTAAGATGCATTTTACGATCGAGAAAGCCGATGTTCGAAATGGTATTATACGAACCAGACCGCTGCCGGGGGCGCAATTCTTCGAATTCTGGCGCAGCGATAACGTCGGAGTCGACAATGCCATTGCGGCAAACCTTCATACCATCCGAAGGACCGTGATAATAAACATAACTCGACAAAATAAACAGATACAAATCACCTGCGATGTGCATGTCGAAAGGTTGTCACTGCCCGAGCGCCACCTCAGCAGCAGTGCCGGGGTATATAGGATATTCTCGCGAAGCAGTCCATCACTACAGAGACTTCAATTGAATCCTGACCAGGCCAAACGGATGGCATGGATTGACTTCGACAGAGACACAAAGCTTGGAAAGGAGATTATAAAACAGATTAAAACACAAATCGTGCAGCAAACAAACCCTTGGTTACAGAGGACGGAGAACCAAACATGAGAGTGCTGGTTTGCGGCGGAGCAGGATACATCGGCAGCAACATGACGGCAATGCTGGCGGCCGAAGGATACGAACCGGTCGTATTCGACAATCTCAGTAAAGGCCACAAATCAGCAATTGGAGGAACAGAATTCGTCGAAGGTGATTTAGCCGACAGCCGGCTGCTAATTGAAACGCTCGAAAAATACGACATAGAAGCAGCAATGCACTTCGCCGCATTTATAGAAGTCGCTGAATCGGTTCAGGCCCCACTCAGATATTATCGCAATAATCTTTGCTGTACGGAGAATCTGCTGACGGCAATGGAAAGCGTCGGCGCCGAAAAATTTGTGTTCAGCAGCACGGCAGCAGTTTACGGCATCCCAGAAGAAACACCAATTACCGAAGATTCGCCGACCAAACCAATCAATCCCTACGGCCAAACGAAACTGGCGGTTGAAGGGATGTGCCGCGACCAATGCCGAACAGGAAAACTCGCTTATGTCTCGCTAAGATATTTCAATGCCTGCGGGGCCGGCAACAATGCTGCCCTGGGCGAAGACCACCGCCCCGAATCCCATCTGATTCCACTGACCATCCAGGCAGCCATGGGAAAACGCAGTGATATAAAGATTTACGGGACCGACTACGACACACCTGATGGGACCTGTATCCGTGATTATATTCATATCGACGATTTATGCCGGGCGCATCTGCTGGCTTTGGACTGGCTGGACCAGGGCCGGGAGTTGATCTGCAACCTTGGCAACGAAAAGGGTCATTCAGTCAGAGAAGTAATCGAAACAGTCAGGAATGTTTCAGGAAAGGATTTTAAGGTGACTGAAGCAGACCGCCGCCCCGGTGATCCGCCAAGATTGACCGCCGACGCCACAAAAGCCAGAAAAGAACTCGGCTGGAAGATTGAAAAACCAGACCTCGAGGAAATGGTCTTAACTGCATGGCAATGGCACAGCAACAACCCGAACGGCTATCCGGATTGAAAGGAACGAATAATGAGTGAAACGTATGTTGGAATCGACGTGGGGGGAACGAACATCAAGATTGGCTTGTTCGATTCCGAGCTTAATTTGATTTGCAAGACATCAATTACGACCGATGCAGACATGGGACCTGAGATTGTCATTAATAACATGGCTCAGACCGTCGAAAAACTGATTGCCGAGGCAGGTCTTTCACTGCAGAATATTGTCGCTATAGGCATCGGAACTCCCGGACCGGCCAAATACAGCGAGGGCATCATCATACAATCCACGAACATGCCGAAATTCAAAAACGTTCCTATCTGCCGGATGCTAAATGAAAAACTCGGAGCACCGGTTGTCTTCGATAACGATGCAAACGTTGCCTGCTGGGGCGAGTATACCGTCGGGGCGGGAAAAGGCGTTAAAGATATCATTTTCTTTACGCTCGGCACAGGAATCGGCGGCGGCGTTGTAAGTGACGGCGAGCTGGTGCACGGGTGCGACGAAAACGCCGCTGAACTGGGACACACGATCATATACCCTGACGGCAGAAGCTGCAACTGCGGACAGAAAGGTTGTGTCGAAGCTTACGCTTCGGCCGATTCGACGGCACGAAGAGCCACAGAAGCTATTGAAGCGGGAGCAAAATCCAGCCTCAAGAAAGTGCTCGAAGAAAAGGGTAAAATAACCAGCAAGGACGTCTATGAGCAATTAGCCGCCGGTGACAAGCTTGCAAAAGAAATTACCGACGGAACGGCAAAAGCGCTTGCGATTACGTGCATAAACATGCTTCACACGACCGAGCCGAAGCGAATAATTTTTACCGGGGGAATGATCGCAGCCGGAGATGCATTGCTGAACCGGATAAAGTATTTCTTTGACGAGTGTATCTGGACAATGAAAAAAGAGACGGTCGAGATATGCTTCGCCACCCTCGGAGAAGACACCGGCATTATCGGTGCTGCCGCCCTCGCCCGGCACGCGAAACAACAGGGCAAGTTAAAGTGAACCACATCCCACAGAAGTTCGTCCCTTCGCAAGCTCATAAGTGTCATTGGCAATTGCAGCCTGTTCATTCGTGGGAATCACGAACACTTTGACTTCGCTATTCTGTGTGCTTACTTCCGCTTCCTTTGCAACAGCGGCTTTATTGGCCTGCAGGTCAAGCTCTAAACCGATCTGGCTGACGGCGTTGCATATTTTCTCGCGCATAAAGACAGAATGTTCTCCGATGCCGCCGGTGAAAACCACGGCGTCAACGGTATCTAAAATTGCTGCATAAGCGCCGATGTATTTCTTTATCCGGTAACAGAAAACATCGATGGCAAGTTCCGCACGGGCATGACCCTTTGAAGCTAATTCTTCAAGGTCCCTCATATCGTTCGAGACACCTGAGAGGCCCAGCAGACCGCTTTGTTTATTGCAGAGGGCTTTTAAGGTCTTAACATCGTAGCCTTTTTCCTCAAGGTAAAAAATAATCGCCGGATCAAGATCGCCCGAGCGCGTTCCCATCGGTACACCTTCTAAAGGTGTAAGCCCCATCGAGGTATCAATGGAGTGGCCGTTCTTGACGGCGGTAATTGAGCAGCCGTTGCCGAGATGGCAGGTGATTGCGTTGATATCATATTTTCCTTTGCCCATGAGTTTAGCGGCACGCCGGGCAACATATCTGTGTGATATGCCGTGGAAACCATATCTGCGAATGCCGTATTTTTCATAAAGCTCATAAGGCAGTGCATACATATAAGCCACTTTGGGAATTGTAGAATGAAATGCTGTATCGAAACAGGCGACTTGTGGCGTACCGCCAAGATGATGCTGGGCCGCCCGTATGCCGGCAAGATTCGGGGGATTGTGAAGCGGGGCCAGGTCGGCAAATTTCTCGATAGATGCAATCACATTCTCATCAATAATCACAGAACCGGTAAATTCTTCACCGCCGTGAACGACTCTATGGCCCACGGCGCCTATCTCGGATATCTCCTGTAAAACCCCAACCTCATCGCTGATAAGGGTTTTGAGTATGAGTTCCATCGCCTCGCCTACATCCTGAACCTTCGCTGGAATTGAATAAGTCCTGCCGTGGTAGAAATGTGATAGCTCCGTATCCTCCTCACCGATTTTCTCAACCAGACCCGTCGCAAGAACCTTTGCCAGGGGCATTTGGTACAAATGATATTTGACCGAAGAGCTGCCTGAATTAATAACAAGTACTTTCATTGTCTTATTGTCCTCTCAAATACATTCTTTATTAACCTCATACCAGATTTGTACTTTCCAGCAGTTGCCCGAGAGTCAGTATAACCGTCGCAACTATGTCATCTACAGAGGCGCCTCTCGAAAGATCAGTTATCGGCTTTGCAAATCCCTGCAGAAATGGTCCGATGGCCTGTGCATTAGCCATATATTGCGTGAGCTTATAAGCAATATTCCCGGAATTAAGATCAGGAAAAATAATAACGTTTGCCTTTCCCGCAACAGCACTTTCACCTTTGATCTTATTTTTGGCCACTCTTGGCACTATTGCGGAGTCGGCCTGAAATTCGCCGTCAATAGCCAGGCCGGGCTCGCGGTCCCTCGCTATTTTTAATGCCTGCCTGACTTTGTCAACACTCGCACCTGTACCGCTTCCTTTGGTAGAGAACGACAGCAGAGCAACCCTCGGCTCCTGGCCCAACAGCCTCCTTGCACTTAAGGCGGAAGCCAGAGCGATGTCCGCCAATTGCTCGGCTGTCGGATCGACATTGACGGCACAGTCGGCAAAAATGAAGGGCTTGTCTTTCTCGCCGAGGAAGTTCGGAATCACCATCAGAAAGTAGCTGGACGGAGTTTTTATACCGGAGGCCAAACCGACGGTCAAGACACCTGCCTGAATCAAGGTTGCGGTCGCGCCGGCAACTCCACCAACCGCAGTATCCGCATCGCCGCACACCACCATCATGCCCCCATAGAACAACGGCTTGACAACGATGTGTCTTGCTATATCGACCGAAATTCCTTCTCTCTGGCTACTGTATCTTTCAGCATAGAAGTCGAGCTTATCACTTTCTTTCGGATTAATAGTCTCAATGCCGTCAAGATTGACGCCGGCTTTTTCTATTGCCGCTTCGAGCTGCTCGGGTTTGCCGAGCACAATCGGCCGCGCAATATCTTCGTCCCTGAGTCTCCTCGCAGCCTGAATGATTCGCTCGTCTCTGCCCTCCGGCAAAACAACCGATAGATTTTTCCCTCTTGCTTTTTCCCTAAAGCAATTTATAATCTCCATCCTTGTAACATCCTTGTTTTGTTTTAAATTAATAACTAGTTGTCACCCTCTTTTGTATGGTCGAATTAGTAATTTAACTGAGAGTTTAAACAAATGCAAGAGAATTTCGAATTTGTTCGCCTGGTCGGAAACGAACGAAGAGTAGGCTCGAAGCTTGCCGATGTTTCGCGGCACTGGCAGGGTAAAAAAGAACGGCTCCTTATGATAAGCCCCCACGATGACGACGCGGTTCTTGGAGCGGGCCTTCTTATCCAGCTTGCCAGGCGGGAAAAAGTCCCCGTTCATATCCTAATCGTCACCGACGGCAGCATGGGCTATTGCAGCCTTGACGAGAAAGAAAGTATCGCCGAGATCAGGCGCAACGAAAGCTACGAATGCTACCAAAGCCTGGGCATACCGAAGAAAAATATCATCTGGCTCGGTTTCCCCGATTGCCAACTCAGCAATCACCGCGGCCGATTCCCCGCTGCCGGCAGCGATCCGGTGGCCATCAGTGGCTATACCGGCCTGCAGAATGCCTTTACATATCATCTGCGAAAGATAAAGCCAACGCAGTGTTTCCTGCCGACCTGGAATGACTTGCATCCAGACCATCGTATCATTTACGAAGAATTTCTAATCAGCATGTTCCACTCGGCCGGCAACATATGGCCGGAATTAGGTGAGCATCTGGAAAAGGTGCCTTATGTGAACACCTATGCGGTCTATTGTGATTTTGCCGAACCGCCGACTCTACGAATGCGAACGCCGATTTCATATCTTGAGAATAAGCTCAAAGCGATATCTGCATTTCGTTCGCAAAAGCAGATTTCCTCGCTTATAGACAACGTTCGCCACTGCGGGCCCGAAGAATACATTAGAGCAATCGATTTCAAACTCTACCACCCTTCGAGCTATCGCAACCAGTTCGAAGACAAACCGGCAATAAATATAGTTCACTGAGCAATTCATCCGGCTTCAATCTTCTCATCGCCTATCAGATGTGGATAGATTAAACCGAGCTATGACCGGGTAATGATCGGAAGGATACCGGCCGTCAACGTTATCGTAAAGAATCTCTGCTTCGAGCACATTCGTTCCTGGCGGCACAAACACGTAGTCAATTTTATTGCCCTGCTTAGTCCCCTTGAATTCGTGGGCGGTTCTCACGTCCTTAACATCCGGATGCAACACACGAAACGTATCAATCATCGGGACAGATGTTTTCGCTTTATTCCCGTCCGGGCCCTCGACAGAGATTTCGCCCTTGAGATATTTGATAACAGGATTATTTTCGCCGGAGTTAAAGTCGCCCGTCACAACAAAAGGTTCTTTGTACCTTCGGTTCTTGATGCGCTCGGCCAGAAGTACGGCACTTTTTTCCCTGGAAGGCTGAGATACATGATCAAAGTGGAGATTATATATATAGAATGCTTTTCCCGTTTTAGTTTCGATTAGCCTGGCCCAGGAGCAGATGCGGACACACCCATGTGTTCGAGCCGGCAATCTCAGGCGTATCGGAGAACCAGAATGTCCCCGACTCGCCCACTCCGAAGCGGTCCGTACGATAGAGAACGCATGAATATTCTCCCTCCATAATGCCATCCTCGCGAGCGACACCGATTTCGCCGTACATGGGGTGGGCTTCGCGGATTTCGTCCATTTGAAAGCGCAGCGCCTCCTGCAAACCCACAACGTCGCCTGGATGATTGCGAATAACGTCGAAGACCATTTCCCTGCGGTTCTTCCAATGGTTCTCGCCGTCATTGGCACTGCCGTAGCGGATATTGAAACTCATGATACGTAGTTCAAGCTCGGCTGCTCCGGCAACATCGGCGAAGCAGAAACCAAGAATAATCGCAAACAACAAGAACATACTTGTCATTAATGAAGGTCTTTTTCTGTACATAGCTAACTCCTTGTGGATTTTGTCAGTTTATAGTTTGTATTTTCAGAGATTTTTTCGCTTTTGCTGCTCCGAGAGCGCTTCGTTGAGCGCACCGGAGCGAAAACCCTGCAAATCGACCGTTACAAACTTAAAGCCGAGCGATTTTAACTCTTCTACGATTTGTGAGCGGGCCGGCTCGGTTGTGACTTTCTCGATATCCTCCGGATTTACTTCGATTCGTGCAACAGTGTCATGATGTCGAACGCGAAATTCAACAAGGCCCAGCTCCCTCAGAAAACTCTCCGCTTCGTTAATCTGACCCAATCGCTGCTCGGTGACCTCCAAGCCGTAAACGATTCTCGAAGCCAGGCACGGCGAAGCGGGCTGGTCCGAGGTCGGCAGATTCATTTCTCGGCTCAGTGCGCGGATATCATCTTTGGTAAGCTCCGCTTCGGCAAGCGGCGAGTGGATATCAAAGGCCTTAAGGGCACGGTTTCCCGGCCGAAAATCATCCAAATCGTCGAAATTAGTACCGAATATCACATTATCGAAACCTTGTTGCTTCGCTATGTCCAGCAAGGTTTTACAAAGATGCGACTTGCAATGAAAGCAGCGGTCGGCCTTGTTGGCGGTGAAATTCGGATCGGTTAACTCATCGGCGTCAACCGTCCGGAACTCGACGCCGATACTGCCTGCAAACTCTACTGCCTTTTCATAAAGATTGTTGGGCTCTGATGGCCCAACACTCATGCAGGCCAGAACGTTATCCGCCCCGAGCGTATCGACTGCCGATTTGAGCAGAAACGTACTATCCACACCGCCGGAGTAAGCAACAACAACACTTTCCAGTTCCTTGAGAATCTGTTTTAGTTTTTCAAATTTTTCATTACTAATCTCAGACATCAAAGCATCTCATCCAAAATCTCTGCCGCTGATATTACGAATTTGGGGCAGATCTGTTTGAACAAATCTTTCTTTTTCGCTTCTTCGTAACCTTCCATTGTACTGATATTGCAGCCGAGAAGCTCCGTGCAGCCGATAGAACCGTGGCGAGCTTTGAATTTTTTGGCAAATTCCACCACTTTCTTGGCCGTATTCATCTTCGCTTCGACATCATCTGCTCTGATCCTGCCGTTTTTTAATCCTATGACCATAATTGCACCCGTCACTGCCCCACAGGTCTGGTCTAAGTGCATCCCGCCGCCGAAACTGCTGCCGATCCTATAGGCCTGCTCCATATTCAGACCGAACCGCTCGCAATACGTTGCCAGCACCGCCTGCGAACATGAAAAACCTTCCTTAAACATTGCCGCTGCCTTATCAGCATTGCTCATATCCAATTCCTGACTACTTTACATCGTTTCTATTTCTTCTCTGACAAAACTTTTCGTAAAGCTCATCTTATTTTCTCAACGTAATCCATCGATTTAAGATTATCCTGGTTAAAGGATGAGCGGCTTTTATCTTTAAGAAGGATAAGAACACCCCATCCAATTATTGACAGTAGTGCAAGTAAACACCATTCTGGACTTCTACCTTTTGACAGTACGTAGAAGTAACAGCCGACTAACAAGAGTCCCGTTCCGGCCAAGTAAATCGACCACCCGAGCACTGTTAGAGGTAGAGAATTTGACATCGCGATCCCAGAGCCGCCGACAAACTGAAGAAAAAATCCCCAGAATATATACCAATAGAAATTCTTTCGAATATAACTTAATACCATAACACAACTCCCAATGGGAGAAATAACTAATCAGATATAGCCGATGGAGGGAGTCGAACCCTCAACCTCAGCTTTACGAAAGCTGTGCTCTACCATTGAGCTACATCGGCATTTATGCAGGATATAATACCGCTCGCTTAGAGGTTTGTAAAGAGGAAACATAGGATAATGAGCGGGAAGCAGCCATCCTTGCCCGGAATCGAGGATTTAGAAGCTCAGATTTGGCATCAATAGGTGAAAGATAAATTATAACTTAATCTCAATAAGGAATAGGTACCCAAACAGTTTGGAACTGGACGGTGCTTTGATACGGATTTCCCTGTATTCTTTGGTCATCCTGCATCTGGCGCTCATTCCATAAGGAAGATGTCGGATTATATAATTGGGAACACTCCTCCACTGAAATCATCAAAAACAGCAATATAACCGCTAAAATTTTCATCACATCTCCTGCCGGGATCATCAATTATACCCTGACAAGATATTACATTAAAAACGAGGATTTGTCAATTAAATTCGCAGCAAATGATATTTCGCTCAATTCGATGTATAAAGGTAGTGACTTAATGATATATTTTTACTACTGCCCGCCCAAGGCTTCGATATCGGCGGCGTCTTTTTTTCTGCCGGTTGCCTTTTTATTGGCAATGAAATCCTCCCGGCTGATGAAAAACACCGGTGTTTGATCGTATTGGCCGGAAACTTTACCCAAGTTCGCTTTTTCCCACGAAACTCCGCTGACTCTTGTAATGATATCAATGCGTATGGGAGGAACGCCAAGCTGGATGACTCGTCCCGGTGTGGTGAAATCGTCCTCGGACAAATCGAGCGACCCAAATCCGAATTCATCCAGAGCTATAAGGATTCTCCTGGCATTTTCAAGGGCAGGTCTGACGAACAGGTCGATATCGCCTGTAAAACGTGGTGCGCCATAAAAGGCTAAGGCATATCCGCCGACGACGAGATATTCAACCTTATTCTTGTTGAACAACTCTAACAACTCTTTGAAGTCGGTGTGAATCTCCATAATATTCGCGTCTGAGAGCATCGACCGCTGCCAGGCGTTCTTCGGGAGGCCGGCTCAGCCAGTACTCAAGATTCTCCTTGATTTCCGAGAAGTTATCTAAATCATGTTTCTTTACGGTTTTGCGTATCATATCTGTATTATACCATAATTGAGTAAGATGTGCTAATCAAACCACTCGTCTTTTACATCGAAAGGCGGGATGCAGACATTTACGATTTTCATTTTTCCTACGGCCCTGTGTTTGCAGCCGGGCTTGATGAAAATGGCGGTAAAAGGTTCGACAGGGATTATCTGACCGTCCAGCTCCATTTGGCCTGACCCTTCGAGGATGAGGTAGATTTCGGTCATCTTTTTATGGTAATGCACCCTCGAATCGGCCTGGATATCGACAATATGCATAGTAGCGGTGGTATTATCCGGCACACCAAAAGCTCTTTGGGCAAAGCCGCATGGACATTTAACCGGATCGATTTCGTCAAAACGTTCTATCATATAGTTTGCCATTCGTTATCCTCCCGGAATTTCGTACCGGACACCTGCAAACTTAAAACTGTTGAATAATCAATCTAATCGTTGTATATTCTGCCTTAAATGTGTGATTTTATCAAGATTCGAATGAACTTGCATTAAGGAAGGTATAATGAGTGATTTATTCGACCTGAAAGACAAGACGATCGCAATTACAGGGGGCGGTGGTGTTCTCTGCAGTGCTATGGCTGTGGCACTGGCTAAAGCGGGAGCGAGAATCGCCATTCTTGACCTTGATGGAGTTGCAGCAGCCCAGGTGGCCGAAGAAATTAAAACCGGCGGAGGTTTGGCCATTGGGGTAAAGTGCGATGTTCTGGACAAAGAGAGTCTCAAAGCGGCTAAAGAGGAAATAAATTCCGTGTACGGCAAAAGTGACATCCTGATAAACGGTGCTGGCGGCAATAAAAAAGAAGCTACAACCTCGCCAAACCTATCCTTTTTTGACCTGCCGAGCGAGGCTTTGCAGTTTGTTTTCAATTTGAACTTCATTGGGACTTTGCTGCCATGCCAGGTCTTTGGCAAGGAAATGGCCGAAAGCGGCGGTGGGATTATCTTGAATATTTCCAGCATGTGTGCTTTCAGTCCTCTGACAAAGATTCCCGGCTATTCAGCAGCCAAAGCTGCGGTCAGCAACTTCACACAGTGGCTAGCTGTACACGTTTGCCAGAACTACTCCAAAGACATCCGCGTAAACGCGATAGCACCAGGATTTTTCCTGACAGAGCAAAACCGGTTCCTGCTGACTGACGAAAAAACCGGGGATTTAACAGCCCGTGGCAAGACAATTATCGACCATACGCCAATGGGCCGATTCGGCGAGCCGGAAGAATTAATCGGAACCGCCATGTGGCTTCTGAGCGATGCGGCAAAATTCGTCACCGGCATAGTCGTACCCGTCGATGGAGGTTTCTCAGCCTTCAGCGGAGTTTGATACTTCGTGAATAAATTGAATTGTGTGAAGAGAAATATGAACAATGGTAATTGAGCGACAAAATAAAGAGTCGTATGTTGATTTCGAGCAGGCACGAGAGGTCGTTGGCGAATTCTTTTCGGAGAATGATTATGTCGACAAACGCATCCTGCTGATAATCCCTGACAATACGCGGTCGGGGCCTATCGGCGAGATATTCAAAATCATCTATGAGTTTCTCGGGCCAAAAGCCAAGGCGGTCGATTGCCTGGTTGCGCTCGGCACCCATCAACCGATGAGCGAGGAGCAGATTTGCACAAGGCTCAGCATGACGCTCGACGAAAGAAAGAACAAGTATGCAGCAGTAAAATTCTTTAACCATGAATGGGAAAATCCGGAAACTTTTAAATCCATCGGCAAAATCTCCGCCGACGAAATCGAGCTGATCAGTGACGGTTTATTTCGTGAACAAGTCGATGTAGCAATAAACAAGCTGCTCTTCGAATACGATGAATTCTTTATTTTGGGTCCCGTATTTCCACACGAGGTTGTGGGTTTCTCAGGAGGGCATAAGTATATTTTCCCTGGCATCGCCGGCGACGATATCATCCATTTTTTCCACTGGTTGGGCGGTGTGATAACAAATCCGGTTATTAATGGCAACAAATGGACGCCGACGAGAGAAGTAGTGGAAAAAGCGGCTTCGTTTATAACCATACCACACAAGCTGTTCGCTATTGTCGCGCTAGAGGATGAACTTAAAGGAATATTTATAGGTGATACGGTTGAAGCATGGGAAAAAGCAGCGGATTTGTCCGAGCAAGTGCATATCACATATAAAGACAAGGCTTACAACACGATTCTCGGCATCGCCCCGGAAATGTACGACGACATCTGGACAGCGGGTAAGGTAATGTACAAGCTTGAGCCAATCCTCGCCGCCGGCGGAACGTTAATTATCTACGCCCCGCATATAACCGAAATTTCCTACACGCACGGCAAATGGCTCGACAAAATCGGCTATCACACCCGCGACTATTTCCTTAAGAGCATGGAAGATTTCGCCGGAGTGCCCAGGGGAATAATCGCACATTCTACACACGTCAAGGGTATCGGGACTTTCATAGACGGCGTAGAAAAACCCCGGGTCAACGTAGTGCTCGCCACGAAAATAAGCAAACAACGCGCAAACAACGCTGCGAAAAAGTAAACCTTGACTATCTGAATCCGGATGATATAAATATAGCCGACTACGAGAATAGAGAAGACGAAGGAATCCTCGTCGTCCACCATGCGGGTGAAGTCCTGCATAGATTATCAAGCGGATATATTCCGACTATTCCGAAGTAAAAATAAAATAGCCAATTGAAACAATCTAATAGGGAGCAAAACAAAATGGCGAAAGCTGATATCGGCCTTATAGGCCTGGCAGTAATGGGTGAAAACCTCATCCTGAACATGGAAAGCAAGGGCTTCACGGTAGCCTGCTTTAACCGAACCATATCAAAGGTGGACAATTTCATCGAAGGCCGTGCAAAAGGCAAGAACATCATCGGCTGTCACAGCATTGAAGAGCTGGCCGAAAACCTCGCAAAACCTCGTAAGGTTATGCTGATGGTCAAGGCCGGAGCGGCGGTCGATTCCTTCATTGATATGGTCCTGCCCCATCTCGAAGACGGTGATATAATTATTGACGGCGGAAACTCACATTTCCCGGACACGATACGACGCACCGAATACGTCGAGAGCAAAGGCAAGCTTTACATTGGCACCGGCGTCTCGGGCGGCGAAGAAGGCGCTCTGCTCGGCCCGTCCATCATGCCCGGCGGCTCGCCACCGGCATGGGAGCACGTCAAGCCCATCTTCCAGAAAATAGCCGCAAAGACGGCCGACGGCGAACCTTGCTGTGACTGGGTAGGCGAAAACGGCGCCGGACACTTCGTTAAAATGGTCCACAACGGCATCGAATATGGCGATATGCAGATGATTTGTGAGACCTACCAGATGATGAAAGAAGGCCTCAGCATGAGCAATAGCGAAATGCACGAGTGCTTCACTGAGTGGAACAAGGGGGAGCTCGATTCCTATCTGATCGAAATAACGCGGGACATTCTCGGCTACAAAGACGATGATGGCAACGAAGTAATCGACCTTATTCTCGACACCGCAGGCCAGAAGGGCACAGGCAAATGGACCGCCATCGAAGCGCTGAATCTCGGTCAGCCTCTGACGCTCATCGGCGAGGCCGTATTCGCACGTTGCCTGTCGGCGCTGAAAGAAGAACGAGTTAAAGCCGCCAAAGCCCTTAAAGGCCCGAGAACCAAGTTCAGAGGCGATAAAGAGAAATTCCTGAACGACCTGCGCCAAGCTCTTTATGCATCCAAAATCGTCAGCTACGCTCAAGGCTATCAACTCATGCGAGCCGCCGCCATCGAACACAACTGGAACCTGAATTACGGCGGCATTGCCTTGATGTGGCGGGGCGGCTGTATCATCCGCTCGGTCTTTTTGGGCAAGATTAAAGAGGCTTATACAAAGAAACCCAAGCTGGAAAACCTGCTGCTCGATCCGTTCTTCAAAAAGGCCGTCAGACAGGCCCAAAGATCGTGGCGTCGAGTCGTAATTACAGCCGCCAAGCTGGGTATTCCCATTCCGGCAATAAGCTCTGCTCTGGCCTTCTATGATGGCTATCGCAATGAGCGTCTGCCAGCCAATCTACTGCAGGCACAGCGTGATTACTTCGGCGCTCATACTTACGAGCGTGTCGATAAGCCGAGAGGCGAATTCTTCCATACGAACTGGACCGGCAGAGGTGGAACTACTGCAGCTTCGACCTATACGGTCTGACGGCAGGAATTACAATTGATGTACGATAGTCTCCGGATGCAATCTGTGCAGATGCCAATCATCCCGGTGGTTGGCGAACTGATTCGCAGCAATCCCGGCACGATTTCGCTCGGCCAGGGTGTCGCCTATTACGGCCCGCCACATGAGGCAATTGAGGCTATCCAGACGTTCCTGGCAGATCCCCAGAACCATAAATACAAACTCGTGCAGGGCATTCCCGAACTACTGGAAGCAATCGAGGATAAGCTGGAAATCGAGAACAACATAAACCTGGATGGCAGCCGAATCGTCGTAACCGCCGGAGCAAACATGGGATTTATGAATGCCGTTCTCGCAATTACTGATCCGGGCGATGAGATAATTCTCCAATTGCCGTACTATTTTAACCATGAGATGGCAGTGGCGATTGCCGACTGTAAAGCCGTCTGCGTGCCGTCCGACGAAGACTATCAGTTGCAGCCCGAGGCAATTACCGCCGCGATCACGAATCGAACACGAGCCATTGTTACAATCTCCCCCAATAATCCGACCGGCGCGGTATATCGCGAATCGGATTTACGGCAGGTCAACGAAATCTGTCGCAACAACGGCATCTACCACATCAGTGACGAAGCCTATGAATACTTCACATACGATGATGCCATGCACTTTTCGCCCGGATCGATTGGTGGGGCTGCAGAGTATACGATATCACTGTTTTCTCTCTCGAAAGCGTATGGCTTCGCAAGCTGGCGGATTGGCTGGATGATTATACCCGAGCATCTTTTCATGCCGATACGTAAGATTCAAGACACCATTTTGATCTGCCCGCCGGTAATCTCGCAGTGGGCCGCGGTAGGTGCGATGAAGGCCGGCCGGTCGTATTGCCGCCAAAAGCTTCAAATGACCACAGAAATCCGCCGGATATGCATGGATGAGCTGGCCGGCATCGCCAATTTGGTCACCGTGCCCCCTGCTAATGGCGCTTTTTATTTTCTGCTGCGAGTGCACGAAAACTCGAACCCCATGGAACTCGTCCGGAAACTAATCGAACGGCACAAAGTCGCCGTCATCCCCGGCATGACTTTCGGGATGCAGGATAAATGCTATTTACGCATCGCCTACGGCGCGCTCCGGAAAGACACCGCCACCGAAGGCATTGGAAGGCTCGTAAAAGGCCTGAAACAAATCTATTCAGAATAATTTAAAACTTCAACCTGAAATCACCCCACTTGTTGAAGTGCCACCCTTCTTTACCTGTTCAGGATTTTTATCTTTTCGCCTGGGCCATAGAATTCCTGGACATGAAAAACATCGTCTGTAAGTTTCATGTTGAGGATCTCCGCCGGCGACAGAGCCAAAAAATTATTGTCCTTTTCAGCTCCAAAATCCCATAGATAATAACATTCCAGCTCATTTTCCGCATCTTTCGCAGATAGGGCCGGTCCCTTGCTGTAATGCAACGGAGCACATAAAGTCTCTACTTCTCGTTGGCGCCTTCTGCAGAAAAATGTCACTTCAAGCTTTCTCTCCTGCTCAATTCCCTGCATAAAAATCTCATGCTCACTATCCACAAAAAATACTCCTTTATATAAGGCCGCCGAAGGCACGTAAATTTATTTCCTCGTGCCTCCGGCGCCACCGCACCTTAAACTCCCTAAAGCTATACACTAACAGCAAAATCCTGCTGTTAGCGCAATGATTTCCTGCATATCTTCTCATTCATATCAAGGAGCGTTTCTCGATGGTAAAATGTTGATAATAAAAATGGAAAATTTTAAACCTTTTTTCAATATGGCAATTTTTAGGCCAAAAAGGCGGATTCTTAATAATAATTTTGCTTGACATTTATCTTCTGACAAAGAGTACACAGATTTACATAGATTCAACGCACTCTTTCAAAAACGAAAGATCTGACAATCCCTCGAGCGGCTTTTGGTATTTTATAAGCTATTGGTTCGAAGATGGTTTTATGTTTTAATGATGAGGCTGTACTGAAAGTCGCATATTTTCAGATAGATGTAAGATAACTATATTGAGGCAAATAACATGAAAATTATTGTCATTGACGGTTTCACACTGAATCCGGGTGACCTAAGCTGGGATGACTTAAAAAAACTGGGACCCTGTGAAATCTATAATAGAAGTACACCATGTGAAAAACTGCAACGGTGCAAGGACGCCGATATCGTGATCACAAACAAAGTCGCATTCGACCGGGAGACGATTCTAAAATTACCAAGCCTGAAGTATATCGGCGTTACTGCTACCGGCTATAATGTAATCGACATCGAAGCCGCTAAAGAAAAATATATTATCGTAACAAACGTTCCTTCCTATGCTTCTGAATCGGTCGCCCAGGCTGTCTTTGCACTGCTGCTTGAATTGTGCAATCATGTCGGACATCACAGTCAAACAGTTAAAGCCGGTAACTGGGCATCTTCGCCGGATTTTTGCTACTGGGATTTTCCATTGGTTGAACTAAAAGGCCTGACCATGGGAATCGTTGGTTGCGGCAGGATTGGACGTGTGGTTGCAAAAATTGCCCACGCTTTTGATATGCAGGTCCTCGGGTATGACAAGTACTATACCGAAGTCGAGGGCATTCAAATGGTTGAACTGGAAAAGTTGTTTATCAAAAGTGACGTAATTAGCCTGCATTGCCCTTTAACAGCCGAGACGAAAGGATTTGTCAACAAAGAGCTTCTGTCTAAAATGAAGTCAACGGCCTTTCTTATTAACACAAGCCGGGGGCCGCTAATTTGTGAAAAAGACCTTGCCCAGGCACTTCAAAACGGCAGTATCGCCGGTGCTGCCGTAGACGTTTTATCCGGGGAACCACCCGCACCGGATAATCCATTGCTGTATGTAAAAAACTGCTATATAACACCGCATATCGCATGGGCTACCAAAGCTGCCCGTCAGCGCCTTATGGACGTTACAGTTGAAAACACACGGGCATTTATAAATGGAAAACCCGTTAATGTAGTTAGCAGATGAATAAAAACTCTTAAGAATGAAAGAGTATTTGCGTTCAAAAAAGGATGCTAACGCTTGAACACGAGGCGATTGGGGCTTGATATTTCCTATTTCCATCGTATTTACCCTCTTCCAGTTTAAAAAATGTGAAAATTTTTTTGAAGATTTATATTTTTATGGTTGAAAATTCAATGAAATTCATGTATATATATACGTAAATAGGGTTATTAAATAAAAAAGGAGAAACGATTATGAATGAATTTATCAAGCAAAACAAACGCTTATTGAGGTTCTATTGCACAACAGCTCTTATCATCGGATGGCTGCTTATCATTGGAGGTTTTCTGTGGTTTATACCAACCATAATGTCATTGAACATAGATGATCTCTATAAAGGGGCAGATGCTATTTTATACGCTGTCTCTGCCATGCTCTTTGACTTTTTGCTGCCCGGGCTGATAGCACTTGGTGTTGTGCAATTCATTAGATATATGTTCGAAGATAAAACAAAGCCCGGCTGTATTCTTCGCAACGCAGACCGTTTCTTTTATATGTATGCAGCGTTTCTCATTGCCAGAAAGTATTTTCAATACTCTTGGAATAGCGTTTGGTATGCGGAGGTTATAGAATCAGAAATGTCACGTTTACTATTCATCCAGCCGTTTCTTTTGCCTACCGTAGCCAAAGTCCTGATTCTTGTTGGGCTTGGCCAAATAATCCGCCGCATCATACCCGTTATCGAAGAATCAAAAACTCTTGTATAAAAGGAGAAACGAAATGAACGAATTCATTGAAAAAAACATGACGTTACTTCGCTACTACAGCATTATTACTCGAATCATCGGATGGATGCTTCTGATTGGTGCAATAGTAGTGCCTATCGTACAACCATTATCAGGATTATCTGCGAGTAGTGAGCATCGGTCTTTTTGGATATATTTGCTCTGCGAACAAGTAATCCTGGGCTACGTGCTTATTGCGATTGTACTGTTGGGTCTTGCACAGTTTGTCAGATACCTGTACGAAGGCGAATACCGGCCCGGTTTGATACTTCGTCATGGAGGAAAGGTTCTCTATATATATGCTATTGCTTTGATAGCAAGTCCTTTTTTAACCTTCTATTTTAGAATGAGAGAATACGGATACGCCGGTACAGCTAACTTGTTTGAGTACTTGTTAGGAGTGAATTTGCCCGATATTGCGAAAGCATTGATTTTCATCGGTATGGCGAGAGTTCTAAAACGTATGATGCCAATGGTAGAAGAGACAAAAACACTTGTTTAAACAAGGAGAAATGAGATGAACGAATTTATAGAAAAAAACAAGTCGTTACTGCGATCATACTGCCTCATTACTCGAATCATCGGATGGTTGCTTCTAATCGTAGCATTAGTAGCAGTTGTAGTAAGATCATTATCAGGTTTTTTCGACGCGGATGACCAGCTTGGCTTTTATATGACATATAGACTCTTCCAAGACTTAGCCCTAAGGTACGTGCTTCTTGGACTTGTATTGCTGGGCCTTGCACAGTTTGTCAGATACCTGTACGAGAGTGAATATCAACTTGGCTTAATCCTTCGTCATGGAGACAAAGTTCTCTACTTATATGCTCTTGCTTTGGTAGTAAATCCCGTTTTAGACTACTTTTATCGAATGAAAATACTCGGAATGACCTACACCAACACAGGTTCCTTATTTTTGTACTTGTTGATAATATTATTGCCGGCCACTGCAAGGGCATTGATTTTTCTCGGCATGGCGAGAATTCTTAAACGCATGGTGCCGGTGGTTGAAGAATCAAAAACGCTGGTCTAAAGGAGCTCCACAGATGATTAATATTCGACTCGATTATTTACTTTTAGATGAGCGGATGAAACTTAAGGACCTGGCCGAGGCGACAGGCCTTGCCGTTAATAACCTGTCCATCCTCAAGACGAACAAGGCCCGCGCGATTCGCTTTTCTACTTTGAACAGTTTATGCAAGGCGCTGAATTGCACGCCCGGCGATTTAATTGAGTACATCCCGGATGCGGATGAGAATTCCCGATCCTATTCCAGATGAACGACGCCGGTCTTGCGGTCCGCTTCGAGGCTGGCCTTCTTGATAACATCATAAAGGTAACGGCAATCCTGAATCTTTTCAAATTCAAATTCCGGGTCTGTCTTGTCGGTAGTAATCAACTCAATCGTACCAACTCCCAAAATGCAATCGAGCAGGCTCCTGCGCATTTTCAAGTCAATCACCCGAAACATGTCCACATTGTCCACTCGCCTGTCCAGGATACCCCTGCTCCATTCGATTCGGTCGGCACTGACCTCATAATAGATCATTTTGAGCCTGAAGGCTTTGAGCAGAAGTATCATGATGACAATCGCACAAATCGCCCCGCCGGTAATCATCCTGTATCGGCTTATAGCAAAAGCCTGGGTCGCGGTAAGTTTCAAATCCAGCAGGCTGGCGGCGTAACCTTCGAGAGGCAGCCTCATCAGAAGCCACGCAATGGCAAAAACCACTAATCCCTTGACTATCGCAGGCGCCATGCCCCATAAAGAAGGCCTGCCGGCAAACAGGATACCGTCATCATCTTCTTCTTGTTCTTCTTCAGATAATTCGGGATCCGCGTCAAGGTCTGCTACCAGTGCTTTGGCCTTTTTGGTGTTCAGGAACTCCCCGCAGAACCGGCACTTGACCGCCGCGGCCTGAATCGTCTCGGCACAAAATGGACACGGTTTTGTCTGCATATCGATAACTGCCATCAAATATATATCGGAAAGACCGCCGCAACTTAAACAGCAGATTCTGCCCTCAAAAGCAACTCCACAGGCGGCAATTGGCTTTGTTTTTTCAAATTTCTTTTCGCAATACGCACCACGCAGTACGAGATAAATTGGCTCCATTCGACGTTGCTCAGAGCCCGCCCTTGCCGAAGGGACAAGCTTGTTTTTTCATGCCTCACAGACCGAGATATCGACGTTAATCTCTTCTGTATAAAAGTTTACGACATTTTGCCTTCCCAAAAATTGATTTTTGTTATTTCGAGCACCGCAGGCCGATATGTTGTCATAACCTACTTCCATAAAAGAGGTTACGCCGATTTGCCTGCCGTCAAATTGGCTTTGTTTTTTCAAATTCGATAACCGCGGATGAACGCAGAATAACGCTGTCTCCTGGTATTCTGTTACCTATCATTCTGATCCTCTGGTTTGTTGATCCCAATTCTCCAATTCACTTAATTCACTAATAAACTCAACTTTCACTATGAACAACGAACTATGAACTATACACTAATATATTCGTTAAGTATTATACGAACGGCAACGCAAAAAGGCGGGCATATTCCAGAAAAATCTCTGTGAGAAGTAACTCAATATCCAATTCTCGATGCTGGCCGGTAATCCTAACCAGTACAAATACAGCTAAGAAGAGTAAATAATTTACAAATTTGTGTTTATGCCTGTAGTTGTGTTTGGCTATAACACTACTAACCCAGAACTAATAGACCGTATTTAATAGTTTACATGAGTGAAGGTTTCAGGCCAAATGCTCTGATTAGCCGCGGCTTACACTTCACTCGTGATTCCCCGGTTCTCTGTCCCAACTTCCGCCGGGATCATCGTGACACATAGCACAATCTTGTTTTTGTGGATGATGCGAAGCTGGTCTGCTATCCTCATGGCATGAAGCACAGGAACTGGGCGTGGGTATATGATCCCATGTTGCGCCGGACCAGCTGCCACCAAGGTCACTATGGCAAATGGAGCAGTCGATAGCCTGCGGGTGTGGTTCAGAGGGCCTGGTGTTCTCATGACACAGATTGCACGTACTCGGGGGCGGTTCGTGATCCCATGTTGCGCCGGACCAGCTGCCACCAAGGTCACTGTGGCAACTGGAGCAGTCGATAGCCTGCGGGTGTGGCTCTGAGGGTCTGGTGTTCTCATGACACAGATTGCACGTACTCGGGGGCGGTTCGTGATCCCATGTTGCACCAGACCAGCTGCCACCAAGGTCACTATGGCAACTGAAACAGTCGATAACCTGAGGATGTGGTTCTGATGGCCTGGTGTTCTCATGACACAGATTGCACGTACTCGGGGGCGGCTCGTGATCCCATGTTACGCCGGACCAGCTGCCACCAAGGTCACTATGGCAACTGGAGCAGTCGATAACCTGAGGATGTGGTTCTGATGGTCTGGTATCCTCATGGCATGTGGCGCACGAACTAGGAATCGGGCTATGAGCATAAGTTACGCTGTTCCAGCTACCACCTGCATCACTGTGACAGTTCGCACAGTCGAAATTCTGCGGGTGAAGCGACGCAGGTCTCTCATCCTCGTGACACACAGCGCACACACTTGGCAGCGGATCGTGACTGTAGATTGCTCCCTGCCA
>WOR8_10002899_pt1 | contig 33472 bp, 28 predicted proteins | sample DeeMarSeWOR38_10_FD_19890 | JGI IMG/M metagenome (IMG submission 19890) | reverse complement strand
CCCGGGGTAATTCCCTGGGGGTATTCGTGGATAAACCTTTTCTAATACCCCAATTAACGAGAGGAACGCCAATAAAAAAAGCGAAGAAAAAACCTATCGTCGCAAAGGTGACACCGATGGTTGCCGCATTTTCAAATCCATTGCCTTCCCAGACTTTTCCGAAAGCCAAGGCCTGACCCGGACCCTCTTCGAAGCCCAAAGGAGCTAAAAACCCAAAGGTCGAAAATAGTTTGATCCCAAACAGACCGAGTATCATCACCATCAGACCTCCAAGTATTGCCTGGAGCGAAAAACAAACAGTCTGAGAAAGCGCCATCCACAGCGGGCCACGGATAAATCCCTTTTTTCGAATCAGATTTGTTTCAGGGTTGTTGCTTTTTGTTAATCCCACTGAAATGAATGACAGATTAAAAAAATGATACGCAAACGTTTCCAGATTTGAAACCGATACGTCGATAAGACCCGAATTCACCAGAATCAGGCCCAATAATCCTCCAATAAGGCAGCTTGGTATTAGAAATTTTTGAAAAAATGAGAACTTTGCTCTGAGGATAACGCCGATTAACAACATAATTGCCAGAATGCCGAACAATAGCATGAATTCAAACGGGAAGGGACTCGACATCATCTTGCTCCGCAAGTTTCAAATATCGTTTGACTATGGTTGATTGGAAGAGGTATAAACACCTAAACAGGACAACCCGCAACCGAACCGGTTGAAATCAATAACCGGTTTAAAACAACGGTCCGGGTATTGCGTCAAATGCCCAAAAGTGGTTTAAAACCACTTCTAAACGCCTGCTTGCAGCATACATTAGATGGCAGGATAAGACAACTCAACTTTTCTTGGTTTACGATCAAATCACAATAGTGTGACAACCCCTCAATTGTCCGAGGCGAAAAAGGGTCTTTCCTCCTACTGAAATACTGTTCAAGAGGGAACAAGGAGAGGAGGGCGAGATGTTTAATCGAATCCTCGTGGCGTTAAAATTCGGCCCCGCCAGTATTTTTGCTCTCAAAAAAAGTTTGGAGATTGCCCAAGACAAGGGTGCCGAAGTTCACATTTTGCATGTTCTGGATTACACGTTGCAGCAAATGGATGAAAACGACCCCGAATTTGTTGACATAAAAAATGACATAAGGCATCAGTATACCCATGAAATCGAACCCTTGCTGGATGATGCGGGAAAGGTGACCTTCAAGTGTCTTCCGGCGGATCCAGCATTAGAGGTCTGCAAACATGCTCAGGACATTGAAGCCGATCTGATTGTGATGGGATGTCATCAAATTCAGGAAAAAATGTGTCTGGGACGTATCGATTACGTGGGTATGACCATTCTTGAAAAAGCGCCCTGTCCGGTATTAATGGTTCCTTATTGTGACTGATGACGTCTCTAACCGATTTTTTCAGTTCAGGTTTTAATCACCCTAAAAGGGCCAGAAATTGCTGTCATACCAAATCTGCTCGGTCAGCTCTTTATCGATTTCTGCGAGAAAATTCAGATGCTCGGTCTCCCATTTCGCCAGCCATTCGTAAAGCGCTTTTTCATTTGGATCCTCCGCCTTGGCGGCTCGACCGGCGTAAAGCTCGATAGCCTTTTTTTCCATGGATATGGCGGCCGAAATCGCTGCTGCTTCATAATCAGCGGCTGAGATTTCTTCTTTTAATTCTTTGGTTAACACATCAGCAACAAAGCTGCGGCGGCGGTCATCCTGATAGTCACCGGGCACAAATTTTTTATCTTGCTGGTACGCTTTAAACTGATCGGCTAAAATGCGAACGTGCTTTACCTCTTCATCTGCCATTTTTTCGAAAAACTCTTTAACAGCAGTGCCGGATGCCTGTTCAGCAACTTTACTATAGAAGGCATTACCTCTTTTTTCCAGCAATATGGCATTTTTCAATATCTCAGTGGTTTTGTCCTCACGCATTGCTTACCTCCTTAAAAACTGTTCGTCATGGACTGTTTGCTGACTTTCGAAATCACAATATTTATGTAATGTAGGGATTGTAATGGTTGAATGCAAGAATTGTAGGTGTCATCTTAAACGCACATTCATCAAATGCACAGCTCATCAGCTATTTCCAAATTCTTTGCTTTTTTCGGTTAGCGCTTCTGCTGCCTGATAAAAGGTAAGCTCCCACTCCCATGTAAGCAGATCATGGCGGATTATGTAAGTCGCATGATCATCCCCCATAACCTTAAAGTAACGATGATCGGGAGCCAACCACCGATCAATAACCCGTTCGATTCCGATCTGTTGGTTTGCCAATCGAATGAACCGCGGTGTTTCTTCACCGCGATAACCGGCATAGCACTCTACATGAATCTTCATTGATTCTCTCGTGTTGCCTGACTGATCTAAACGACGGATCGACGCTGATACAATGCGCCCGAGATGTTGATACCACTTTATGAGATCTTGTCAATATGCGGATGTACAATTAATGTCTTGCACAAACTAGAAGCGCTAAACAATATGAAAGTGCGGCACATATTAAAATTATCGGAATTCCAAAACTAATCGCAATCTGAGCAGACAGAATCGATGTGAGTACCGACGCACATCCATTTACCGACCATGCATACGCTCTCTGAACCTGACTTCCAACCAGGTAACGCATACCAAGTGGAAAGGGCAGGCCCATCAAAAAGCCGGTGGGGAACAAGATCCCATAGATAATCAGGTATCGCATTCCAGCCGAAGTTCGCAAGATGTGAGGGGTTGCCATGTCAATGATGCTGTGTATCAGGATGAGCACGCCGATTAACGCCATCAGGGCCAGACGCATACTCCGGAAATTTTTTTTATGAACCCACAATCCTCCGAGACTTGAAAATATTAAAATGCCTGAAATAACGACAACAAAGCTGATCACAGGATTACCAACCAAAAGAATGAACTGTTTGATAAAAAAGAGCTCGACAAACATAAATCCAGCTCCAACCCCAAAGAAGAAGACAACTTGGTAAATTGACGGCTTGTGATGTCGACGGGTAATCAGAAATAGGGGCACGAAAAGAAGAATTATCGTGACGAGCAGGGCTTCCACAAAGACAACTGAAACCACGACTTCACCGGACATTAGCAAGACATAGAATCTGTTCCCCAGGCTTTTATAGAGTAGGTCAACATTCAACCATTTTAAAAATTTGCTAGGAAAGGGATGCCGGTCAGACCGCGGCGTTACATCCAAAAGATACGTCTCAAAAAAATCCATTTCTTTACCGTCTGTATAGGCCTTGGCCAACTGCGCGATCTTTTGAAAATGATAGGGTTCATCGAATACGTTAAATTTGTTTGCCATGTCGGAGCTCATACCCCTTAGAAATACCAGATCAAAATTCCGTTGGCGGGCAAATTCAATCACGGCCTGTGCATCTAGAACCTGTTTACCGATGATAAGTGTGAAGGTGTCCCAATTGCGGAGGATGGCGATGTGATTCGTCGGATGGTCAAAACCAAGTCGTTTCAGAGCGTTGTATGCCGTCCCCCAAAGGCGCAGGGAATCGGAGGGGGGTAGAAGGAGTTTGCGTGATACGATAAAAACCCCTTTGGCTGTGAGATGATGACAATACGCCATAAACGCGTCCACCGTCAACAAATGGTCCTGATCTAAAGCGGAGGCTCCCGGAATCGAGGTCCCCCAGTTCTCAAGATGGATAATATCATACTGGATTGGTGTTTGGCTGAGGAATTCTCTGGGGCTTTGACATATAACCCGACGCCGGTAATTTTTACCTACCAGCTCCGCAACGGTGGGATTTTGGATGACAATCGATAGTTGACGAACTCCGGATGCCACGGCACATGGGATAGCGGTGCCGCCACCGATGCCAATCAGCAGCGCATGTTCAGGATCGGGCAACAAATGGTATCCGCAATAGGATAACATGAATTTTGCAAATCCGGCATGTCTTCTGTCATCGAGGGTGTAGAGAACGAATTGATTGTCCCCGTCTGTGTAAATCGCCTGTTGTGATGGTAACGGTTCCGTATATTTAAGGCTTATACCAGGCGCAAACCGAATGTAGGGAGTCTCTATTCGGTCAATTCTTCCTCGGATTGCGGTTGAGGTTTTGTTTATATGGGTTTCAGGGAATTGGAGGATTTGGGAAAGAGCCTTATATTGAGACGGCTTTACGTCTGCTGTGAATGCCCCCGCACCGTCGAGCAGAAAAACAGATAGAAAAAGGATACCAAGATTTAACACGACCGCCACAAGGTGCAATCTTCGATGAACCCGAGTCGAATTATCCGATTTGATCGCGTTTGCTATGCGTTTTGCAAAGATTGCGGATAAAACCAGGGGAATCAGGGACGCGATGATGATCAGTTTTCCTTCGCCCAACAACGGGAGCAATGGAACCGGAAAAACCACTCCGCAAGCAGACCCCGCCATGGATGCGAAATAAATGAATCCGGCTTTTTCAGGCTCGGTTGTATAGCCGATGGAAATAATAAGTCCTGAAAAAAAGAACGGCAGGGTCAGAACCAAATAGGCGCACAGCAAATAAAGACTCTGTCTGGGTTCAACCGGAAGCCTAAAATAATCGAGCGGCATCTTGGTCAATGTCACAAACGATAAAATCGCACAGCAAGAATACAGAGAAATAAGGATGGAAAGCGAGGAATACGATCTCAAATGGTTTAGCCAATCTTTTTGGCGCAGATCGACAAGGCTTAAAAACGTACCGCTGGCACCAAAGCCAAAAAGGGCAATACTAATAACCATAAACGTTAAATGATTCCATTGTCCGATTGAAAAAACTCGGGTCAAAAGGACTTCATAAGCCAGTGTAGAAAAAGACACAAAGAAGATGGCAAGTAGAAGCATGCGTCGTCATGTGGGCATATGGGCACTGCAGTGATTATCGAGAATATACAGCCTGATAGACTGAGTTTTAACGTGCAAATACCACAAAAGCACTCCCCATCGAATCCCTAACCGCTTAGCGTTTCAAGGCATGCCCTGTCATGGGTACAAAGAGAACCCCCGTGATCTGTTTTGTGGCATAATCGCCCGCCTGTTTGGTCACCAGCGTCAGGTTCTGGTATAAAAACGGATTTCCGAGCGGCAAAATGAGTCTACCACCGTCCTTAAGCTGTTTTAACAAAGGAGGCGGAATATGGTTAACCGCTGCAGTGATCATGATGGCGTCAAACGGGGCAGCATCTTCCCAGCCGAAATAGCCGTCCCCGTGTCGGGTATTGATGTTGGTAAATCCGAGAGTTGCTAAAATCCGTGTGGCTTTTTTGTGCAGCTTTTCTTTGATTTCCATGGTGTACACTTGGCTGACAATTTTAGCCAATATAGCTGCCTGGTAGCCGGACCCGGTTCCGATTTCCAACACCCGATGGTTTTGATTCAAATTGAGGCTCGCGGTCATAAGGGCAACTACGTAAGGTTGCGAGATGGTCTGGCCTTCACCAATAGGAAGCGCAGTGTCCGCATATGCCCTTGAGACGATATCTTCGGGAACAAAGCTGTGCCGAGGGACCGACAGCATCGCCGCTAAAACCCTCGGATCGTGTATCCCATGGCCTTCAATATAATATTTGACTAAGTGTTCGCGTGCCGTTTTAAAATCAGGTGAGTCAGTTAAAATTTCGGCAAATGCCGGAGGAGAAACTGAAACCAGACCCATAAGGATCAGGAGAATCTTGTACATGACGACGCTCCTTTTTGCCTTTATCAAAATAGTGTGCATTGGCGATGATACGTGTCTGTATATCATAAAACATATCACCTGTCAGGTAGAAGTCTCTATTGCGCATCAAGATGCCTCAATATTCTAAATTTTGAAAACATTTTTACTTTTTTTCTATTTTACTATATAGTGATAATGATATCGTAACCTAATTCAGGCTTGGATAATTCTCAACTTCAGTAAAAAAAGGAGGCCGTGGATGGCGTTATTTCAAAAAAAGCAACCGGAACAGAAGCCAGGGCAAAAGCCGGTCTATAAAGCTGAACCGAAACCGGAGCAAAAATCAGAAGACAAAAAGGCTGCACCGGCACCGGCTCCAAGCCCTCAGAGGGATACAACTTTTTTTACAAAAAAATTAAACATAACGGGTAACCTTACCGGTGAGGGCAACTTAATTATCCAGGGAGGATTTGATGGAGAATTTGATTTGCGTGGCCAATTGAAAATTGCCCAAGGTGCCCGTGTAAAAGGAAATGTCAAAGCCCAAGATATTTCCGTAAGCGGTGATGTAGAAGGGACTCTAACGGCAAGTGGGAAAGTTCACCTCGATAGCACTGCGAAAATCAAAGGCCGGATTACCACTCCTAAAATTTCGGTTTCAGAAGGTGCTGTGTTTGATGGCGAAATCAAAATGAGCCGCGCAACATCCCCGTCACCCTCGGCCTCATCACCTGCCGTTAAAAAATGATTTTTTAATGTAGCATAAGGAGAAGGTTCAATGGAAAGAGTGACATCAGGAGATTCAACATCGTTGTTGAGTAAAAATGTAAAAATCGAAGGTGATATTCAAGGAGAAGAAAATCTCCATGTCGAAGGACAACTCAAAGGCAGTATTAAAATAACCGGAAACGTGCTTATAGGGAACACTGGAGTCGTTGAAGCCGATATCGAAGCCAAAAGCATAGTTATCCAGGGCAACGTTACCGGCAATGTAAAGGTTCTTCAGCAGCTCGAAATTCAACCTACCGGCAGACTAATTGGAGATTGCACGGCACGTTCGATTGACATCAAAGAGGGCGCCATATTAGAAGGACGCTTAAATATGATCAGACCAACTGGAGACTCACGCGTCACCCAGGCGTCGTCAACCACACCCGAGAAATCAGCGGAGAAGGATCCAAAGTAAAATATTAAGAGATTACAAATGGTCTAACCCAAACTAAGAGATGGTCTCCATATGGCATCTTCCTTGTCTACCCACGGACCATCTCTGTCATACCCATCTTTAATCATGTGTATCTCAACCCACTTCCGTTGAATTTAGCAAACTTGCCGGCGATCTGCCTGATAAGCATGGGTGAAAATCGACCCTGTTAAAGCGTCAGCGATAACGTTTGTTTGTCGGATCGCCTTCATTTATCATCATGGTTAACACGTCTCGCTCTGGATTGCCGGGTAAAATACCTTCTAATTCGGCCTGCAACACAACAAATCCATCCTGATTTTGATATTCTGCCTGCGCTTTAGCACGATTTCTCTCGTCAATCTCGGTGATGGTAAAGATACATGTAATCGTATCTCCAAAATAAACCGGGCGCTTGAAGCGAAAATTCATTACCGACGCCAGCCAGCCGATTTGTCCCCCGATTTCTGTAATGATGCTGGCTACCAGCAGTCCGTGGCAGATACGGTCATTAAATTTCTTTACGGTCGAAAACCGTTTGTCAAAATGTACCGGGTTGTAGTCTCGTGTTACCTCGCTAAATGACACCATATCCGCTTCACTGAACGTGCGTACAGCGGTGAAACTGTCTCCTACTTTTAAACCCTGAGTGGTTTTTTCCCGGATATTGGACATGGTAATTTCCTAAATCCCGGTTTATCTGGGAACCCCAAAAGACACATGTTGCAATTTTCTTTTATAATAACCCGTCGATCTGAACTGGGTATCCTTAGCAGAAATAACGATTTGATTTCAAGGCTGTTGTGTAATAAAAATCATAGGCATCGATTGTTGTTGTAAATTTTCCGTTTTTGATATTGAGGCCTGCGGATTAGACGAACAGTTAAATTAAGCCGAATAACAATGCGTCCAATCATCAACATGATAATGATGCTAAATGCCATCTGGTTTGCTGCAAATGTTTGTATGGCCCAAACCGCATGTATGCAAAATGACGACATTTCCGTGATATATGAAATGTCACTAAGACCAGCCGCTGAGGAAATAATCGATGTCTTTGCTGCTCTGAAAACCGAATTGAAAAAAACGCTCGGTTGGGATGCAGACTTTAGACCCCAAGTAATATTGGTTAAACACAATGCGAGATTTCAGGGGATGACCGGTTCCCATCTAATCGTCGCGTTTGCGGTTCCTAAAAAAAACGTTATCGTTATTGACTATTCCAGAATGAACACGCATCCCTTTACCTTAAGAACTGTGTTAAAACATGAGCTGTGTCATCTGCTTCTTCACTATCACATAGATGACGACCATCTGCCCAAATGGCTGGATGAAGGCGTTTGTCAATGGATCAGTGACGGTATTGCAGAAATTGCAATGGATTACAAGCGCTCCGTGTTAACCACGGCAGTTTTGTCCGAACGTCAATTAAGCCTTGCCGATTTGACACATCGATTCCCGAATGGCAGAAGTTCAATGATTTTGGCGTATGAAGAAAGCAAAAGCATTATCGAATATGTCAATCGTAACTACGGCAAAGAGGGCATCCTGGAAATCCTCGGCTCTTTGAAGGACGGCCATTCGGTAGAAATTGCAATTTACAACAGTCTCTCGGTATCGTTGGAGGAACTAGAAAAAGAATGGCTGGATCATTTACGAGATACCCCGCGCTGGCTCGCCTTTGTCGCAAATCACATATATGGTATCCTCTTTTTTCTGGCCGCAATCGTTTCGATGATCGGCTTCATTCGACTGATGATGCAAAGGAGAGCGTATAGGGATGCAGACGATGAAGATGATTAGGGGTGGGGTCAACATCCAAGTATCATGCGCACCCCGCATTTATGCGTCATGCCATACTCCAGGGATCACCGTATTGCAAAATTTGCAGCGATTTCCAATCAGATTGTAAGTGGGGATCACGTACCCCTGCCGTTCAATCAATAGTTTTTTGCAATTGTGGCAATAGGTGTGGTTGCCTTCGTGTTTTGCCACATTTCCCACATAAACGTAGCGAATTCCCTCCTGCATGGCCGTTGCGCGAAACCGGGTTAGGGTCGATACCGGTGTCGGAGGCAGCCGATCCAATTTATACCGCGGGAAAAAACGCAAAAAATGCAAGGGATGATCCGGTCCGATGCTTTCCAAAATCCACCCGCACATGCGTTTGGTCATGTCCTCATCATCCACGTACCCGGGAACCACGAGGTTGATTATTTCGAAATGAATTTTCTGGTCATGAAGCGTCATAAACGTGTTAAGCACCGGTTTGAGGCGACCGCCGTTCAGTTGGCGGTAAACATCATCATTGAAGGATTTCAAGTTTAGACTGGCCGCATCCACTACTTTGCAAAGCTCCAGCAATGGCTTTTTATTGATATAGGCATTGGATACCCACAGGTTGTATAATCCCGCATCTCGTGCCAAGCGAGCTGTATCGATCATGTATTCAAAAAAGGTAATCGGTTCGGAGTACGTGTACGCAATTGATTCCGCCCGGGACTTTTGGGCGGTTGCGATCACCTCGTCCGGGAAAAGATCTTTGGTATACGGTACCTCATGGGGTTTGGCTTGGGAAATTTCCCAGTTTTGGCAATTTAGACAGCGAAAATTGCAGCCGGTGGTTGCCAGGGAAAAGGCCTTTATGCGTGGTTTAAAATGGAAGAGTGGCTTTTTTTCTATCGGGTCCGTATTGACCGCACACGGATTTCCATATGTAAGGCTGTAAAGGGTACCGTCCTTGTTAATTCTGGATCGACACACACTGCGGTCTCCCGGAGCAAGCACGCAACGATTCGGGCAAATGCCGCAAACGACTTTTTTCCCCGCTAATTTTTTATAGAGATAACCCTCATGGGACCATTTCCAGATTTTTTTGGGCGCATCACCTTTGAACACACGGCCTCGGATATCATCGGCGATGGCGGCTTCGGATACATTTCCCGCCAACGGCCATTGTGTCTGACCAGAAAGAGTGGACGTAAGAAAAGCCGCGCTGCAATAAATGAATTGGCGTCTTGATAGTTTTTTCATAATCGACCCCTACATGGTATATGTGGTGATCTCCTAAACCCTTTGCAATTTTTGAGTGCCAATCACCAATAGACTTATCAGTTTCAGACTTATCAATCCAGATATAGCCCAGAGAATTCCTAAATATGGAATTAGAACAACGCTGGTCAGCAACGTGCCGCAGGCGGCACCCATCAGATCTGCGGAAAACGTGCGAGCAGCGGCAACACTGTCGCCGCCTCTTAGACAAAGCGCTATCGGGAATTGCAGACCACACGCCAGTGAAACCAAAAAACCAAATACCAAATAAAATAATACCGGTAAGCGATCGCCAAATTTTGTCAGGGCTGCTAACAGAGCTGCCAAAAGGATAATTAAAAATCCGTCGGTGAGCATGAGAATCGGTTTCCCATGACGGCGCTGTTTCTGACCTATCCAAGCGCCGGGCAAGAGGCCTGCCAGGAATATTGTGATAATGATTCCGATTTGCAAGTAAATATACCCGAAATAAATTTGAAATGCAAAGATAACCAGTATTTCACAGCCCATGGTCATACTCCCAGTGGTGAACAGCACAAACTCCTCACGGGATATTCGAAACAGATAGACACTTGTTCCTAAGATGAGTATTACAAAAAAAATCAGCGGTGATGTCTGGAATTTCGTGAACCATTGGGAAAACATCACGCGCATCAGGTAAGGAGAATGATCGATATTCTTCGGTGTTGAGGGGTCTAAACGGTTATTCAGGTCTTCGATTCTCTCCTGTGTAAGGTTTCCGTAGTAAAATCCGCTAATGAAAGAGGTGGCAATCCCTCTGCGCTCCAAAATTGCCGGAATGTCGGTGCTGAGAGGGCCATTGCTGCAGAGAAAGAACACTTTTTGACCCGGCAGCAGGATGACATTTTTAAAATACTCCTTCACGGTATTAAAAAGGGACGACAATTTTTGGCGCTGCGGTTCGGCCAGGTAATTCTCATATCCCTGCATAGAAAAAGCCAGAACTCCCCGGGGAGACAGGTGTTGCCGGGCAAGCTTAAAGAAGCGATCCGTGTAAAAGCGATTCATCTGAAAGGTGCTGGGTTCCGGTAAATTAACAATTACGGCATCGTACATTTTTTGCGCAGTTGCCAAATAAGCTCGGCCATCTTGATGGATCACCTTCAAACTGGGTATCTTTTTAATCAGATCAAACTGAAATTGCACGCTGGTGACGTCTGGATCCAATTCAACATAGTCTAAGGTTGTCAAACGATATTTTTGCAATTCTTGCATAACCCCGCCTTCAGCCGAAATCAGCAAAACATGGTTGACGTCGTCGATCTGGGAGAGGGGATAATGGATCGTTTCCTCCGCAATACTTACGTTTTGACTGCTGAACACCGGCACACCGTCTTCAAACAGGGTAAATTGCTCTTGGTCTTGATGCACGGCAATACGTCCGTAGCGCGTTTCTCGATAAAAGACGAGTTTGCCTTCACGGGGAGCCAACGAACTTTTTTCCCAGAAGACCCCGAGGCACAGAAGCACGAAGACCAGAGCCAACGACAAGAGAACCGATGCATGGTTTCTTTGTGCAATCGGAAACAGAAAGTAGGTTGTGATCAGTAAGGGTAGGTGAGCGAACATTATAGCCTGCATGGGAGTCATAAGATAAACCAACGCGAAGGAGAAAATGACGCCGCCCGAAATATCCCCGATATTATCAGTGATATAGATTCGCGAACCTGGATAGTCAGGTGTCTTGTTCCGGAGAACAAAAAGGCTAAAGGGCAAGACCAATCCCAAGGTCAAGCAATAGGGGGAAATAACAAAAAAGGTAAATAGCCACGTGGGATAAAAGCCAATTGAACTGCCGTGTATAAATACAATGTCACGCAGTTGACGGATGGCTAGAATTTGCACACTGGCAAGACCGCATAAGAGCAGAGAGAGCCAGCCAAGTCGTGTCGGCGTGGCTTTCCAGAAGCGATGCGCAATTGTGCGGGCCAGCATAGTTCCAAGGCCACCTAAAATCAGCCAGTTGAAAAGAATCAAGGCAATGACAATTTCATTGCCCTGAAACTGAGTTAGGAATTCACGGATGGTCAATAGCTGGGTAACCACGGAGGAGATACCCGTAGCAATGACCACCTGTATTATGGTTCGATCATTACTGTTCTTCAAAATATTGAACCTGGTAAGTCATGACATCCAGTTCAGAACTTTTCCAGGCATCTGAAGACAGACCGGCCTTCATACATAAATGGGATAAAAAATCCCTAGGCTGTGGCAATTGTTCCCACACTTGAGGCAGAAACGTAGCACTAGCATGGCCTTTACGGATAATGACACCATCGACATTTACACGCAGTTTTTTTAGCAAGTCTTCACCATCATGAAATGCTAAAGGCTCGGGTTCGGTTAACACGCTGACTTCAATCTTTGCCTGTTCCAGTTCCTGATTCGAAAGTGGTGAGAAACGGGGATCGTGAAAAGCTGCATTAACGGCATTGCGCTTGACACCGTCAATCACGGTTTCCGTAGAGGTCAAATTTCCAATGCATCCTCGCAATTGCCCTTGGATTTTGAGGGTAACAAACGTCCCGCAGTGCGCTTGAAAGTTTTTGTCCTGCAGCGTCTGTGTCAACGATGGGAATGCCGTTCGTGAAACGCGTTGACCCAATTTTTCCGTAATGGTCTGCCGGGCCAGTTCAATTAGTGCCTGACCCTGTTCTCGGCTGAAACGTGGTTTGGAATCAGGTTTGTCTTGCATGGGTAAATCTCCAAAAAAAGCAACGGCGGCATATCCGACAACCCGTGAACGATCACCGGCGGTATCGCCGCTGTTGGAATAATGAAGTAGAACCGGTTGCCATTGATGGCGTCGGGCCAGGTGAAGCAGAATCGAGATTGGCCAGACCCCGCAAGCCCGATTGTCTGATTTAACCAATCGGCTTGGAGCCAAATCCATGATCATGCGAATCGTTTCCTGATCACGGGTGATCGCATCTGAGTAGGGGAGATAATGGGAAAGGTCCGAGCTTACAATCAAGACCGTGTTGCGATCCATTATTGAATCCAGCACGTCAGAAAACGGTTGGGTAACCGCTTTGCCAACGATAATTGGAACGAGCTGAAATTTGCCAAGATATGATTGAAGAAATGGCAATACAACTTCAAGTGAATGTTCTCGATCAGAGGAGATCGGTATTGATTGGAATAAATTTGAGTGCAAACACACCTTTTTCGCATCGTCATGAAGGTTAATTTTGCCTAGCGGGGTTTGATATGCAGTTGCATCGGTGACGGCACCGTTTCTGAAACCCATAAAATGGTCGGGTCCCAACAGAACTACTTTGGAAAATTGATTTGCCTCCAAAACGAGCGAGGCATGCGCCGCCGTCCATCCGGAATAAATGTATCCTGCATGCGGCATAATAATTGCCTTCAGATATTTATTCCGGGGAATTCGCACCTGGGTTTTTTGTGCTTTGTGGGTGAGTTTCGCTATGACATGTTTTAGTCTCGAAGGATCTGCTGGATAAAAGCTGCCGGCACGAATCGGCTCGCGTACGTTTTCGGCAAAAACGCTAAAACAACACCACCAACATACGATGCCTAGCGTCCCTAAAAAGGTAATGACCCATTTGCAGATTGACTTCATAACCAACGATACGTAATTAAGTCTTAACAGATTGTTATTATTAATACAATGGACACTACCGGACTGTCAAATAAAAACGTAGCCATGTGACGGAAAGCAGGGCAATCGGGTAAGGGATCAAATGGTTGCTTCAATTATTGTTTCACCAACAGGTATATCGGAGGTGTTGACGGCTTCGCTGAAAAGCGGTTTCCAGTCGCTGCGGTACATATTATTTAACACCACATTGAACATGAACACAAGGATATCATAGGCCGTCATTTCAGGCTCGGATTGCGAAACTAGCTTTTGAGTATATGCGTGATGTTCGTATAAAAATTTGAGATCCGCTAATTTCTGTAAAAAATTAATTGCCTCGGTTCTTGGCCCTGATGAATCATGAAGGTTTTGCGATTTGCTTTCCAGATCGGTTTTAAACTGGCATACTTTGGAATGGGTGGATTTTAACAAAAGGTCACGGGTCTGGTCTTTTTCGAAAATAGTCTGTGAACCGACAAAGCCTTTGATGACCCCTGCTAATGATCTTCTCTCTTTCGCAAGGACCTTGGTGAACATATGCAGAACGGTTTCAGGCAGACTCACATTGACGGATTTCAGCACGTTCTCAGTATCCCCCGTCTTCAGCTGAAATTCAACAACTGCGCTATGCCAAAAAATTCGGCTGGCTTCTTCAAACATGTCACTCTGATAACTATCCGGTTTGTTGGAATGAATCAGCATATTGCGAATGTCGGCAAAAAGCTTGGCGGTTTGCTCAAATAATAGTTTACCCGTGATTGCTTTGTAAATCATCACCAACATGGCATGCCAATCCTGAAGGTGCAGAATTTTGCCTAAATTTCGATACTTAAATATCAACACACTATTTTTGATAAAGTGCGATGGAGTGGCGTAGAAAGGAGTTCCACCCAGCAAGGGTTGCTTGGTTTGTTTGTATTTGTATTTTTCAAAATCTACAGCCGTCTCAACATCAATAATACCTAAAGAAAATTCAGCCGGGGATCTTAAAAACAGTGGATACCTTGCAGGGTCACCGGCGACAAACAAATTATCAGGCTTAAGATCCCGCATAGATATTCTTTTTTCTCGCAACCATGCCAGAAGATCCAACAAATTAGCAGTGATGGCAGCCATCTGAATTTTATTCTGCTCAAGTGAAGACCTATGCAGATATTCTTTTATCGTTTTGCGGTATAGATGCACTTGCTCGGAATTATCCTGCATAGCTTTCTTTAACCGTCGATTCAGATCGAGTATAAATTTTTGCGGGATATGTCCACCGTCCGAGATTACTTCTTCTCCAGCAAGATGCGCATAAAACCAGGTTTGCAGCTGATACAACGGCACGGTCTCTGTTAGTCCCGATTCATTAATCAGACGCTGAATATCGGCTTCACACCGATTGTAAACCTCCCGCACATCAAAAATTGCGTCATCATCAATACCGTATCTTCCTTTAAATTTTGCAGGGTCCCAAATGATTTGTGCATTTTCCGAAATTTCCTTGGCCATTGAATTCTTAATGTCATGCAGTCCCTCGAGAATATGCCCCAGGAAATAGTATTTTGAAAGGTCCATGAAAAATGCAAACGAATGATTAATTTTTAGATATTCTTGAAATTCTGTATTTCGACGCAACCATTCGATGTATTTTTCTTCAAGGTGCTCCGATGAATAACTATCAGAATACGGAAAAGACTGAAACAGTCCTATAATAACAGATACTTTAGGGATGATACATTCCTTGGGCGCAAGCTTGTCAACAATGTTCGACTCTGATTTGATACTTTTAATATATTCTTCAAAATCGTAGATAGGTCGTACCGGAATCTTGATCACCATATGGACATCATAAATCACAGAATAGCATTTACTCTTGCTTCCACTCTCTTCACCCAGGGGACCGATGGTCATGCGCCGCTTGACCCAATCCCCCATATGCTTAACCCTTAATTCGTATATGTGGTTGAGACCCGATGTCTTGGAAATCAACGGAGCAAATTCTGCGAGGGCTTCGGATTCCGCACCGAGCTGAAGCTTGTATAGATTCAAAAAAAAGCGAACGATATCTATGCGGGTGGGAACCTCATCTTTGATTTGCTGAGAACAATCGGTTTGTTTCCGCTTCTCGGCGGAATTCGGGTTTCGCTTTAACAGGAGTCGGAAAAATAGAATGATAAGCAAGAGCAGCAGAGCGGTCAGTAAGACCACCGGGTTGATAACATCCGGTTCGACAGAGGTGCGGTTCTTTTTAAGGACGTTATTCATATAGTTTTCTATCTCGTAGAAATTTTTTATGAAAATATTCTTGATGCCCACAAAAAAATATCTGAGATTTCGCTTGCCGTAGGTTTTGATATCATCCTGATCAAGTAGATATATTTCGTTATTGATCTCATAAAAAATAGAGTCCCCCGATTCCCAGATTTGATCAACCGTTTTAATGGAGCCGTCAATGAAAACCAGCACTTCTTTATCGGTAAAAAACACGTAGACTGCGGAAGCCGCAACGGTCACGAGAGCTACCAAGACAACTGTTTTTATAAGAGTTTTCATACAGCTAAAACAACCTGTGTCAGGAGTGGTATCCAAAAAAAATATGATGTCGAATAATATAAATCGGCAAAAATTTCAGGAACTTTAGTGAAATGCTGGAATCTGTTAATTATAAACCCAACCCGTTTTTACTAAAAAATTGACCCCGGGTGATATTTAATTTATACTTCATCAAATCCTTAAAATTGCATCATTTTTAATCGTAAATATGTGGAAAATTGTCCTGATCATCCTAGCGCTGCTTTATGCTTTGAATCCCTATGATCTATTTCCGGACATCATCGTCGGATGGGGATGGCTGGATGATTTGGTCATCCTCGGTCTTGTGGGACGTTATCTTTACAATTTGAAGAAGAAACATGCGTCTTCGCAAAAATATTTCGGCCGCGGTGAGCAATCTTCTGGTTATGCGCATGGAAATTATACCCGCAACGATCATAGCTCCGGAACCAGGACAGCATTCAGGGATTCGTCCATGGCGTGGGATCCCTTTAAAGTCCTTGAAATTGATCGGAATGCGTCACCAGAGGAGATTAAACGGGCGTATCGCCGACTCGCTAACAAATATCATCCCGATAAGGTGGAGCATTTAGGTGACGAATTTAAATTACTTGCTGAGAAACGCTTTAAAGATATTCAAAAGGCCTATCAGGAGCTGAAAACGAAATAACTTTATCTGGTTATCCAGAATGTACAAGTGATACCCATGTGGGAGCGGCTTTCCAGCCGCGAAATCAAATGCCGCGGCTGGAATTTCCAGCCGCGAAATCAAATGCCGCGGCTGGAAAGCCGCCCCTACCGATAAGTTGGTTTTATGGCAACTTGGGCTTTTTAGATAACCAGATAACTTTAATTTAGCAATGCTCCTTGATTTTATTATGGATTTTTGTTTTGCAGCAGATAGATCCCTCGGAAAGCTTGCCAAATGGCTGCGTATAATGGGATTCGATACACAGTACGAATCAGATACATCACGTCGATCATTTTTGGGAAAACTGGAAAAAAAACGGATTCTTCTGACTCGAACCGAAAAAATTCAGAGAATGTTTGCTGACCACCGGATGGTTTTTATCAATTCAAATGACCTGACCGGGCAGCTCAAACAGGTCATCAATGACATTGGATTGACCATCAAGGATATTCGTCCGTTTTCAAGGTGTATACGGTGCAACACACCGATTATTGATATCCGCAAAGATTCCGTCTTCGGATTCGTGCCGGATTATGTCTGGGAGACCCAGGAAAGATTTCACATGTGCCCGCTGTGCGATCGAATTTATTGGCCTGGAAGCCATGCCAAACGCAGTCTGCAGAAAATCAGACAGCTATTTCAATAATTGCCTGAGAGAGTGGTCATTCCTTACGTAGGAAATCATGGATAAGGACACCAAAATCATTGCTTTAGAGGGGCGTTTGAGAGAGTGCCATAATGTGATGACGTTGGGCGTCCGAACAAATTTTACGGATTATACTCCCGAAGAGGCCAATTTGATACGAATGGCTCAGAAAATTTACTACCCCTCTGCGTTTTATGCGGATTTATTCGATGCCGTCGGCAAGGCAACCTTTCCAAGTTATCACACCTATAAATGTGCTCAGGATAAAATCAAGCAGACGGCCCTTTTTGAGTTGCTCGACATACCCCACCCACGTACCCGCGTGTTTTATGGCAAACGTCAAAAACTCACCATCACCGACCATTTTGGGTATCCCTTTGTGGCCAAGATTCCACGCGGTTCCGCCATGGGCCGCGGCGTCTATTTCATAGAAAATAAGGACGCTTTGATGGATTATCTGCAGATAACCGACGTGGCTTACATTCAGGAATATCTGCCAATTGATCGTGACATTCGCGTTGTCGTTATCGGCCAAAAGATTGTTCATGCGTATTGGCGCATTGCACCCCAAAATGACTTTCGCAGTAATGTGGCTGTCGGTGGCAGAGTGACTCTTGATAGCGTTCCGTCTATGGTGCTCGATCTGGCGCTGCATACAGCCGGATCATGTGGATGGGACGATGTCGGCATCGATATATGTCCCTATAAAGGGCAATATTACGTCATTGAAGCAAACATGAAGTACGGTAAGGAAGGTTTCCGACTGGCCGGTATTGATTATTATAAACTAATGGAAGAGCTTATAAAAAGTGAAGAAATATAGAGAGGATGGTGTCCTGGTTGCACTAAAGGCATTACTCGACCGGAAGGAGACGGAGAATCTTTCTTCTCTTGCGACATTGACCACCCAGGGAATTCGACGATTTTCGGAACCTAAAATCGATTCCGGATATCGTCAGGGATTTTCAGTAGATGTGGATCGCATTCTTCACTCACTCGCATATGCTCGTTATATTGATAAAACCCAGGTGTTTTATCTCGTTAAGAATGACCATATCACCCACAGAGTGCTTCATGTGCAACTGGTTTCGAAGATCGCCAGAACAGTCGGCCGATTTTTGGGTCTAAACGAGGATTTAATTGAGGCGATTGCCTTGGGCCATGATATCGGGCATACCCCGTTCGGGCATGATGGAGAACATTTTCTTTCGGAAATTTGCCGGTATCACGGTATTGGATCTTTTCATCACAGCCTGCAGAGCGTTCAATTCCTCGAACGCGTCGAACGTAAAGGTCAGGGCTGGAACCTATGCCTCCAAACCCTCGACGGCATTCTTTGTCACGATGGCGAGCTTCACGACCAGCGCCTGACACCGTCAAAGAAAAAGACATTTGATTCTCTGGACCAAGAAATCGCTCTAAAAAAGTCGGATCCGACAATGCCTCTTACCCCAATGACCCTGGAAGGTTGTCTGGTGCGTATGTGCGATACCGTCAGTTACATCGGCCGTGACATCGAAGATGCCATTCGGCTCAAATTGATCCAACGATCGGATTTGCCACGGAACTGCGTGGAGGTGCTGGGTCAAACCAACGGGACCATCGTCTTTAACCTGGTTACGGATCTGATTCGGAATAGTCATCAACAAGCTAACATCGCCTTCAGTCCGGACGTGTCTGCCGCATTAAAACAACTCAAAAAATTCAATCTAAACGTTATTTATTTGAACCAAAAAATAAAAAAGTATACCGCTCGCATCAAAATACTTTTTGAAAGGCTTTTTGAACAATACCTTAATGACCTAAACACGCAGCGAAAATCGTCCGCGATTTATGGCCAATTTCTGGAAAATATGTCTGAAGAATATATTCAACGCCACGCACCGGCTGAGATCGTCAGAGATTTCATCGCGGGCATGACCGACCGCTACTTCTTAAATCAATGTCCTGAATCCATGAGGCCCGAATTTCAAGCATTCTGAATTAATATCGACTTCGGCAATGTGATGTCACTACTGCATTTTTGCTTTTGGAAGATCTGGGGAAATTTAGGCTTTGAAATACTACACTAGAGACGAGGGGCAACCGATGCATCAGGTCCGTAGTTACAGAAATATCATTCATTCGAACAGCCTGCTCCCGTTCAGAGTCGTTGTGCAGGAGACCGACCTCTTAGTCCATGCCTACACAAAACTGGAGCAGGAAACCAAGGAGTTGGTTTTACAGGTTCGAGGATATCTGGAAGCCTTCATCAAAAGGCATCCTGCCTTTGCCACCGCTCTTGCCCCTTGGGATTTATCAGAACCTGCACCGAATATTGTTGCCGACATGGTGAATGCAGGCAGAAAAGCCCGAGTCGGACCGATGGCCGCGGTTGCCGGAGCCATCGCCGAACATGTGGGTCAGGGATTGCTGAAAATGACAGATCACGTCATTGTTGAAAATGGAGGAGATATCTTTTTCAAAACAGACACGCCGGTAACTGTCGGAATCTTCGCCGGTCAATCACCGCTGAGTCTTCAACTTGGAATTCGACTAATTGCCGATCAAAAACCGGTTGCCGTGTGCACGTCTTCTGGAACCGTCGGACATTCATTGAGTTTTGGAAACGCAGATGCCGTATGTGTCGTATCGCATTGCTGCGCACTGGCTGATGCGGCCGCAACATCCCTTGCCAATTTAATAGAGTCCGATCGAGATATTGAAACAGCTATAGAAAAAGGAAAAGGCATTGACGGGATTCGAGGTCTAACGATAATTGTGGGCAATAAAATCGGTATGTGGGGAGAGCTGGAAGTTGTTCCCCTGACAGGAAAAAAGGGGTTGAGTTTTCCGCATAAACAGCGTAAGTTATAAAATTAATACCGATTTGCAATCAATCTTCAGCGTAATAGCGGGCACATATGTGCAGTTAAAACACTAGCCATGTGATCGTTGATGATTGACGAGCGACGATTCGAGGACGTTTTGTAGTTGCAGTGGGTTTGTCATGAAAACAATGTGGGCTCCCTGGCGTATTGAGTATATTCTGAGTGAAAATCAAAGCGCATGTATATTTTGTGAAGCTCTTACCCCAAATGGTGATTTGACGCTGTATAAGGGAACGGACACTATTGTGATCATGAATAAGTTCCCGTACATAAACGGTCATCTTTTAGTTGCACCTGTGCGGCACATATCCGCTCTGGATCAACTCAACACGCGCGAAATGGGAGAACTTTTGGCAACGGTTGAACGTTCCGTGGGCGTCCTAAAAAGCGTCATGAAACCCGACGGGTTTAATATCGGGCTAAACCTGGGAAAAGTTGCGGGGGCAGGCGTAGAAGAGCATCTTCATTTTCATATTGTACCGAGGTGGTTTGGCGATGTGAATGCACTCACTGTGCTTGCAGATGTGAGGGTAATCCCTGAACACATCAAAGCCACATATGATAATTTAAAGCCACACTTTACTATGTCGGATTTAAGTAAAAAAAATTAATGGAGAAATTAAATGAAAAAAGCTGCACTAATTATCTGGTTTATTATCTTCGCTATCCTAGCATTGGTGATTTTTCAAAATCAGGCTTTTTTTCTAACTAATCAATCCATCCGGATCAATCTTGGCATTATTGATGAATACCACACCCCAGAGATGCCCATAGCGATCCTGTTTTTATTTTTCTTTTTTTCCGGTATCATTATTGCCTATCTGTTCAACATTGCGCCTCGATATAGAGCCAACCGCACGAATAAAAAACTCAACGCAGCCGTTGCGGCCCACAACGACGAGGTGACCGAATTAAAACGCGAACTCAATTCTTTGAAAGGCGAAGAGGTCACGGAGCAAGTTAAACCGGCAGAACCCCAAACCGCGATAAGCGGCACCCAAAAGGAGCCCGGTATGAACGCAACCGGTGATTCTTCTGAGAAAACCGAGAAAATTGAGATTGAGAAAAAGACGGCGAACCCCACCGATGCCTCCAATAAACTATCAAACGAAAAAACTACCTAAAATTGGTGTCTTCATTTCCTCATTTGATCCATGAGTCCGTCTAAATCTACCCCGATGATAAAACAGTACTTATCCATCAAGGATGAGTACCCCGGTGCAATTCTGTTATATCGCATGGGTGATTTTTATGAAATGTTTTTCGAAGACGCCCAAGTGGCCTCCCGTATCCTTGAAATTACGCTAACGTCACGCAATAAAAATGATAAAACTCCTATTCCCATGTGCGGGGTACCCCATCGAGCAGCCCCAACCTATATTGCCCGGTTGATCGATCATGGATATAAGGTGGCCATTTGTGATCAAATTGAAGACCCTGCCAAAGCTAAAGGCCTGGTCAAGCGGGATGTTGTGCGGGTGATCACGCCCGGAATGATCATTGAAAATGAGTTTCTTGATGAACGCGCCAACAATTACGTGCTGGCTGTCGCCCGACATGGAGACCGCAACGGTATCGCGTACCTCGATATTTCTACCGCTACATTCCGGGTCGCCGAATCAGGAAATTTTCAGTTGGTGATTGAAGAGATCCAACGGGTTTCACCGAGCGAAGTCCTTTTGCCGGAATCCTCAAAAGATGATCCTCTCTATCCACCGATTACCGCGACGTCGTCCAAAATATCCATTTCTTATTTGGACAGCAAGGCCTTTGAATACCAAGAGGGGTACCGCCGCCTTACCGATCAATTTAAAACCATCACGTTGGGGGGATTTGGCTGTGAACACCTAACGGCAGGTATCTCAGCCGCCGGTGCGGTGGTATATTATGTACGAGAAACTCAAAAGCAAAAACTGGAGCATCTTAATCGGCTGGAATCTTATCAGCTGGAAAACTACCTGTTAGTTGATGATCTCAGTTGGCGCAATCTCGAGCTTTCGACAAATATTCGAAGCGGATCACGCAAGGGAACGCTGCTTGCTGTCATTGATCGTACCTTAACAGCCATGGGAGCCCGATTGTTAAAAACCTGGCTGCGTTACCCCCTGATGGACACCGAGGAAATTCAATTAAGGCAAGATGCGGTCGAAGAAATAAAAACGCACGTGCAACTGCGGCGCAGTATTCGTGATTGTCTAAAAGATATCTACGACCTTGAACGCCTTGGAAGCAAAATTGCCATGGGGCATGCCAACGCGCGGGATCTAACTGCTCTGAAACGCTCTTTGCAAATGCTGCCTAATCTTTGGACATTGCTTGCTCAATTGAAAGCAGAATTCGTTCGCCCGCAGATGAATTTGGATGATCTGAATGACGTGGCCGATCTCATTGATCGCGCTATTCGAGAAGATGCACCCCCGACAATCAACGAAGGCGGTATGATAAAAACGGGATTCAATAAAGAGCTGGATGAGCTATTGGAGATCAGCAGGGATGCTAAGGGCTGGTTGGTCCAACTGGAAGTCCGGGAAAAAGAAGCAACCGGCATAAACGCTCTTAAAGTAAGGTACAACAAAGTTTTCGGTTATTACATCGAAGTGCCGAAGACCCGTTCAGCATCGGTTCCCCCCCACTATGTCCGCAAACAAACACTGGTAAATGCCGAACGATACATTACCGATGAACTCAAAACCTTTGAAATGAAGGTGCTCGGTTCAGAAGATCGCCGGGCCGTTCTTGAATTCGATTTACTTAACGAAATTCGTGAAGAGGTAGTCAAGCATCATCAACACACTCAGAAGGTGGCCGAATTAGTGGCCCGTCTTGATTGTGTAGCAAACCTGGCGGAAATTGCCGACCAAAATAACTACTGTCGACCGCAAATAACAACAAATGGATGCATTCACATTGAAGACGGACGCCATCCAGTAGTGGAAAAAATGATCACCGCAGAACGGTTTGTACCTAATTCCCTGACTGTGGATAATCGGGAGAATCAAATTCTAATTATCACCGGACCCAATATGGCCGGTAAATCAACGGTGTTACGTCAGGTGGCGTTGTTGGTCATCATGGCTCAAGTAGGATCATTTATCCCTGCCAGCCAGGCGTCGATCAGTATAACCGACCGAATTTTTACGCGGGTAGGTGCCCTGGATAACCTCTCTCAAGGCCAGAGTACCTTCATGGTTGAAATGGAAGAAACCGCCAATATTCTCAACAATGCGACCGATAAAAGTTTGGTGATTTTGGATGAAATAGGTAGAGGCACAAGCACGTTTGACGGTCTGAGCATTGCCTGGGCAGTGGCGGAGTATTTGCATGATTTAAACGGCACGGGGGTGAAAACGCTTTTCGCAACGCATTACCACGAATTGACAGAACTCGCTCAGACCAAAGCTAGGGTAAAGAATTTTAATATCGCCGTTAAAGAATGGAATGATGAAATTATCTTTTTGCGTAAGCTGGTAAAAGGTGGAACCAACCGAAGCTACGGTATTCAAGTAGCCAGGCTTGCGGGAATTCCATCCCATGTAATTCGTCGTGCTAAAAAAATCCTTTACTCCATTGAGCAGGGAGGACACCTGGCCCGGGAACTGCCGTCTTCGGATGAGGGCAAAAAGGCAGTTAAAAAAGGCCCCGTACAAATGGACCTTTTTCGGAAGGCTGAAAACCGCCTCATCTCCAAGTTGAACAAGGCCGACATTGCTAGAATGACACCCTTGGAAGCGCTGAATTTTTTAAATGAGTTACAAGAGAACGCCAAAACGGATAAAACTTAAACGTCTGACGACTAAAAACACCCATGTCTAAAAAAAACAAACACATACTTCTTTTTTCACTTTTTTGCTTTGGGGTCTGTCTTTTTTTGCCGCTAAACGGGCAGGCGAAGACGCCAAAAAACGCATATTTCGAGGCTGAAGCCTGCTATAAGAAGCTTCGCACCTCCTCCCAGAAGATGAAATATCGTGAAAATTGGCTGCGCTGCATTGAGAAGTTTGAGAAGGTCTACCGTTTGGATCCGTCTGGATCGTGGGCACCAGCAGGTTTGTACATGTCTGCTAAGCTTTATCAGGAACTGGCAAAGCGATCAGGAAAAAAATCCGATCAGCAGGAAGCGTTGGATAATTATGAACGTATCATTAAACGTTTTCCAAACAGCCGTTATCGCGATAAAGCCGCCGGAGAAGCTCGAACGCTCTCGGCTACCATGGGTTCGGAGCCCGTAATTAGTAAAAAGGCACTTACTACGACGGCGGATAAAGACGGTAAGGACAAATACCTGGATGCTGAAGCGTGCTATAACGCCTTGCAGCAAAATTCTCGTAAAATGAAGTACCGCGACAATTGGCTGCGATGCATTGAAAAATTTCAATCGATTTACCATGATAATCCTACCGGCCCCTGGGCCGCCGCCAGCCTTTATATGTCCGGTAAACTATATGAAGGACTTTATCAGTACTCAAAGCGAAAATCTGATCTCCAAGCCGCCTATGATGTCTATTCTCAAATTATCGATGAATTTCAGGACAGCCGCTTTAACGTGAAGGCCTCTTTGTTGATCGATCGTATGCCAGAATCTGTAAAACGGCAATCTACGATTCAAAGGGATGCGATTGCGCAACACATAGAATCAAATTCCGAAACACCATCCCCCAATTTACATGGTGACACGGTAATGGTGGACAATTTGCGGTTTTGGTCCAATCCAAATTACACGCGGGTCGTCATCGATACTAGCAGCGAAACTTCATATGCTCACCATCTTCTAAAACAGGATCCTTCCATTAATAAACCCCAGCGACTTTACGTTGATCTAAGCAACAGCCGGTTGGGTGAGAACATAAAAAAGACCATCCCCATCAACGACGATTTGCTCAGTGATGCCCGTGCAGGTCAGTATACCAATGACTCGGTCAGGGTCGTCGTTGATATCAAATCATTTGAATCCTATAAAATTTTTTCCCTAAAAGATCCGTTCCGAATCGTAATTGACGTGTGGGGTACGGCCGGACAGACGTCGGATTCGCAACAGCCCCCCATCGTCACATCCAAGAAAAATGGTAAACTTCCTGCCAGCTCATTGGCCAAACAACTGGCCCTCGGTGTAAGCCGAATTGTTATTGATCCTGGACATGGCGGTCAAGATCATGGCGCTCCGGGATATCTAAAAGGTGTTTTCGAAAAAGACATTGTGCTTCAAATCGCCCGGAGATTAGCCAAAAAGGTTCGAAAAGAGCTGGGCTACGAGGTCATCATGACTCGCAACAGCGACAGATTCCTAACCTTAGAAGAGCGCACGGCCATTGCCAACACCAAAAATGCCGATTTATTTATATCCATTCACACCAACTCCCACAGGGATCGCAGAGCTTTTGGCATTGAGACCTATTTTTTAAATTTGGCGACCGACGATGAAGCCATTCGAGTCGCGGCGATAGAAAATGCCACCTCAACAAAAAATATCAGTGATCTGCAGACGATATTGTATGATCTAATGCAAAATGCAAAGATAAACGAATCCAGCCGTCTGGCTAGCCATGTGCAAGGCCGCGTGGTTGGGCATCTAAAACAAAAACGTTACAGCCGTATCAAAGACAAAGGCGTCAAACAGGCACCGTTTTATGTTCTGCTGGGTGCCCAGATGCCGGCTATTTTGATCGAAACCTCATTTATCAGCAATCCGCGGGAGTGCAAACGATTAATGGATCCAAAATACCAAGAGCGTTTGTGCGAAGCTATTATCCAGGGCATTCGAGGCTATGTCAAAGAAACAATTCCCACGGCATTTTATAAGGCCCGTCCTGATTCAAGGCCTCAAAGCTAGATGAAAAAACCAACTCAACGGTTGGTCTTTCTACTGTTTTGCTTGTTGGCTTGTTTATTCTATCGGCCATCTCACTTGCGGCAGCGGGTGAGAAAGCATAATTCTTTTCTCGGCTGTCACCCGCGACAGCCATGAGGTTTTCAAATTGACAAATAGAAGCTGATGCTTTATCCAACAGGAATTTATTTAATATTTAACGTTGACGGAGGTGGAAAATGACATACGAAAACATCATCTATGAACAGAAAGACGGTATTGTAACCATTACGTTCAATCGGCCAAAAGCATTAAATGCACTGAATGAGGCTTTGCTCGCTGAATTATCACAAGCTCTAGATGAAATTTCAGCAAATTTAGATATACGTGTTCTGATTTTGACCGGTGCCGGCGACAAGTCATTTGTCGCCGGTGCTGATATCAATGAGCTTGCCACGCGCAATTCACTGCAGGCCAAGTTTTTTGCACGTAATGGACAAAACATCATCGATAAAATGCAAAAAATGCCGATTGCCGTAATTGCAGCCGTAAACGGGTTTGCTTTGGGAGGCGGTGCGGAAATCGCACTGGCCTGTGATTTTATTTATGCGTCGGAAAACGCCAAATTCGGTCTCCCGGAAATAAATCTGGGTCTCATTCCAGGTTTTGGGGGCACCCAGCGTCTGCCTCGACTGATCGGCAAGAACTTGGCAAAAGAATTAATCTTTACCGGCAAAATGATATCCGCTGCCGAAGCACGTCAGATCGGCTTGGTCAACAACGTCCTTCCCTCCGACGCCCTTATGGAAGAAGTGGGCAAAGTCGCAGCGGAAATTGCCTCCAAAGGGCAAGTCTCCTTGCGAGCTGCAAAACAGGCAATCAATGACGGACTAAACGTCGATCTGGCAACCGGCTGTGCAATCGAGATTAACTCATTTGCCCTTTGTTTTGCCAGTCCGGATGCCAAGGAGGGGACGACCGCTTTTCTCGAAAAACGAAAAGCCGATTTTAAAGGAACGTTAAAAGGCTAAGGTGTACTCCACGGCTCAAATTCTCACTTGCTCCCATTCCGAAATGGCTTTTTTTCTCCGGCTGTAAGCTGTAAGTCGGATTCTTCGCGGGCTTCCTGCCTGTTGAAAATAGTATTTGCGGATGGGGACTAACTTACGACCAACATGACGGATAAACATAAAGTATATATTCAGCTGGGTTGGGGCACCTTACTAGCCTTAGCGGGTATTGGCGTATTTTTTCGGATACCGCAAGTCATGCCTCAAATAAAGCAAATCGAATATTTCGCTTCAATTATATGGTTTGTGTATTTTTGTTTTTATATACTTGGAATTTTGTTGATCTTGGGAGGATCAAAAAAAATCTATACCAATTACAAAAAAATAAAACACCAAAATTCAGACGATGCGTGACCAACAATCAGCCAAAACTGCCAATTCACCACCCGCCACCTCGAACGCCAAGGACAAACAAATTAGACATCTTGAGTCCAAGGTGGCATACCGAACTCGTCTGCAAGAAATCTGCAATAAAATAAATGCCGCCGTACATCTGGATGAGATCCTCATTGATCTAAAGGATGAGATTACCTCACTCTTCGGGGCAGATCGAATCACTGTATATGTCGTAGACGTCCAAAAACGCGAACTGGTCTCACGATTCAAGTCTAAGAGCGAGATCGAAGAAATTCGGTTACCCATATCAAGGAATAGCATTGCAGGCTGGTGTGCCTTAAAGAATCAAATCATCAATGTAAATGATGCCTACGATGATAATGAGCTGGCTTCAATCGATTCTGAGTTACGATTTGACAGGCGCTGGGACATTCAAACCGGTTTTAGGACGCAACAGGTTTTGGCGCATCCGATCGTATTTAAAAACTTCCTGCTTGGCGTCATCCAAATTATGAACCGAAATGTAGCAACCTCATTTATGCCAATAGACGAGCAATCCCTCAAAGAGGTTGCCGACATTCTTGGAATAGCCATGTACAATCAGAAGCGTCTGACCGAACGATTTGCTATGGGGAAATTTGATACTCTAATTAAAAATCATCTACTGAGTCAACCGGAATTAGAAAAAGCAATTGTGATTGCCCGCCAGAAGCAGTTACCGATTGAGTCGATTTTAATGGGCGATTATAAAATTCCCAAAAAAGACATTTTGCATTCTCTGGGCCGGTTTTACAATACAGAAACCGTGTCCTTTTCTCCGAATACGTCCACTGCAGTAAATCTTTTGGCCGGTCTGAAGGTGGCATTCATGCGCACTAACTGTTGGGTGCCGTATCACGAAGAAAATGGAAATCTGATGATCGCCATTGACAATCCCCACGACCTTCAACGAATTGCCGAAATAAACGCGCTATTTCCTAAGAAAAAATTAACATTTCACGTTGCGTTGAAGCGGGATATACTTGATCATATTAAACGTTTTTCCGGGGATGAACCACCGACCTCCGACATTGAGAACATTATTTTCCAAATGCGCGAGGAGGCTGAAGAAGTTGAGGAAACCGAAAGTTCGGTTTATGAAGATGACAGTGCCGTCGTCAAACTCGTCAATAAGATAATCCTTGAAGCATATAAGCTCGGGGCCTCCGACATTCATATCGAACCATTTTCAGGCAAAGATAATACCCAGATTCGATTTCGGATTGACGGTGATTGCATGGTCTATCAGACGATCCCCTTCAGCTATCGTAACGCCGTCGTTTCCAGGATCAAAATAATGTCTGACCTTGATATTGCCGAACGTCGCAAACCTCAGGACGGAAAAATCAAATTCAAAAAATTTGATAAGCATGACATTGAACTTCGTGTAGCGACCATTCCCATCCACGGGGGTCTCGAAGACGTTGTCATGCGTATCTTGGATGGCAACGAACCGCTGCCTCTTGATAAAATCGGCTTTTCAAAAAAAAACCATGAAAATTTTATTCGCGCCATATCCAATCCGTATGGCATCATCTTTGTCTGCGGACCCACCGGCTCCGGCAAAACCACCACGCTTCATTCAGCACTGAAACATCTTAACAATCCCGAAACCAAAATCTGGACCGCCGAAGATCCGGTGGAAATCACCCAAAAAGGATTGCGTCAAGTACAGGTTAAGCCCCAAATAGGTTATGATTTTAGTGCTGCACTGCGTTCATTTTTAAGAGCTGATCCCGATGTCATCATGGTTGGTGAAATGCGCGACAAAGAGACGATCTCCATCGGTATCCAGGCCTCGCTGACCGGACACCTGGTGTTATCTACCCTGCACACCAACAGTGCTTCGGAAAGTATTACGCGGTTGCTGGATATGGGAATGGATCCCTTCAATTTTTCAGATTCCATTTTATGCATATTGGCACAGCGACTTGCAAAAACCCTCTGCAAGGATTGCAAACAATCGTTCCATCCAGCGTTGGAGGAATATGCATCGCTGGCACGGGAGTCTGGATATGAAGATTTTAGCAAAAACGCGGAAATTTCTTACTCCGATGAATTGAAATTGAACCAAGCGGTTGGTTGTGGATCTTGCAACCACAAAGGGTACCGCGGCCGAATGGCTTTGCACGAGCTGTTAATGGGAACCGACGATATAAAAAAATTGATCCAAAATAAGGCCAAGATTGATGAAATCAGGGACCAGGCCATAAGGGATGGCATGACGACATTGAAGCAGGATGGGATCGAGAAGATATTCGCCGGTCACTTGGATCTGTTGCAAGTGAGAAAAGTCTGTATCAAGTAGCGTCACTTCTTTCGAAACTCGCCTTTGACGAAAAGGCAACCTAGATTAATTCGCAAGTGCATTTTTAAATTTATCCAGCTGGTCTTTGTAGTAGGAGCGATTTCCCTTCGCCAGGGCCAAGGCGTGTTCACCGGCATTAACCGCTTCAGAATACATTGCGTTTGTAAAATAGCTTTCCGCGAGAGTATCCCAGATGTGAGGAGACTGCTCTATGTGAATTGCCAACTTTGCCAATGCCAGCGCTCGATCGGGATTGCGAATGCGTTTTTCTTCACAGGTGGCATAAAGCCAGGCCAGATTATTGAGTACCTGGGCATTTTCAGGTTTCAGTGCCAGCGATGTTTCATAGGCATCGCGAACCCCCGCATAATTTTTGCTGTTGTAATAAATATCTCCCAACAGACTATATAGATTGGGATTCTTAGGGGATTCTTCGAGTTGCCTGAGAATGACTTTTTCAAAGAAATGATTGCTCAACTTGTCTCCAAACGACCCCATATTTAGTTGGTACCCCAATCCTCCCAACATCAACAAAATCGCCAAATAAACACCGATGCTTTTTTTTACTTTTTGTTCATGCCGGGTAATCCAATTTGAATCCGCCTCGCATCTGTTGAGATAATCGATTCGTTCTCTGATGCTGTAATGATGCCAGTTGGGGCGGTCCGCTGATTGTCCGCTCGACGCCGCAATTTTTTCTAAGGTAGTAATTAATGGTTTGGCGCTGTCAAACAGGGCGTAGACATAGGTATCCGCCTGGCGCTCGAAATTGCGCATAAAAAATCCAAAAATAAATCGGAAATAGATCAAAAAGACACAAATAATAACGACACTGAATATGCTGGAGACGACGGTGGTTTGACTGAAGCCGGTTTTGTTAATTAACCAGTAGACGGGCTCGGCAAAAATTATGGCAAATATAATTAAATCAAGAGTCACATACGAAAGGAGCATGTACCCAACGAAAAAGGCTAAATAAAATAGCAGGTGTTTTTTTTTGATATGCCCGATTTCATGCGCAATTACGGCATCGATTTCCTCAGGCTCAAGCAATTGGAGCAACGACGGCGTAATCAGTATGTAGCGGAATTTTTTAATTAGCCCCATTACGCCGGCGGTAATCATTTTACCACCGAATATCGGCCAATAAAGGATATCGGAATACGCAAGACCGGCTCTGCGACACAGATCTTCAATTCGAGTTCGATAATATCCCTTTTCAACCGGTTTGCAGCGCCAGAATTTTTGGATCAATGCAGGACCGATAACTGCGACCGCCACCAGAAAGAATAAGAAATAAATGACTTCGCCTTCGGTGGTGTTCAAAAATTGTTTGGGCGCATCAAACGGCAGGGTCTGAATGACATCGGCGATCCCGGAAAGAAACAACCACGGCAGAAGAACAGGAACGGAAAACGAAATATTGGAGATCACATAGTTGCGTTTGGAGATATCTGCGCGATAAAGCTTTTGATAAGGACCGTGAGCGAATGCCCATACAATGGCGAGATAGAAAATAAATAGTATCAGGAAAAGCAGCGCCAACAGAGTCGGTATTGTTGCAAACAGTGAAAAGCTGATCAAAAACGATGATAGATTCAGACCGTAAATGTCGATGGCGAATAATAAAACCGCCATTACCGATTGGCGCAGCAAGGTAGAATTGAACTGGTGGTCGATATTGAGATACTGTCCTTTATCGATGCGGCGTTCAATTCTTTGAAACTGGAATCTGGTAAAATAGGTGAAAATGATAATTAAACACAGAAACAGGGAAAACGACTCAACGGCATTGAAGTTGGTTTCTTCTGAGGGATGATACGTAAGATAAATGAGAAGTACGAGAATGAAGTATATAAAATTGCCAAACATCGCTATAGGTTAATCGTTCAACTGTCAAAACTCCAAAATGGGTGTTGTTTTTGAGTTTAGTTTTTAGTTGGTTAAGATTCCAACGGCAAAACTACGAATACGAAACTCCATCCGCCCATAAACCTGAGGCTTTCTGCGTTTAAGACGGACCTCTGGACTCATTGTCGGTAATACCTTTCCTTTTCACTGTATATGCAGCCACAGTATTGTTGGCGGTACAAGTTTAAATCTTTAGAGATTTTGATTCCTTCCTTCCATCCGGATCGGAAATCTTGGTAAAGAAACGGTATTCCTACGGAGGCACCAACGGATTCTCCTAAAGTTCGAATTGTATCGTGTCTTTGGAATTTGCTGTAAAGCAGGGTTGACGTAAAGTAATCAAATTTGCCCCGTTTTGCCAGAAGGGCCGTCGTGCGCAACCGGTCGTGATAACAATAGGCACAGCGATCGGTCTCGCGATATACCACATGTTGAATAAAACCTTCCAAATCGTAACCTTCCTGAAAAATAATCCCCAGATTGATTTGGTCTGCATAGCTCTGCAATGTTTCCTGTCGTCTGAGGCATTCGCTATAGGGATGAATATTGTGCCGGTAAAAGAATCCCATGACGTCCATACCCTCAGATTTCAGCGTCGCAACCGGGTATATACAGCACGGAGCACAGCATATATGCAGCAACACCTTCATTGTCGTTCTCCAAAAATGGCCGTACCGATACGAACCAACGTTGCGCCTTCCTGAATGGCAGCTTCAAAATCCCCGGTCATGCCCATGGAAAGTTCGTCCATGCAAATAGCGGGTATGCCTTCAGCCCGGATTTGATCCCGCAGCTCTCGCAATGCCCTGAAGAAAGGTCGAACCTTTTCGGGGGCATTAAAATAGGGCGGCATGGTCATCAGGCCTTTAACGCAAAGATGTTCAAGCTTGCCGATATCTTTCACGAGCGGCAATGTGTCTTCAACATATATTCCCGATTTTGTATCTTCTCTAGCAACATTGACTTGGATTAATATGGACTGAACCTTATCAATTTTTTGAGCATATTTGTTCAATTCTTTGGCTAGTTTCAAGGAATCGACCGAGTGTATTAGATCAAACATTCGGACGGCATATTTGGCTTTATTCGACTGCAGGTGGCCGATGAAGTGCCAATTTGCCGGATAGGTTACCAGAGCATCAATTTTTTCACGGGCTTCCTGGATGTAATTTTCGCCGAGATCGGTCACACCGGCATCAAGCGCCTCCCTGACGACATCCACCGGCATTGTTTTGCTGACAGCCACCAAGCGAATGGATTCTGCAGGTCGGTTACAGGATTCCGCCGCATTTTTTATCCGCGTCATGACGCTTTCCAACCGGGTTTTCAATGCACTATCCTTTCTTAATTAATCCGCGGAGCTTCAATATAACAGCATTTTTCAGTTTTCACAAAATGGCTTACAAACTTGCAACATGCTATTTATCAGCGCGGATTAATTAGGGTCTTATCAGACGGCGTGTTTTTTGAATCGTAAATCCAAGACGCCCACGTTAATTAGGACGTCGACGACTTCACAAACCGGTAGTCCGACCACGTTAGTATAGGATCCATTAATTCGCTTTACCAAAAACGCCCCGATGCCCTGAATAGCATACGCTCCAGCCTTGTCAAAAGGTTCACCGGTACTAATATACCAGTCAATCTCTTTTTCCGACAGGGTTTTAAAACCGACATCGGTTTGAACAGTCGCTGATAAAAAGTGCTTTTCCGCCTTGCAGCTGATGCAGTATCCGGTTAACACGCG
>WOR8_10002272_pt1 | contig 33475 bp, 34 predicted proteins | sample DeeMarSeWOR38_10_FD_19890 | JGI IMG/M metagenome (IMG submission 19890) | reverse complement strand
TTGCCATCCTCACCGAGTGACAGAGTCAGGATGTCCAGGATGTCTGCCTCGATCGCCTGACGCCGCTCTTCATCCTGTGGTGACGTTGCACACGAGGCGACGAGTAACAGGGCAGCCGTCACGAAGGCGGCAGATCGTCTAGCGTTCATGCCGTGCTCCCGTCGTTACCGACAGGAACACGCTAACACGCGTCAGTTGCTTCCGATATAAGGGATGTGTGAAGGCTCTATTTGGCCTCCATCAACACGGTCATGCTGTCGGCTATCACACCGTCCTCCGCGGCGGCGGCGCGGCCTTCGTCGGACGACAACATGTCCTGCAGTGCCTGTGCAGTGCCTGCATGTCCTTGACGGCGATGACCAGCCCCGTGAGGTTGGGCTTGTCCTCGCTCCGGAAGGTATGGACGTGCGCGGCGCCATTCGCGCGGAACAGGTCGTGCCGGCTGTCTTCGCCGCGCCAGGCGGCCAGCCAGCTTTCGGCATCCTCGACTTCGTGCAGGATCATCACATGGGGATGGCCCATACCCTTACCCTGCATGCGTTGCTTGCCGTGCATCTGCTGATCCGGTGCCGCAGGAGGATTGTCGCTGTTCCAGATGTCATTCGAGATGCGCCACTTGCCATCTTCGCCTTTCAGCCAGGTTTCGATGAACTTGCCGTTGTCCACGACGCTGTCACCCTGCAATACCTTGTAAGTGCCGATCTTGTAAGCGACGTTGTTCTGCATCGTGATCTCTTCGATCGAAGTCTGCCCCGTCAGTCCGGCTTCCATCATTCCGCCGAACGTTGCACGCACGCCTTCCGCGCCACGCATTATCGTTCCGTTAGGCGGCATGATTCGCGCGTCGCTTGTGTAGATCATGGTCAGGGTGTCGAGGTCCTTTGTGTTCAGCGCCTCCTGCCAGGCCGTCGACAGGTCCTCGATGATCTTCGGGTTGCCTGGGGGCGGCGCCTGGTTGCAGGACGCGATAATCAGGGCCAGGCCCAGCGGGACGATAGCGAGCAGTCTCTTCATAATTTGATTCTCTCGATTGAATAGCGGGCGGGTCAGGGCTTCCTGAACAGGAACGTGAATCGATCGGTATTTCCGGTCACGGTGCGGCGCCCGACCTCGTAACGCAGTTCGTCGTCAGGGCGGTAGTGCAGGTCGCTGTAGCCCACGAACTCGAAACCGATATCGAGCATCTCCTTGATCACCAGGACCGGGTCGATGCGGCGGCGATTCTCGGGGTTCTCCGGCTCCATGTGCCGCTTCGTGTGGTCGACGACGCCGTACAGCCCGCCGGACTTCAGCACGTCGAACACGGCACGGTTCATGCGGCCGCGGGACTCGGCATCGAAGTTGTGCACGTTTCTGAACGTCAGCACCATGTCGATGCCGGAGATGCCGAACTCGAAATCATCGAGCGCGTAATAGCGGCTGCCTTCCGGCCGACGGATGTTGGCGTCGGTCTCGATGACGTCAACTCGCTCGAAACCGGGTTCGGTGAGCACACTGTCAGACACGCGGCCCGTGCCGAGCGCAACGTACAGCTTGCCGTTTTCGGCGAGCACCGGGGCGAGTACGCGTGTGTACCAGCCGCCTCCGGGGATGAGTTCGAGCACTGTCATGTCGTCCTCGAGGCCGAAGAACTTGAGGGTCTCCAGCGGTTTACGGTTGCGGTCGCGCTCGACGTCCGCTTCGGGCCGGGAATCGCCCGCCAGTGCGGCTTCTACCTTGGCGTCGATGTCGCCGGCATGGACGAGTCCGGCCAGGAACAACAGGATGAACAGAAACGAAACTCTCACGGGCTAGCTCCTTGAAACAGGCTGATTGACGTTCCTGCGCGGCGGTCAGCCGCGCCGCAAAGTTGCAGAAGACTACCAGCTTGTGGCCTCGGCTGCCTGCCAAAGTACCCGGCCGGGTCGTTTTGCCGAGCGGCATCGCCGCCGCCGGGCAGTTGCGGGCGCAAAAAAAAAGCCCCGCACGAGGCGGGGCTTCCGATACACGCACGCTCCGGTTTACTGTCCCCAGTAGAAACGACCCAGCAGCGTGTACGAGGTGACGTCGTCGCCCCATTCACCGAAGAGGCCCACGGCAAATGCGGGGGTGAAGCTCCAGAGACCGCCGAGGACCAGCGCGGTCTCGTCGCCGCTGTCGTTCAGGTCGACGTACTGGATCGCGCCTTCGAGTTCCAGCTGCTCCGTAGCCGCGAAGCGCATGCCGACGCCGAAGCCGAAGCCGTTGTCGTCGTCGCTGCCGAAGCCCGGTATGTCCACGTCCACGTATTCGTACGACAGGCGTGCGTAGGCATCGACCACGTTCGAGAGCTCTGTGTTGTAGCCTACGCCGATGCCGAATGACGAGGCATCGATACCGAAGTCGAGGTCCGCGACGGAATACGACGCGAAGGCATGGAAATCCTCGTGAAAGGCAAACGATCCGTCGATGCCCAGCGCGTCGCCGTCGACGTTGATGTCGTCGAAGTCGATCATGCCGTAGCCGAACGACAGCCAGTTGTAGTCGAAATCCTCCGCGACGGCCGTGGCCGATCCTCCGCGACGGCCGTGGCCGAAAACGCGAGGCATGCAATAAGTAGTGATGAACGCAACATGACGTTCTCCTTCGTTTTGCCCAAGTAAGTCGAATGCTAACCGGGTCTGACACCCGCATCGTGCTTCGGTTCACAGATTCAACTAAATGATCGAAGCGGTCAATTAGGGGCTCTGTCGTGCTCCTGGAGGCCGCATTCCATGGTCATTTGTTGCGAACAAACAACGGTGAGATCATCGTGTAGACTGGGCGGATGGCCGCTCGCCAACCGTCGCTATCCAAATCGCGCCTGATTTCGGCATGGCAGTGCCTGAAGCGTGTGCATCTCGAGAAGCACCATCCCGAGTTCGGCGAGATCACCGCCCAGACCCGATCGCTGTGGGCGGCCGGCCACCGGGTAGGCGAGGTCGCAAGGCAGATTTATGGCACTCCCGACTCGGTTGAAATCGGTTTCGAGCGGCGCCTCGGGAGGCTGGTCGCCCGAACGCGCGAGCTCATGCAAAATGGCGCGGACTTCCCGATCTTCGAGGCAACGTTCCAGCACGAGGGCGTGCTCGTGCGCGTCGACGTGCTGATACCGGACGGGGTCGGCTGGCGCATGGTCGAAGTAAAGGCGTCGACCTCGGTCAAGGACTACCACGTGCTCGACTGTGCGATCCAGGACTGGGTATTGCGCAACGGCGGCATCGACGTTACGACAGTTTCGCTCGCGCACATAAACAACCGCTTCGTCTATCCCGGCGATGGCGACTACGACGGCATGCTCGTCGAGCACGATCTGACGGACGAGGCGCGCGGCCTGGAGCCCACGGTTACCGAACTGGTGGCCAGGGCCCGTGACGCGGTTGCAGGCCCCAGGCCCGACGTGAATGTCGGCGCTCACTGCAGCAGTCCTTACGATTGCCAGTTCATGGACTACTGCTGGCCGACGGACACGGCGTACCCGGTATCGGGGCTCGGCGGCGGAAAGGCGAAGCTCGGCGAGTATGTTGCGCTGGGTTACCGCGATATCCGTGACGTACCGGCCGAGCTGATAACCGCAGAGACCCAGCAGCGCATACACCGCGTGACCTGTAGCGGGACGCCCGAATTGCTGGACGGTGCACGTCGCGAGCTCGAGGCCCTGCCATACCCGCGCTATTACCTCGACTTCGAGACGATAGCGCCCGCGGTGCCGTTCTGGGCAGGCACGCGCCCTTACGAAGCACTGGCTATCCAGTGGTCGTGCCACATCGAGGAGACACCCGGTCGATTTCGGCATCGGGAGTTTCTCGAGCTGTCGGGTGATCCGCCGATGCGGCCGCTGGCGCTCGAGCTTATCGAGTGCCTGGGAGATACAGGGCCGGTATTCATGTGGACGCGCTACGAGGAAGGCGTCCTGAATAACCTGGCCGGACTCTGCCCCGATCTCGAGGCACCGTTGACGAAGATCATCGATCGCCTTTACGACCTGCATCCTGTCGTGAAGGCAAACTACTACCACCCGGACATGCTCGGGTCCTGGTCGATCAAGGCGGTTATGCCGACGATCAAACCCGATATGGACTATGCGCAACTCGAAGGCATCAAGGAAGGAACGGCGGCCTCAGACGGCTTCATCGAGGCGATCCAGGCGGAGACCAGCGCAGAACGCAAAGCCGAGCTCGATAAACAGCTGCGCCGATATTGCCGCTTCGACACCGAGGCCATGGTCGAGATCGTGCGCTTCCTGACCGGTTGATTTTCGCGAAACCGTCGCTATCTAGCATAGCGTGAACGCGAACTGATCAGACGGACGAGCAGTGGCCACCAGAAGCAAGAAGAAGACGAGCAACAAGAAAGCCAGCAAGCCAGTCGAGAAAAGCGTCGCCACGAAGACAGGCCAGTCGCCCGGCAACAAGTACGTGCTGGTCGATTTCGAGAACGTACAGCCGAAGAACCTCGAGATTTTGAAGGAGCATCCGTTTCGGGTGCTCGTCTTCATCGGCTCCAACCAGGCGAAGCTGCCGCGGCACGTGGTCGTTCCGATGCAGGCGCTCGGAGAAAAGGCGAAGTACGTAGAGATCGCCGGAAGCGGGCCCAATGCGCTGGATTTTCACATCGCCTATTACATCGGCGAGCTCGCCACCCGGGAGCCGGACGCGCACTTCCACATTGTCAGCAGGGACAAAGGTTTCGATCCTTTGATCCTGTATCTCAGGAACAGGAAGAAGATACACATTCGCCGCGAGACCGATCTCGCGGAGATACCGGAACTCCGGATCCCGGATACCACGAGCCGCGATGAACAGATCGATGCGATCGTCAGGAACCTTCGTCAGCGGGGCCATTCGCGACCTCGCAAGGTAAAGACGCTTCAGAACACCATCAATACGCTGTTCACCAAGAAGCTCGACCAGGCCGAACTGGATGCGATTACGGGCGAGCTGCGAAAACGCAAACTGATCGAGGTCAAGCAGAACAACGTCAGCTACCGGCTGAAACGCTGACATAACCCGCCGGGATATTCGCGTCGGGGACTATTCCAACGTGTCTATCCAGTCCGTGAGTGTCTTTGCCTGGAAAGTATAGAAAGGATTGTTTCGTGTGCGGAGAAAAAAGTCGGACGTCAGCATCAGGACGCCGGCTTCGCCGCGTGGCGCGAGTGCGCCGAGCTTGAGTTCAAAGTTCCCGCGATCATTGGTGTTGCCATTGCCGTACACAATGTCGTCAAAACGGAACGGTATCGCGATATGGGACAGGGAATAGACGCCTTCGGGCCATTCGAGCGTTGTCGTGTCGACAGACGTTTCGGTTGCACCGGCGGCGAGCGAAACAGCATCGAGTGCGTTGGTTGACCGATCCCGGTTGCGGAGTACTGTCACTCCGAAGTTCAATGGCGCCGACGAGAGGAAGTACTCGACGATATCTGGTGGCGGTGTCTTCATCAGGTGCAATGCGGTGCTGTTGCGGTTGACGTCGTAAACCACCAGTTTGCTGTTGCCTGCAGGGAGCCGGTTGTAAAGCAGGGTAACGATCGCACGCGCTGTAATCGTATTGTCGACTACGGACTGAAACGTCAGTATCGGCGGCAATTTCGCCACTGCCGCAGGGTCCGCCAACTGCCTGTGGGTCTGACGCGATACGCGGTAGATCTCCCATGCCGCCCGCTTGGGAAATGACGTGAATTTGAAGGGATCGATCTCCGGCAGGATCGACAGCCACTCGAACTGCTCGAAATACGGCAGCCAGGAGATCGCCGGGTGCAGGTTTGTCACGATCGCTGCGGACGACACCGCTATCGCCGGCGACATCAGGACGATGCCGTCGGGACACTGCATGCCGGGCGCCTCGTCGCAGGCGAGCGCATAGTCAATCGCCAGGAGCCCTCCGTTCGAGTAGCCGGCGATCAGTAGCGACTGTTCGGCTCCAAGCAAGCTGGCTGCGTGACGTACCGCGAGGCGTACCGCCGCCGTCCAGTCTTCCCAGCGAGCCTGTAGCAGTCCGCCGACGGCGAATCCGTGGCCGGGCATGCGTGGCACCACGACGTTGTAGCCGGCGCCAGCCAGCGTCTGCGCCGTCGCCAGCATCGAATAGGGCGAATCCGACAGGCCATGCAACAATACAGCCACGCCGCGTGCGGTCGGGACCGTTACCTGGAACGAACGGTTCCAGTTGCCCGGGAAGCGGTCCGGATTGCTCAGGCTGCTGGTCGAGTAACGGTCGACAAGGCTGTCCGGCCTGTCGTTGTCTGCGATCTTCTCGATGATCTCCGCGGCGAGGCGCTCCTCGATTTCGAGGTAGGCCGCCCAGTCGGTCTCATCTTCGTGCCTGGCACGAAACTCCTGCTCGAACCGGATACGGTGCTCGGGTCCGAGTTGAAGCATGTTGCGCGAATCGAAAGCCCAGCCAAAATAGACGGTCAGCAGCAAGACGCCAATGACTGTGGCGGCCCACCGAAGAATTTGCAGGGCCCGTTGTACCGGAGGAGTGACCTTCATTCCGTCACTAGCATTCGGATCTCGTCATCCAGCCCAGTCATTTCCCAGCGCGCCAGTGAAATCGGGATACTGTCGATGCGGTTGAGCGTGTCGAAGAAATCCTTCATCCGAAACGCCTCCCCACCGTCTTCGATTTGCTTCGCATAGTCGGCCAGCGTGCGCTCGAGGAGGTACTTGCCGGTTACGTAGCTGGTTCCGTAGCCAGGCTGCCGCAAATAGAGGTGCTGCTCGAAGATCAGGAGTTCTTTCTCGGTCTTCATCCAGCCGCGGGGCGTCCATTCCATGTGCACGCCGCCCGCTTCTTCCATGGTCATCTCGTTGGCGTGCGCATAAAGCGAGCCAAGGCCGCGCGCGGCGCGCTGTGCGAGCAGAATCCAGACGAGCTCACGCGAACGCGGGCTGTCGGCATAGAGCCCGGCATGCATGAACATCTCCTCCACGCCCGTGGCGGTGCCTTCGTTGCGGCTGTCAAAAATGTTGTAGAGCAGGGCGCCCTGGCGTATCGGGCTCGGGTGCGGTTCGTTATCCATGCGCGCGAGTTCAAGCCAGTGATAGAAATGCGTGAACAGCGGTGCCGGGTCGTAGTGTGCCGTGATCCAGAAGAAGTTGCGCTTCTCCTCGGGTACATACGCGCCCAGGTGGTCGAGCAGCGCCGGCTTCATGTAATCAGCGACGGTGACGATTTCCTGCTCGTCGAGGAACTTCATGATGCGGTCGACGGCTTCGCGCGCTTTCGCCTCGTATTCCTCGGGGGAGTTCGCGGCCACCATCGGCGGCAGCTTGCGGTTGCGCTGCTCCTCGAGTTTCAACGACGACCAGGCACGATCGAGTTCGCGCTTCAGCAAGCGGACCTCGTCCTCCCAGGTCAGCGGGACGAGATGCACGTTTTGCTGGTACCAGGTGTAGTTGTCCTTGCCGATGCCCGACGGTCCGGTTTTCCCGGGCGCCTCGGCTTCGAGCCAGCTGACAAGCTCATCGGTTGCGCTGATTGCTTCCCTTATCGCCGCGGCAAGTTCGGCGCTCGCGTCGTCGCCCACCGTCTCCGCGAGCTGTTCCAGCACCTTGCGCTGGCCGCGAATGTCGCGAATGCCGGTCACCCAGAGATCGCGGGCATTGCCCGTAAGATTGACCTTCGCCTGCCTGGTGAGCGGGGGGATCACGGCAAGCTCCCGGGCAAGTCGCTGCTGCTCCGCATCGCTGAGCGGGAATTCGTAGGTCCAGAGTTCCACGACCGCATGATGGGTCGGCCCTTCGTGCGCGGGCACATCGCTGCGAGATGTCCAGACCGTGTTGTAAAAAGCCGGGTCGCGTGCCCAGGGTTTCAGGACGCGACGGTTGAAGTCGTAGCCGTTCATCTCGGCGTGTACGAGATGCCAGTCCACCTGCTCGGGAACCGGCCAGTCGCTGATTTCGAAGGCGTTGAGGCGCGCGCGCAGTTCGAGGTACTCCGGTTGCCGTACCGCGAAGCGCTCCGCCGTATAGTCGGGCGCGCCATCCAGCATCGGCGGGGCTTCGAAAGCGCGCCAGTCCCGGAACAGACTTACGAGGTCGTCGTGGCTTTCAGCCTCGACATTACCCGGGGTCGCGATAAGGACGAGAGCAGCGAGCATAGCGGCGCTTGAGAGCTTGTGTGTGTAAACAGCCATGATTGGATTTGTTCGAATGGGCCAGCCGCTACTATAGCGCGACTTGTCATCCAGGATTAGGACCGGAACGAAAATAGCGCCCTTTCTTTTAGTAGGGTCGGTAGGGTTTGCCGAAGTGAAGCACCAGGCCGGTCAGCAGCAGGGCCAGGGACGCCCACATCGAAATGCGCCAGTAGCCGGTCGCGGCCTCGACGATCTTGAATTGCTCGACGTAGATCGTTTCGCAGGCGCCATTGCCGGTGTCGGTGCGCGTCGTACTCGTCCCACGCGTGCTGCCGCTATCGTTGGTGTAGCTCGACAGGTACCCCTTGATCCTGATCTGGTCGCCCACCCTGATCTTCCGGACCTGTCTGCGTATGAAGTCGTCGTCCGATATCAGGTGGTTGTTCGACAGCTGGTTCATGTCGAACGCGTCCCAGGCCTGCTGATCGCGGGTCTTGACGTTGCAGGTGAAGATGCCGTTCCAGAAGCTGATCTTGTGCAGCCGGTCGTTGGCCGGGTTCTCTCCCCAGATGACGCAGACATCCAGCATGTTCAGGTGATCGTTCGCGCGCGAATGCATGCGGCTGTTGCCGTCGTGGTGCCGGTAGGACACGATCATGCCCGTGATGTCGTAAGCGTACTCGGGAGCCACGTTGTAGTTGACACCGTTATATTCGACCTGGAACGGTTGCCTGGCGGTCGTCGTCTGCACGGGTTCGTTCTGCAACTCCGGCGCATGGTCGATATTGCCGGGCAGCTCATTGCGATTCCAGAAAGAGACCAGCAGCCAGACGAAGCTGACCGCGAGCAGGACGCGGTTGAACTTCATGGTGACGGCATCGAATAATTCATGACACCAAGCGTACAAGCAAGCGGGGGGCAACAATGAAGACGAAGGTCGCATTTTTAGGGCTGACCGGCCTGTTTCTGTCATACGCGGTCGCCGCGTCGGCCGACGAAGTCGATAGCATCTCGGCAATGCTCGACGAATTTCTCGCGCATGCCGGAGAATCGGGGGCTCACGAGCGTTTCTGGGCGGAGGATCTCGTATACACGTCTTCCCGCGGTACTCGCACCAACAAGGCGGAGATCATGGCGAGCTTCGATAACGCCGAATCGGCGGCTGAGCGTGCGGCGGGCCCTGATTACCATGCCGAGGAGGTCGATATCAGGCTCTACGACGATATGGCGGTGCTCGCTTTCCGGCTGATAAGCACGACGACAAACGAGTCGGGCGGAACCGAGGTGCAGGAATATTTCAATACCGGCACCCTGCAAAAACGGGATGCCGGGTGGCGCGTAGTTGCGTGGCAGGCCACACGGATTCCTGCATCGGAATAGGGGCCGGCGGCCTTCAGCCACTATTCATACAAATTTCAGCGAGCGTTAAGCGGCCCACCGCTATGCTGCAGGCGAAAGTCACGGAAATGGCCGGAGACGGCCGGCAAGGAGAACGCCATGAACATCGTGATCGCCGCCGAAAAATCCAGCATTGCGACGTTGTTGAGCGAGTTTGTAAAGCGCCACGTCAACCCCGAGGAGATCAAGATCTCCGAGAATCCCGACGAGACGGGCAGCTTCTTCGTCGGTCTGCAATGCGAGCGCTACGTGCTGTCACCGAGCGGCGTATTTGTCGCCGACAGGCTGCAGCTGAACGAATGACGGTTGCCGGGCCACATGAGGCCCGGCGGCGTCTTTATTCGCTGTCTTCCTTCGGCGTGGCCGGCGCGAGGTCGTTGGTCATGTCCGACGGTGCCTCGGGAGCCTCCGGTGCTTCCGTCGCTTCCGCGGGTTCCGCGGGTTCCGCGGGTTCCGCCGGAGCGCCAGCGCCGCAGTCCCACCCCCAGCCTTCGAGCTTCGTCACCAGGCCGGCTGCCTGTTCCTCGCAGTAACCCCCCTGCTGCGTTGCACTCCAGAGCACCTGGTCTTCGCCGGGTGCTTCGGTGTCCTTGAAGTAGTGGACCTCGCAGGGCACGCTCATGCCGGGTTCGGTCATGACCACGACTCGACGCACCATATCGCCGTAGGTGCATGTCGTCTCCGCGCCCTGCGCGAGGGCGAAGCCGGGAAGGGCCAGTAGGAAGAAGCCGATCAGGGTCGTATGCCGCATAGCGATCACCGTTTTTGCCGTTGCGAATTACCCAAGTATAGCAACGTGTTAGACTTTTCGGCCTTTGAAAACAGGGCGGAAGATCATGCGCAAGCTTATTGGCCTCTCGCTGGCAGTCTTTATTCTCCCGGCCTGCGGGGGGCAGGACGGATCAGGGCCGACGGCCTACGATTTCTCGAAGGATGCCTACACCTGGCTCGAGGACGTCGAAGGCGAGGAGGCGCTCGCCTGGGTCGAAGAACAAAATGCCGCGTCGCTCGGCCACCTGGAGTCGCTGCCGGTCTTCGAGCCGTTGCGGCAGCGCAATCTCGAGATCTACAACTCCGACGAGCGCATCGCGGCGCCCGCCATGCGGGGCGACTACGTGTACAACTTCTGGCGTGACGAGGACAACATACGCGGCCGCTGGCGGCGCATGCTGCTCGACGACTATATCGACGGCAGCGAGGACTGGGAACTGGTCCTCGACCTCGACAAGCTGGCCGAAGGCGAGGACGAAGACTGGGTCTGGAAGGGCGCGCAGTGCCTGCGGCCGGAATATCGCCGCTGTCTCCTGAACCTCTCGCGTGGCGGCGCGGACGCAGTGGTCGTTCGCGAGTTCGATGTCGAGACGAAGACCTTCGTTATGGACGGCTTCTCCATCGCGGAGGCCAAGCACCGGGTTAGCTGGATAGATCAGAATGCGGTCTGGGTCGGCAGCGATTTCGGAGAGGGCAGCCTGACTGACTCGGGCTACCCGCGTACGGCACGGCTTTGGCGGCGCGGCGAGCCGATCGAGGAGGCAACCGAGATGTTTGCCGGCGAGCAGTCCGACGTCGCCGCGGGCGTATACCGCGCCTGGGACCGTGACAAGAGCTACGACGTCGCCTACCGCACGCCGAGCTTCTTCGAGACCCTGCGTTACCTCTATATGGGTGACGGGGAATTCCTGCGCATCGATATCCCCGACGACGCTGACTTTCTCGGCGTCATGAACGGCCAGATGCTGGTGCAGTTGAAGACCGACTGGCAGCTCGGTGACACTACGTATCCCCAGGCAGCCCTCATGTCCATCGACTTTGCGCGGTTCATGGCAGGTGACCGCGATTTCGAGGTTCTCGTCGTGCCTGGCAAATCAATGGCCATTCCGCGCGGCGGCATCCTCACTACGCGCGACTATGTCATCGTACGGCTCATCGACGACGTTGTATCGAAGTTGAAAAGGTTCTCGTTCACGGATGGCAAGTGGGTGAGCGAGGACGTGGAGACCGCGGACCTCGGCACGATCACGCTCGGCTCGTCGTCTGACGAGTCAAATATCTTCTTCTTCACCTACGAGAATTTCCTGACGCCGGACACGCTGTTCGTTGCCGATGACGGCGGCAGGACTGTAAAAGCATTGAGTTCCCTGCCCGAGTTTTTCGACACTGCGGGCATGTCGGTGGAACAGCATTTTGCGACCAGCAAGGATGGTACTGGCGTACCGTATTTTGTCGTGCTGCCGAAAGGATTCGAGGCCAATAGCAAAACGCCGACGCTGATGTATGGCTACGGCGGATTCGAGGTCAGCCGCACGCCGGGTTACAGCGCGACGGTCGGCCACAGCTGGCTCGGGCGCGGTGGCGCCTACGTGGTTGCGAACATCCGCGGCGGAGGCGAGTACGGGCCGGCTTGGCACCGTGCGGCGCTCAAGGAGAACCGGCAACGAGCATACGACGATTTCATCGCGGTCGGCGAGGATCTCATTGCGCGCGGCATCACCAGTCCCGAACACCTCGGCATTCGCGGCGGTTCGAACGGCGGCTTGCTTACCGGCGTCATGCTCACGCAGCGTCCCGATCTATGGGGCGCCGTTGTCGTACAGGTTCCGCTGCTCGACATGAAGCGTTTCAACAGGCTGCTCGCCGGCGCATCGTGGATGGGCGAATACGGCGACCCGGACACCGATGACTGGGAATATATAAAGGAATACTCGCCGTATCATAACCTCGATCCCGAAGCGGATTACCCGGTACCGTTCTTCACGACCTCGACCCGGGACGACCGCGTTCATCCCGCTCACGCGCGCAAGATGGTCGCGCGAATGAAGGAGATGGGACACGACCTGCTGTATTACGAGAATACCGTCGGCGGACATGCGGGCGCCTCGGACAACGAGCAGCTCGCACGCGCCGAGGCGCTGATCTACAGCTACCTGTGGGACCAGCTCGGCGCGCCGGCAACAAACTGATGGGCTAGGCGGAAATCCGGCCGAGGGTCGACATCAGGACGTAGTACAGCGTGAGCGCGAACCAGCCGATCGGCAGCAGCAGGTGCACGATCCGGTTTTGCGTGGCAAGGCCGATGGCGGCCATTCCCATGTGCAGGCCGACAAACAGGAAGTATTCCTGCGGCAGTGGGCGCAGGTCGGCAGCAGCCTTGATCAGCGTCTCGGGAATGTCGATGCACCAGGCAAGCAACATTGCGCCGAAGAACCAGATCCGGTTCCTGAAGAAATAGGCCCGCACGTCGATGTCCTTGTCCATGTCCCACGGGTAAAGCATCGCCGCGAGGAAGAACAGCGCGACCGAGTAGAGCGTGATGAACAGGTACTCGTATGCGTACCAGTTATCGTGGCTGCTCCACCAGTACAGGCCCCACCAGATCAGCAGGATGTAGACCAGGATGTTGACGGTCCACAATGCGTGCGGCAGGTAGAACTGCACCTGGTCGCGATTCTGGATCAGCTTCGTGGCGCCGGTCGCCAGGTGCGTGATGCCGAGGCCCATGATGACCGAGATCAGTACGCCGATGTATTCGAACACGCCCATGTAACAGCCGCTCGCCCGCTCAAACGCGCGAGTCTTGCACGAAGTCGGGTGGACAATCCAGCCTGCCGGTTGCGCGGGACAGGCCGGGTGCTTACGTGATGGGTTCGAACCTCGCCTGGAAGAAGCGCAGGTACTCCGGCTCGTACACCATCCTGAGGCCCCGTATTTCGTCGCGGCGAGAGTAGACGTCAACGACGGCCTGCGCGACGACATCCATGTGCGCCTGCGTGTAGACGCGACGCGGAATCGTCAGGCGCACCAGCTCCAGAGCGGGTCGGCGATTCTTCCCGGTCGCGGGATCGCGGCCTGCGGACACGTTGCCGCGCTCCATCGTGCGGATGCCGGATTCTATGAACAATTCGGCGGCCAGCGCCTGGGCCGGGTAGTCGTCCTGGTCGATGTGCGGCAGGAACTCCCGCGCATTGATGAACACCGCGTGCGAGCCGATGGGCTTCACGATCGGCACGCCTGCGCGCAGCAGGTTCTCACCCAGGTAGCGAACCTGCCCGATACGTGCCGCCTGGTGGTCCTCGGTTGCTGCCTCGCGGATACCTTGCGCCATTGCTTCCATATCGCGCCCTGCGAGCCCGCCGTAGGTGTGCAGGCCTTCGTAAACGACGACCAGGTTCTGGGCTTTCACGAAGATCTCGTCGTCATTGCAGGCGAAGAAGCCGCCGATGTTGACCAGTGCGTCTTTCTTGGCTGACATCGTGCAACCGTCGGTGAGGTCGCAGATCTCGCGCAGGATCTGCCGCACGGTCTTCTCCGCATAGCCTTCCTCGCGTTCGCGGATGAACCACGCGTTTTCCATGGTGCGCGTCGCGTCGAGCATGATCAGTATGCCGTGCTTGCGGCAGTAGGCATGCAGCTCGCGCAGGTTCGCCATCGAGAAGGGCTGGCCGCCGGCCATGTTCACGTTGCCTTCGAGGCTGATGTACGGCACGCGGTCCGCACCGACTTCCTGCACCAGGGCATCCAGCTTGCCGAGGTCCACATTGCCCTTGAACGGGTGATCGCAATCGGGATCGTGGGCTTCATCGATGATGACGTCCACGAACGTGCCGCCCGCGAGTTCCTGGTGCAGACGCGTGGTCGTGAAATACATGTTGCCAGGGATGTAGTCTCCTTCCTTGATCAGGATCTGCGACATCAGGTTCTCGGCGCCGCGACCCTGGTGTGTCGGCACCAGGTGTTTATAACCGTAGTACTCGCGGACCACTTCCTCGAGGTGGTAGAAGTTCTCGCTGCCCGAATACGCCTCGTCGCCGAGCATCAGCCCAGCCCATTGCCGGTCGCTCATGGCGGAGGTGCCCGAATCGGTTAGCAGGTCGATGTACACGTCCCTGCTGCGTGTCAGGAACGTGTTGTAGCCGGCTTCAGCCATCGCGGCTTCGCGCTCTTCGCGCGTCGTCATTCTCAGGAGTTCGACGGACTTGATCTTGTAGGGTTCGGCCCAGGTCCGGTGGCCGGGTTTGATCTCGTTCATTTGAATTCCGTTCATCGGGTTATGAAAATCGGTTTGCCGTCAGCGCCACTCGAAATGCGCGGTGAAATGCCGCAGGAACTGCGGTGCCTCGGCGATGCGCATGCCGCGAATGGCGTCACGTCGATCCCACACGTATTGAATAGCCTCGAGCACGTAGTCCATGTGGCTCTGCGTATACACGCGGCGCGGAATCGCGAGGCGCACGAGGTCGGAACGCGCCGGGTGCTCCTCGCCGCTGTGCGGGTCCATGCCGAACATCACGGTGCCGATTTCGCAGCCGCGAATGCCAGCCTCGATATACAGTTCCACGGCGAGGGCCTGGCCGGGGTAATGCAGCGGCTCGATGTGCGGCAGGAAGCGCCGTGCATCGAGATAGACGGCGTGGCCGCCCGCTGGCGCCACGACCGGGATTCCGGAGTCGAGCAGGCCATTGACGACGTAACGCGTGGACAACAGCCGGTAGTCGAGGTAGTGCTCGTCGAGGATTTCGCGCAGGCCGACGGCGATGGCTTCGAGATCGCGGCCGGCGAGGCCCCCGTAGGTCGGAAAGCCCTCGGTGAGGATCAGGATATTGCGTTCACGCCGGGCGAGCTCGGCATCGTTGGTGCACAGGAAGCCACCAATATTGGCAAAGGCATCCTTCTTGGCGGACATCGTGCAGCCGTCCGCAAGGGCGAACATCTCGCGCGCAATGTCGATGACCGCCGTGTCCTCGTAGCCCGGCTCCCGCAGCTTGATGAAGTAAGCGTTCTCAGCGAAGCGGCAGGCATCAATATAGAAGGGTATGCCGGCCTCATGCGCGATACGGCTGATTTCCCGCATGTTCGCCATCGACACGGGCTGGCCGCCGCCGGAGTTGTTCGTGACCGTCACCATGATCAGCGGAATCGCGGCCGCGCCCTGTTCAGCGACCAGCTTTTCGAGCGCGGCCGTGTCCATATTGCCCTTGAACGGGGCGTCTGACGTGAGATCGGCCGCTTCCGCGCAGGGCAGATCGATTGCTTTTCCGCCACAGAACTCGATATTGGCGCGGGTCGTGTCGAAGTGCGTGTTGTTCGGGACGACCGCGCCGGGCTGTACCATCACGCTGAACAGGATGCGTTCCGCGGCCCGGCCCTGGTGAGTCGGGATGACCTGCTCGAAGCCGAAAATGTCCGTGACCGTATCGCGGAAGCGGTACCAGCTGCGGGCGCCGGCGTAGGACTCGTCGCCGCGCATCATCGCGCCCCAGGCCTCCGAGGACATGGCGCTGGTGCCCGAGTCCGTCAGCAGGTCGATGATCACGTCGTCGGCGTGCAGCAGAAACAGGTTGTAGTGCGCTTCCTCGATCAGGCGCTCGCGTTCGGCGCGATCGGTGAGCCGTATGGGCTCGACCATCTTGACGCGGTGCGGCTCGATGATGGTTTTCATGGGGAATCGACTCCGATGGCCTTCGCGGCCCCGGCGTCACCCTAACGGCAAGCATTCCTGCGCGCGATACGTAGATTTACTGCGCTGGGCCTTACTCGACGGTGATCGAGCGGACGTTGGAAACGATCTCGATGCCATCGCCGGCAGCCATGCTGCGCATCATTTCGATCTGGTCGCCCATCATGCTCATCATCATGTTGCGCTGCGACTCCGGCATCTCCGCCATTTGTTTCTCGAACTCGGCAAGCTGGGCGCGCGCCTCCTCCATCTGGGCCTTGGTGTCGTCAGCCAATTCGCCGGTCAGCCGCATCACCTGCTGGTAAGGCTCGTACATGTTGCTGCCCGGCACGTTGCGGTAGTCGCGTTCGATGGTCTCGATCGTCATCGGTCGCGGCGTGCCGTCGGTGTCCATCGTGCCGTCCATGACCATCCGCAGCGGCACGTACTCGTCGGCATCGATCCAGATGTTGATCGTCTGCAGCGTGAATTCCTGCTGGCCCTCGAGGCTGCGCGTGCGCTCCAGGTTGTCGGCGACGAGGTGGTAGGCCTTGCGTCCCTCGACGGTTTCCGTGCCGACGAGCTCGGCCGACTCCGAGAATGCCGCGACGCTGTAGACGGCCTCCTGCGCCATATCGTCGAAGTCGTCCTGCGACATGACCGGTTCCTCACCGGGTCCCGAACTGAGCATGTCGTCCGGCAGAACCATCTGGAAGGTATCCATGGGCTTGCCGTCGGGGCCGGTTACGGTCGTGCGTTCGAAGGCGATTGTCGACACCATTCCCATGGCTTCCTGCTCGACGACGTAGCGATTGACGCCAGCGCGGCGCTCTTCTTCGAGCTGCAGGACCTTGTCGATGATTTCCTGCGCATCCGCGGCATACACCGAAACGGGCATGATGCTGCCGATGAGGAGGAGAAGGGCGTGAGCTTTTTTATTCATGACTTTCCTCCGGTTGATACTGTTCTTATACTCCTCCTGCGGATTGGTGAACAAGGGGTGAGCGATGACCAGCCGTCGCGACTTTCTCAAATCTTCGGGCGCCGTCGCCCTGAGCACGGCGATGCCTGCGCTGACGCTTGCTCACAACAAGCTGGAGGTTCACTCGCGGCCCATCCCGGGAACCGCGGAGGAACTCCCCATGGTGGGTCTCGGCAACTCGCGCCATTTCCAGGAAGGCAACCTCGAGGCGACCCGCGAGCTCATCGAGCTGTTCATGAAATACGGCGGGCGCTATATCGATACGCTCGGCCCGAGCCGCTTCACTGTTGCGAGCATCATGCAGGCCCATGAGCTGCAATCGCAGCTGTTCGTAGGCACCTACCTGGGTACCGTGCAATACGACGCCATGGCCGCCGAACTCGAGCGTGTCCGGGCGGCGCAGGGCAAGGATGTGCTGGATCTCGTCCTCACCTACGACTTCAAGGAAATCCTCGCGGACCCCGCAAGGTACGTCCGCCTGAAAGAGGCCGGGCTGACCCGCTACATCGGCGCCGCGCGGCACAAGCTGGAGTTCCACGAGCCGATGATGCAGTTGATGGACATGGGCGCCGTGGATTTCATCCAGGTGAACTATTCCCTGCTCGAGCCACAGGCGGGCGACACGGTACTGCCGATGGCGCAGGAGAAAGGCGTCGCGATCCTGGTGAACCGGCCGTTCATGAACGGCGAATACTTCGACCTCGTGCGCGACCGGGAGTTGCCGGAGTGGGCGGCGGAATTCGACTGCGACAGCTGGGCGCAATTCTCGCTGAAGTTCATCCTGTCGCATCCCGCCGTTACCTGCGTGCTGACCGAGACCGCCAACCCCGACCACCTCGTCGACAATCTCGGCGCCGGCATGGGACGCCTGCCGGATGAAGGCACGCGTGCCAGGATGCTGGAGCTGGTGCAGGGCTTCGTCTGACGCCTGGCGAACGCCGGCAGTATGGCGTTATGTAAAATCATTGAACTTTTCGGCGCGTGACCCGTATGTCCATGTAAGGCAAGGATTTGCAGGCGCGGGGTACACGATATGACCGGCAGGTCGACAGGGATCTTGGCAGGCCTGGTACTGACCGTCGCGGCGCCGAGCGCGCTGGCGCAGCCCGCCGCGTACACCGTGGAATACCGCTGGCTGACGCTGTTCGGCGAGGCCGAATACTCGCTGCCGGCCTCGCAGGCCCGGGTCGATCGCCCGGGGAATCTGCTTGAGAACGTGCTGCGACGTGCCTTTCTTACCCTCGAGTCCGATTACCGGCCGCGGGATGTGTACCAGGACGTCCGCCGGGCCGACCCGGAGTTCGGCAACCCCGCCGCATTCCGGCGGCCGCAACAGGCCCGACTTGGATTCAGCGTCCGATTCTAGGCGGGTTGCGCTCGCGGGAGCGCCGTTGACCTTATAATCGGCCGGGACATCACCGAGAGGTCCCGCCATGATCACCGTCCACCACCTCGAGAACTCCCGTTCGCAACGCATTCTCTGGCTCCTCGAAGAGCTCGGTATCGACTACGAGATCAAGCGCTACGGCCGGGACAAGCAGACCGGACTTGCACCGCCCGAACTCCTTGATGTACACCCGCTGGGCAAGGCGCCGGTCATAACCGACGGCGACAGGACCATCGCCGAATCCGGCGCGATCATCGAATACCTGATGTACGAGTACGACGATGGCAGGCTGCGCCCGGAGGAGGGCACGGACGAACGCCTGGCGTACAACTACTGGCTGCATTACGCCGAAGGCAGTTTCGCGCCGCTAATGATCCTGTCGCTGGTCCTCAGCCGTATCGAGGAAGCACCGATGCCGTTCTTCCTGAGACCGGTCGCAAAAGGCATAGCCGGGAAGGTTCGCGAAGGTTACCTCGACGCCAACGTCACGAGAAACCTGGCGTTTATGGATGCCACGCTTAAGGAATCGCGCTGGTTCTGCGGCAGTATGTTCTCAGCGGCGGACGTACAGATGAGCTTCGCGCTCGAAGCGGCGGAGGTCCGGACGAATCTCACCGACGATTATCCCCATCTTGCCGCGTTCCTCGAGACCATCCGGGCGCGGCCGGCCTACAAGCGCGCACTGGACAAGGGCGGACATTACGAGCTTATGCGCGCGGGCAGGAGCGGGAACTAGGGCTGCGATCGGCCGCTGGTATGTCACCGTTCGCGAGCATCGAAACGCGCTGGTTCTTCGAGGGTGGTGCCGACGGCTACCCGCAGCTCAGGCAGTGGTTTGAGACCTGTACGCCGTTTCCCCGCCGCGCCGGCGTGGGGCCGCCACAATGGCGGGGACGTGTGGACGGGCAGCCGGATGTGTACCTGCTCATGCAAAGCTGCACCGATATGGGCGTCAAGTGGCGTGAGGGCAGCCTGCAGATCAAGGGCAGGGTCGCCGACCTCGGGACGCGGCGTTTCAGCGCGCTTCACGAAGGCAGGGTGCAGCGCTGGATCAAGTGGACTTACACCGAGGTGCCGACCGCGTATCGCTTGCTGTTCGATGCCGATGGCGGGCGAGGTCTCGAGACAGCCTCGGTCCACAAGACCCGGGGTCTGAGACTCTTCGGCCTGGAGTCGGGCACGCCTGAAGAAGTTGCGCCCGCCACCGTTCTCGAGCGTGGTGTCGGTTTCGAGATGGCCGACATTGAGCTGAACGGCAAGCGCCACTGCTCAATCGCGTTTGAGGCGTTTCCCGACGACTCGACGACGGCAGGCGGGTTCGATGCCGTCGTTGTCGCTTGCCTCAGTGAACTTGCGGCAACGCTCCCGATCGACGCATCCATGTCGTATCCTGACTGGTTGCGCGGTTGACGGTCAGGCTTCCAGGCGGAACTCGGCGTAAAGGTACATCTGCTCCACACCGCCAGGCGTCACGTGCAGTTCCTTCTGGTTACGCCGCGGCAGGAACTCGTTCCCCAGCGTTTCTTGCAGCAGATCGAGGTCATAGCGCTGTACCGGGAGGCCGCTGCACTTCGGCGGCGCCTCGGGCGCGAATGTGCCAATGACCAGGTGGCCGCCCGGGCACAACGCCCGTCTCAGGTTTGCCAGGTAACGCGCCCGGTCGTCCGGCTCCGTCAGGAAATGAAATACGGCACGGTCGTGCCAGAGCTGAAACGCGTTTTCCTCGAGCTCGATCTGGGCAATGTCTCCGCACAGCCAGGTGACGGCAGAGCGTCGTTCGCCGAGACGTGTCTTGATGAGATCAAGTGCCGGGCCGGCGAGATCGAGCACTGTTATGTCGGTGTAGCCGCGATCGAGCAAGTCGTCGACCAGCGTCGACGCGCCACCACCGACGTCGATAATTGGTTCGTCCGGGTCCAGTGCAAGCGCGGTAATCCAGTCCAGCGAAGTCTGCAGGCGCGGCTTGTACCAGCCGAGCCGGTCTGACGGCTTGCTGCTGTATACCTGTTCCCAGTGTTCTCGTCGCTCCATACGCCTCCGAGTATGAGCGCGTAAAACACACCCCGCAAGAGACCGCAGCGCGCTGCGGTTTTCCCGAATGCTGTCCGGATAGTTATTTTGATATTAATGACTTGCGAGGCAAGACGCGCCTGCGAAGGAGGCTCGCGATGAAACTCAGGTCAACACTCGCCCTGCTGGTGCTGGTACTTGCCATGCTGGGTGGATGCGAGCGCGATCGTATGTCGGAACGCGGATTCAGCCTGCCCAAAGGCGACCCTGTCGCCGGCCGCGATACCTTTATTTACATGCAGTGTCACCAGTGCCACTTCATAGAAGGTGAACAGTTCCCCACACTGCCGGGTCTCGACCCCCCGTACGTCGAACTGGGCGGCAAGGTCACTCGCGTGAAATCTTACGGCGAACTCGTCACCGCCATCATCAACCCGTCACACAAGCTGGCGGATGGCTATCCCCCGGAAAGGGTTGCCGAAGATGGTGAGTCGAACATGTACGTGTACAACCGCTACATGACCATCCAGGAGTTGATTGACCTGGTCATGTATCTGCAGCCGTATTACGAAGTCGTCGTTCCGAAGTACGACTACCGGATGTATCCGTAGGAGTGCTGTAGGAGCGCTTCTCGAAGCGCGAAGGACCGCGCGCCAAGGCGCGCTCCTACAATAGCAAACCGCGAAGGCGTCCTATTTCGTGCTTTCGAACTTCCAGAGACTGTTCTTGGAGCAGTCCGTCAGATCTTCGAAAAGACCGTCGACTTCGTCACCGGCATCACTGTCCAGCAGTTCCTGTGTCGCGGCCCACGCCGACAGGCTGGGATACGTATCGACGAAAATGAACGTCTCGAAATTACCGACGACGGCCGTGCCTATAGCACTCGTAATGCCGCCACCCGCGACCTTGGCATTCACGAATTTCAGCCACTTGCTGTTGGCTGCCTGAACCGCTTCCAGTTCCACGTCGTCTTTCATTTTGCACGTGTAAACGTTTGCGAACGAGTCGGCCGACGCGAGCCCGGAAATGCCCAGTCCGACCAAAGCCAGGACGGTTATTAATGACGTCTTCATGATTTCTCTCCCTCAGGATGTTGTTATAAGTATTGTCGAGCGTTGAACATATTATACGCGTTCGTCGCCACTGTCCTTATAAATCGGGAACTTAACCCCTTGTTTCCGATGTAATTGACACTGTGACATCGGATGAAAAAGGCACGGCGTTCGAAAGGGCGCTTCGCAAAGCCACCGGTCTACGGTCTTTTGCTAGGACAGCGGGGTTACCATCAATGGCATTCATGCTAGGCATTACGCCGTGGCCGGTCGTCTCGGCGCTTCTCTGGATAATTCTCATCGTTTCCGCGCTGTACCTGGCGCGTGCGACTGCGCACAAAGCGATCCAGGCAATGGCCCGCGCACTCCACCGCGGTTTTCGCACGGCCTCGAAAGCCGTGGGGCGTTCGCAGGAGAGCCTCGCGGCACGCAACCGCGATGTGCTGCTGGCTGCGGGCCGCGAAGCCAAGGAACGCGTCATCGAGCGCGAGTTCGACCGCATCAACGACACCGTTCGCAAGGACCTGGGTAATTACTCGGCGCTGCATCGCTCGCTCGACGAGTCGATCAAGCGCATCGAGGACGACCACCAGCAGTCCGTCAACGTGCCGCCGGACCCCCCGGGATGGGTGGAGGCGGTCAAGGCAATTGCGAAGATCGACGAGCGCGAGGGGCGCTTCGGAGTCGGAAATATCCTGAGCGACATCCACAAGTCGCTCGTCAAGGCGCACAAGGAGGCGATGACGGCGTACGTGGCGGCGTCGAAGCAGCGTCATCAGCTCCTCAAGGGAATGCGTCCCGACTGGCGCGAGATACAGAAGACGCTGTCGCGGGTCGGCAAGAACGTGGACAGTCTGCTGGCACGGTCCGTCACCATCGACCGGCTGATGCAGGAGTATGAAGATATCGTGCGTGGCCACGACCGCGCGGTCTCCGTGCTTTCATCATCGTCGCTGGTGAACTTCTTTGTCTCCGCGCTGGTCCTGACGGTCGCCATTGGCGGGGCCGCGATCAACTTTTCGCTGATCGCCCGGCCGATGGCGGAGATGGTGGGCGGCACAAGCCTGATCGGCGGCTACAGGACGGCCGACATCGCGGCACTGGTCATCATCATGGTAGAGATTTCGATGGGCCTGTTCCTGATGGAGTCGCTGCGCATCACGCGGCTGTTCCCGGTCATCGGTGCGCTGCCGGACAAGGTCCGCGTCCGCATGGCGTTCATCACGTTCACGATTCTGTTCCTGCTCGCCAGCGTCGAGGCAGGCCTTGCCTACATGCGGGAAGTGCTGTTGCACGACGAACTGGCAACGAGCGCACTGTTGCGCGGCGACGCGTCGGCCACCGCGACGAACGAGTACCTGTGGATAACCACCGCTGCGCAGATGGGCATGGGCTTCATATTGCCGTTTGCGCTGACGTTCGTAGCGATCCCGCTGGAGACTTTTGTGCACTCGCTGCGCACGGTCATCGGCATGATCGGCATCGCCGTGCTGCGGTTCATATCGCTTCTGCTGCGTGTGCTCGGAAACGCCGCATTGCATATCGGCACGCTGCTGGAACAGCTGTACGACCTGCCGCTGTTCGTGCCGCTCTGGCTCGAGCAGAAAATGGGGCAAAACGCGGACGGCAAAGGCGGTCATGCCCTGCGAAGGGAGGCACGGTCATGAGGCAACTGGCGGTACTTGTCGCTTGCGCGGTGCTCGCGTCCTGCGGCCAGCAGGGTCCGCATAATACAGGCGTTTACATGCTGCTGGATACCTCCGGCACGTATCGCGAGGAACTGGCCAAGGCGGAACAGATCATCCGTTACACGCTGTCGCGACTTGGCGAGACCGATACGTTCGCGGTGGCACGGATCGATACCGGCAGCTTCAGCGAGAAAGACATCATCGCCAAAGCGTCCTTCGATGACCGCCCGAGCGCGGTGAACCGGCAGAAGCGGGTTTTCGCGCAGCAGATCGCCGACTTCGTGAACAGCGCCAGTTCGTCGCCGTACACGGATATTTCCGGCGGGATACTGCAGGCGGTCGAATACCTGAACGAGAAAGGCACTGGTAACAAGACCATCCTGATCTTCTCGGATCTCAAGGAAGACCTGGAGGAGGGCTACGTGCGCGACTTCGATCTCGAACTGAACGGATTCGACGTCATCGCCCTGAACGTCACCAAGCTTCGCAGCGACAACATCGACCCGCGCGAATACCTGACGCGGCTCGAGGAATGGCAGGGACGCGTCGAGAAAGCCGGCGGTGAGTGGCGTGTGATCAATGACTTAGACGGCCTCGACGGCCTGTTATAAGCAGGAATGGAACCTTTTGGGTATTTTTGTCGTTATGACTAATGGGGTTGGGATTTAACCAAATTGAAAATGGACCTGGATAAGACCGATTTCGGGGAACGGGCTTTCGGCAAGGATTCGAAGGTATCCGTTGCGGTCAAGTATGAGTCGCAGCAGCACGCGCTCGATTTCGTATGGAGCATACTGGGCAGCGGCAACGCCATCGGCGTCATCGAAGGTCCGGAGGGTTCCGGCAAATCCACCGTGATACGCCAGTTCGTCAGCGAATTGCCGCGTGACACATCGATCGCGGTACTGGACGGTCCGCGATTCAAGCCACGGGCCTTCGTAGCGGAGATCCTGGCTCGCTATGGCTACACGACCGACCTCCAGACTACGGAAGAATTGCTGCAATTGCTCGCGATGTTCGCGGGGCAGCAGACGCGCAGCTATCAGCCGCCCATCATCATGGTGGACAACGCCGACAGGATGTTCCCGAGCACGCTGAAGACGCTGGGCAGGATCGCTGCTATGACCGAGGGCGGTAAACCGGCTCTGCGTATCGTCCTCACCAGCAGGCGCAGATTGAACCCGCTGGCCAACGAGGACGGCAAGCTGGGCGCGGCGCGCCCCATCGAGGCACATCAACTCGAGCCGATGACGGCCAACGAGGCGCTCGTATATCTGCATACGCGCCTCGAGGCTTGCGGCGTCGGTGTGCCGGACTCGGTGTTTCCCGGCGATGTCTGCGACAAGCTGCACGAGATCTCCAGGGGCTGGCCTGCGCGCCTGAATGCACTGGCTCTTACCGCAATCAAGCGCACCGAGAACCTCCCGGTTACCGTTACCCGTATCATGAAACGGCCAGCAAAGCTCCCGGCAAAGCGCAAGCCGCCGAGCGTGGTGATATCCAGGGACGGCAAGACGCTGCAGGAATTCGTCTTCGACGACAAGAAGGTGCTGATCGGCCGCTCGGACTTCGCAGACTTGGTCATCGAGGACGAATTCTGCAGCAAGTTCCACGCCTTGCTAATGCTCTACTCGGATGGCCTGGTGCTGCTGGACCTGAACAGCGTCAACGGCACCACGGTCAATTCAATCAGGGTCAAGAGCACGCTGTTGCTCGACAACGACGTCATCTCGCTCGGCCATCACCGCCTCAAGGTGATGAACGTGCCCGTGCCGGACCAGGCAGCGGCGGGCCGGGTGACCGCGGCGGATACGCGACGCATGAAGAACCTCGACGAAATGCGCCGCAAGCGCAAGGCACAGCTCAAGGCCGTGCCGTCGCGGCCCGGCAGGAAAGCCTGATCCGGGTGGCTCAGGTCAGTCGAGGGGGATCTTGATCTTCTGCCCGGGATAGATCTTGTTCGGGTCCGGGATCAGTTCCTTGTTGGCTGCGTGGATCCGCGTATACAGCGAAGCTTTGCCATAGTAGCGCTTCGCGATCCCGCCAAGGGTGTCGCCTGAGACAATCTCGTAGAACTCGACCTTTTCTTTTTCCTCTTCGACCTTGGGTGGAGGGAAGGTAAGGCCGTCTGCCACGACCTTCTCGACGCCCTTGACGTCGCCCGCGATCAGGATGGCGGAATTCCTCGTCGCCTCGTTCACGCACTCGCCGCAGATCGTCGCAACGCCGTCGTCGAACTTAACGTCGAGGTTCTTGAGGCCGGACAGCTTGATGTTCAGGTGTTCCCTGATGTTATCCGCGGCTTCGGCGTCCGTGTCGAACAGCTGCCGGCCAACGTCCTTCGCAAAATCCAGGAATCCCATCGGTATCTCCCTCTGTTGTTGGTTGTTGGCGAATTATAGTCACACCCGGTCTGCTGAACGCGAACTGGAGCGGTTGGTCTATTCCATGGCCTGCAGACGGTGGGCCAGCGGCCGGCGCCGCCCGCCCCATTGTCCGGGGCGGGCCTCGAAGACGCCCGCCAATGGTTCGTTACAGCCGCTACACCTGGCCTTGCCGTCGTGCACAGCCAGCTTCCAGTCACCGAGCTCGTAGCCGTCCCGGCCGATTAGCAGCGCACCGCAGGACGAGCAGTATGTGCTCGCGCCGGCCGGATCGTGCACGTTGCCGGTGTAGACATGGTGCAGGCCATTCTGCAGCGCGATTTCGCGACAGCGCGTAAGCGTGCTTTTCGGAGTCGGAGGCGTGTCCATCATCTTCCAGCTGGGATGGAAAGCGGTTAAGTGCAGCGGGACGTCGCGTCCGAGGTTGTCCGCGATCCAGCGACTCATGGCGTCGATCTCGGCATCGGAGTCGTTTTCGCCCGGGATCAGCAATGTCGTCAGCTCTATCCAGGTGCCCGTTTCCGTCTTCAGGTAACGCAGCGTGTCGAGCACGGGCTCGAGGTGCGCGCCGCAGATCTTCCAGTAGAAGCGCTCCGTGAATGCTTTCAGGTCGACGTTGACGGCGTCCATGTTTCCGAAAAATTCGCTGCGGGCCTGCTCCGTGATATAGCCGGCCGTAACGGCGACGTTCCGGATGCCCCGTTCGCGGCAGGCCGCAGCCACGTCGACCGCGTATTCGAGAAAAATGACCGGATCGTTGTAAGTGTAAGCCACGCTCCGGCTGCCGCTGTCAATCGCCGCCGCCGCAATGTCCCCGGGCGACGCCTGCGCCTGCAGCAGGTCGAATTGCCGGGATTTCGTGATGTCCCAGTTCTGGCAAAACTTGCAGGCGAGGTTGCAGCCCGCCGTGCCGAAAGACAGCACCGGCGTCCCGGGCAGGAAATGATTGAGCGGCTTCTTCTCGATCGGATCGATGCAGAACCCGCTGGACCGGCCGTATGTCGTTAACACCAGTTCCCGGCCGCCATGCGCCCGGACGAAACACAGGCCGCGCTGACCATCGTGCAGCTTGCAAAACCTCGGGCACAGGTCGCACTGCAGGCGGCCGTCATCCAGGCGGTGCCAGTAGCGGGCGGCGGTACCCGAAATCGCGTTGGGTGAGTTCATATCCAGCCACCTGTATATGGTTGCTCCGGCCGCACGATTCAATGCGTAACCCGTAAAGTTACCTATATGCATCGGGCCGTGGCCGCCTAGAATGGTCCTGTTGTGCACGGCAAAGCCGCTATGACCGTCGTGAGAGAACCCGCCGTCGCCGGCCAGTTCTATCCCGAGGACCCGGAAGAACTGCAGGCGCTCGTCCACAAGCTGCTCGCCGAGGCGGTAGCCCGGGCAGGCGCGCGGCCCAGGGCGCTCGTCGTGCCTCATGCTGGCTACAAATACTCGGGTGCTGTCGCGGCAGCTGCCTATGCGCGCCTTGCCCCACACAGGGACACTTACAAACGCGTGGTGCTGCTGGGACCGTGTCACCGCATACCGGTCGCCGGCATGGCACTGAGCGGGGCCGGTGCGTTCCGGACGCCGCTCGGCGACGTCCCGGTCGACGCTGCGGCGATCGCCAGGCTCGAAGCGAAGGGCATCGCGGTATTCGAGCCTTCCCACCAGTACGAACACAGCCTCGAAGTACACCTGCCGTTCCTGCAGATGGTGCTCGGGGAATTCAGCATCGTACCGGTGGTCGTCGGGGGAGCTGCGGCGCGTGAAGTGGCGAATCTCATCGAGGCGCTATGGTCCGGTCCGGAAACGCTGATCGTGGTCAGCTCGGACCTGAGTCACTACCTCGACTACGCCGCCGCACGAGCCCAGGATGAAACGACCTGCCGGCGTATCGAGCAGCTCGATACACGCATCGACCAGGACGACGCTTGCGGCGCCACTCCATTGCGGGGGCTGTTGCTGGCCGCGAAGCGCCGCGGGATGACCGTGAATACGCTCGACCTGTGTAACTCCGGGGACACCGGCGGCGACCGCGATTTCGTGGTCGGCTACGGCGCGTGGATGTTCACGTGATGCGCGCACTGATTGTCCTTGCGGCCATGCTCGCGGCACCGGCTCTTGCGGACGAACCCGACTACACGGCGCAACGCGCCGACCTGGTGGACGAAGTACGCGTGTACGCGGGTTATGCGGGCGACGACCCGTTCAGCGATGACGTGCTTGCAACCCTGGGTCGGGTCGAGCGCCACCGCTTCGTGCCGCCCGGAGAGGTGAGGTATGCCTACGAGAATCGGCCGTTGCCCATCGGCCACGGCCAGACGATCTCTCAGCCATACATCGTGGCGCTCATGACTGACCTGCTCGAACCCAACGAAGACGACGTCGTGCTGGAAGTAGGAACCGGCTCCGGGTACCAGGCGGCGGTGCTCGCAGAACTCGTGGGCCACGTCTACACGATCGAGATCATCGAGGCGCTGGCGACGTCAGCCGGTGAGCGGCTGCAGCGGCTTGGCTACGACAACGTGACGACAAGGCTTGGTGACGGCTATTACGGCTGGCAAGAGCACGCGCCGTTCGACTCGATCATCGTGACCGCCGCGGCCAGTCACGTCCCGCCACCCCTGATCGAGCAGTTGAAGCCCGGGGGCCGGATGGTGATTCCGGTCGGCGCACGGTTCATGACGCAGCTTCTCTTGCTGCTGGAAAAGGGCAATGACGGTGAGGTCGTGACGCGGCAGATCGGCGCCGTGCGTTTCGTACCACTGACCGGCGAGCACTGAGCCCCGTGCGGCGCCTGCTGATAGCAACGCTGCTGGTCTCCGCGGCGGCAATCGGCTACGAAATCCTGCTGATGCGCGTGTTGTCGATCGTGCAATGGCACCATTTCGCCTACATGATCATCAGCCTGGCGCTCCTGGGTTACGGCGCCAGCGGCACTTTCATCGCTGTCCTGCGCAACCGACTCGAGCCACGGTTCGAATTGGCGTTTGCGGGCAGCGCGCTGTTTTTCAGCATTTCCATGGTCGTTTGTTTCATCCTCGCGCAACGGGTGCCGTTCAATGCGCTCGAGATCGTCTGGGACTCTGGACAGTTCCTGAACCTTGCCGTCCTCTACCTCGCGTTCTTCGTGCCGTTCTTCTTCGCGGCCTGTTGCATCGGTCTCGCGTTCACGTGCCGAGGCAGCGAGTGCAGCCGCATTTATTTCTTTGATCTGTTCGGTGCCGGGCTCGGCGCTATTCTCGTTATCGCGTTGTTGTTCGCGGTGAGCCCGCAGACGGCGCTCGTGCTGTTGGCCGTGCTGCCATTGCTGGGGTCGATACTCGTGGCATCGATGCTGGCCGTCCGCCTGCCGCTCGGCGCCGCGCAGTTTGCCTGGCTGCTGCTGCTCGCGGTCGGCGTGCCGCAGGCGCACCTCGAACTGCGCATTTCGGAGTACAAGGGGCTCGCTCAGGCACTAGAGGTCGTCGACAGTCGCATCCTCAATGAAAGGTCGAGTCCGCTCGGCCTCATCACCGTCGTCGACAGTCCGTTCGTGCCTGTTCGGCATGCGCCTGGCCTCAGCTTCGGGACGCGACACATCCCGCCGCCGCAGCTGGCAGTGTTTACGGATGCGGATGGCATGAGCGCGATCACGCGTTTCGACGGCCAGCCCGAATCCGTCGCTTACCTTGGCGACATGACGGCTGCCCTGCCGTTCGCATTGCTGGAGGAGTCCGCAGTGCTGGTTCTGGGTGCCGGAGCCGGCGCGGACGTGCTGATGGCCCTTTACCACGATGCAAGCCGCATCGACGCAGTTGAACTCAATCCGCAAATGTCCGAACTGGTCGCGGATACCTACGCCGACTTCGCAGGACACATTTACGATGACCGTCGCGTCACCGTTGTCACCGGCGAGGCGCGCAGTTTCGTTGCAAGGCGCGGCGGTGCATACGATGTTATTCAGATTGGTTTGCTGGACTCGTTCGGAGCATCGGGCGCCGGCGTACAGGCGCTGAACGAGAGCTATATCTACACCGTCGAGGCCCTAATCGATTACATCGATAATCTCGCGCCGGGAGGTTTTCTCGCCATCACTCGCTGGATCAAGATGCCGCCAAGGGACAGCGTCAAACTCATCGCCACAGCTATCGAGTCGTTACGGCAATCCGGCGTTAGCGAGCCCGGGCGACGAATTGCCATGATTCGCAGCTGGAATACCAGCACGCTGCTGGTGAAGCGCGGCGATATCACGCCCACTGAAATCGACCGCATAAAGGCATTCTCGCGGTCACGCTCCTTCGATACCGCCTGGCTACCCGGCATGCGAGCCGAGGACGCCAATCGCTACAACCGCCTGCCGCGGCCTTACATCCACGAGGCTGCTGTTGCCCTGCTCGATGATAATGCAGGCGACTTCCTCGACCGCTACAAGTTCTACGTCGAGCCTGCCACCGACGACCGGCCGTACTTCTTTCATTTCTTCCGCTGGCGGACGCTGCCGGAAGTCATGACGTTGCGCAAGGCGGGCGGCGCCGGCCTGATCGAGTGGGGCTACCTGGTCCTCGTCGCCACGCTGCTGCAGGCCGCCGCGCTCGGGCTCGGTCTGATCCTGGTGCCGCTCGCGCTGGCGAAGCAGGCCTGGCCTGCAGGGGCGGGGCGCAACTTCGGGTTCTACTTCCTGCTGCTCGGCCTCGCGTTCCTGTTCGTGGAAATGGCCTTCATCCAGAAGTTCACGCTATTCCTGGGTAATCCACTGTACTCAGTCGCGGTCGTTCTCAGCGGCTTCCTGCTGTTCGCAGGACTCGGCAGCGCGGCATCGGAACGGCTCGCGCGTCGGTTGCCGTGGCCGGCGGTTTCGCCAGTCACGGTCGCAGTGGCCGCGATTGTCCTGCTCGCACTTCTCTACGTCGCGGTTCTGCCTGTTGTGTTCGACAAATCCATCGGCCTCACGGATACGGCAAGGATCGTACTTTCGCTCGCGCTGATCGCGCCGCTGGCTTTCTTTATGGGGATGCCGTTTCCGCTGGGCATGAAGCGCGTCGTGCGGTTGGCTCCGGGGTTCGTGCCGTGGGCATGGGGCATTAACGGCTTTGCATCGGTCGTGAGTGCCGTGCTCGCGACGCTACTGGCGATCGAGTTCGGCTTTAGTGTGGTTATCGTGATTGCGACGAGTCTCTATGCGGTGGCGGCCTGGGACGAGGCGGCGATCCGCTCCGGGTGATCCCGACCCACTATCGTCCGGCGGATTTCGCGATCATGCCGCCGACGATGACGTAGTCGATGTCGCGGGTGTGTCGGACATCTTCGAGCGGATCGGACCGCAGTAATACGAGGTCTGCTTTCGAGCCCTTGTGGACAGTGCCGCGATCAGCGAGATCGAGCACCGAGGTTGCGTCGACAGTCGCGGCCCGCAGTGCCTGCATCTCGGACATGCCTGCCTCGCGTCCGCGCGCATGACGCCAACATACCCGAGATGGCGAACGATTGTCAGTCAGTCGTTGCCTTGCTCGAAGGGCCGATATCCAGTTCCGTGCGGACACGGTTGCGGCCCGCGGTCTTCGCCTCGTACATGGCCTGGTCGGCGCGGCGAATCAGGGACTCCGCGTCGTCATCGGCGCGTGCCTGGGCTACGCCGAGGCTCACGGTGACGAACAGCTGCTCGGAATCCTCGATGAACGGGTCGGCCAGCACGCGGACGCGGATGCGCTCGGCGAGATCACGCGCAACGTCGAGCGTGGCGTTCTCGAAAATAATGAGGAACTCCTCGCCGCCGTATCGGCCGACGATATCGCTGCTACGCGCGCCCGTGACCATGCGCGTCGCCACGTCGTGAAGTACCTGGTCGCCCACGGGATGACCGTGCGTGTCGTTGATCTCCTTGAAGTGATCGAGGTCGGCCATGACTGTGCACAACGGTGTGCCGTTTTCCTGCGCGTGTTCCAGTTTCTCGGCGAGCGCCTGCACGACAAATGCGCGACTGTGCACGCGGGTCACGGTATCGAATCGCAGGTCGCGTCGCAGGGCCTCGCTTTCGGCACGGCACATCACAATCGAATCCTCGAGGTCGTGCACTTCGGTCGAATGATAGGTTTCGATCGCGAGCGACATGTCGAGCGAGGTTATCTTGATAATGAACTGCGCCAGTTCGGAGAAAGCCTCGGGCTTGCGCCGGATCTCTTCAGGGATCAGCGACAGCATCATGTTTTGCAGCTGACAGTAGAAGCTCTGGTAAAGGCTCAGGGAGACCCCCGCACGCTGGTGGGCGGTGCCGACCCGCAAGCGACTCTCGAAGTAATCGGGCGCGTCGAAGTCCAGGCCCATCGTGAGCAGGTACTTGCGCTGCGTCATCTTCAGGTGATTGATCTGCCCGCGCCCCTGGACGAGCGACTGAAACTCGGGTCTGGTTTCCAGCGCCTCGTAGAAGTCCTCGATAATGCCGTCGACGTTGGGCTGTATGACGTGGGACTGCAGTTCCGCAGCGATCATGGGAATGGAGGGGCCGCCGAGACCGAGCAGGTTGAGGCGCTCGTCGATGGCGGTACGGTCGAACCCGAATTGTTTGCACAATTCGTTGGTCATTTTGCGGCCGTAATGCAACCCAAGTCGATTCATCCTAACCGCGTCGGCGGGGCGGTAATATACGTAATTCCTCCCATTAGTGGCGCGACCGGGTCGCCGGCACCAGTTCCCGACAACTGTACCTTCGGGCAGTCGAATCCGATCGTCCCTCCGGTTCAAACGCGGTCTGTGATCCTTCAAATTGATGAGACGGTACTAAATAAGTACCGGGAGCCGCCCGCTTCACGCAAGGCGCGTGAGCCATTTTCCGAGAGGGCCCATCCATGATTACGCCCATGCACCGTAGTCTGTTGCACCTGCGCCTGGCGCTCGCCTGCGGCTCAGCTTGTGTCACTTTACCGACGTTTGCCGATCACCCCACGCTCGGCCTGCAGCAGGACGGAGCGGGATCCATTACCACGTTAACGGCGATTACCCTTCCCGAAGGTGCCAGGACGTTCGGCATAGAATCGCAATATCTTTCCAATCGCACGATCGACGACCATGACCTCGCGCACTTTGCGGCGGATGGTGAAGACGTGCACAGCGTCGAAGGCATGAACAACCTGTCCTTGAATGCGGCATGGGGTGCGAGCGATCGATTGACGCTCGGATTCAACGTCCCGTACGTCGTAAGAACCGGCATTCGGGAGGGCGAGCATCATCACGACGGCGATGGCGCCGACGGGCACGCTGCGGCAGACGCCGATCACGTGCCCGGCGAATTGCCCGCCGTCGTCGACCTCGGAGATTCGAAAGGTATCGGTGACCTGACGTTGTACAGCCAGTATCGATTCCTGGGCGACGAGGACAGCCGTACGCACGCCGCAATACTGGTCGGGTTGAAGGCGCCGACGGGCAAGACTGACGTCATTGGCAATGAAGGCGGGCGGTTCGAAACCGAGCACCAGCCCGGTTCCGGATCCTGGGACGCGCTGACCGGGATCGCATTCACGCGGCAGTGGTCGACGATCAGTCTCGACAGCAACGTGCTCTATGCGTTCGCTGGCGACGGCGCGCAACAGTCCAATATGGGCGACGTGTTCAATTACAATCTCGCGCTCTCGTACAGGGTCAGTCATTCACATGAGCACGGCGCCGGCCATCATCATCACGACACCGCCGGGAGCTCCTGGGACCTCGCGCTGGAGCTCAACGGCGAGTGGCGAGACTACGTCACTGTCGGCGGTCTGCGGCAGCTGCATACAGGCGGCAACATGGTCTACCTGTCGCCCAGCGTGCGCTTCAACAGCCGCAATCGCTGGGCCGCCTACGCATCGCTCGGCATACCGGTCGTGGAGGGTCTCCACGGGATCCAGAGCGACCCCAAATTCAGGCTTTTCATCGGCATAAGCTCGGGATTCGGCAACCTGCAATAGGTGCCTCCCCCGGTGGTAAGCCGCACGCTCATGTGAAAAGATAAGCACATGAATCTGCGTGCAATTTCGCTCGTTGCGCTGCCGGTCATCGCGTTGCTCGTCTGCTTCGGCTGCAGTCCGGACGGAGAGGGTGTTTCGCAACGCGATG
>WOR8_10000737_pt1 | contig 33495 bp, 21 predicted proteins | sample DeeMarSeWOR38_10_FD_19890 | JGI IMG/M metagenome (IMG submission 19890) | reverse complement strand
ATTGATAGTTTACCCGCCCTGGCCTTTTCGGCCAATCTCAAAATTTCGCTTTCAATTTGGGCGCTGGACAGTTTGTCAGCATATCGAACTACCGGAGTCACCAAACCGCGCTCTGTAGAAACAGCGATAGAAATATCACAATAATCATGATAGACAATATCATCTCCATCAATTTTGGCGTTAACTGCTGGCCATTCCTTTAGCGCATTGCACACAGCCTTGGTAAAAAAAGACATAAATCCCAAACCCACTTCATATTTCTCCTTGAATGAATCTTTGTATTTGTTCCGAATATCGATGATCGCCTTCATATCGACTTCGTTAAAAGTCGTCAGCATCGCTGTCTCATTTTTAGCCGCAACCAATCGCCGTGAGATTGTCTTGCGAAGCGTAGTCATTTTTTCCCTGCGTTCTGCACGTTCTGCCTGAACTTGGGGTTGCGTTACAGTTTTCTGCTTTTCTTGCAACTGAGCGGCTTCGCGCTCTTCAGGTTTCACTTGATCGTATTGACGCTCCTTGCCATTTGTTTCCCCCTCCTCAAGCGCTCTGAGAGCATCCTCTTTTGTGATACGTCCCCCTATTCCACTGCCTTTTACATCCCAGGGCGATATGCCAGCCTGGGATAAAATCTTCTCGGCAACCGGGGTAACTTTGGGCTTTTCTTCAGAAATTTTTTCAACTTTCGCTTTTACCGCAAATTCCTCTTTGGTCTCCTCCTTAGCTTCAGCCGGCTTTTCTTCTTGTTGAGGTTTTTCACTTTCTTTCTTATCGGTCTTATCGGTGTCGATTTTTGCGATAACATCCCCCACCGCCACGGTTTCCCCTTCCTTTACCAATATTTTGAGCATACCGTCGTTCTCCGATGGGATTTCAAAACTTGCCTTGTCCGAATCAATTTCACAAATCGGCTCGTCAACTTTCACATAGTCGCCGTCTTTTTTAAGCCACTCCGCAATAATAACTTCACTAACCGACTCCCCAACTTCAGGAATCCTTATCTCATTTTCCATCCTATATCCTTTATGTTATTTGACAACGGCTTTATCAATTTCCTGCCGGCGGTTGACCGGCATTTTCTTAAAAGCTCGATCTATGATTTCCTCCTGCTCGGCTAAATAATGCTTATAATAACCCGTTGCCGGCGTCGGACTTGCTTTTCGTGCAATCACATCGAATGATTCCATTTCAGGCCGCCTCATTAAGAAAGGCCAAGCGCCCATATTTCTCGGCTCTTCCTGCACCCATATAAAATTCTTGGCGTAACGATACTGATTGAGAATGTCTTGTATTTGTTTATACGGTATAGGATAAACCTGCTCAAGGCGGATGATAGCAACGTCATAGTGCTCTTCTTCCTCTTGGCGCTCGAGGAGTTCATAATAGATCTTTCCCGAACACATTAACACCGTGTCGACAGAACTGGCTGTCACGTTCCGATCGTCAATAATTTCCTGAAATTTGTTTTGAATGAAATCTCGCACCGGACTTATACACTTTGGATGCCGCAACAGACTTTTGGGGGTTAAGACAATTAGCGGAATTCGAAATGGGAATTTCGTTTGACGACGCAGCACGTGAAAAAAATTGGCCGGCGTGGTGCAATTAACCACCTGCATGTTATAATAGGCGCATAGGTTTAAGAAACGCTCCATGCGGGCTGAAGAATGTTCCGGACCTTGCCCTTCGTAGCCATGGGGAAGGTACAAAACCAATCCATTCATGCGTTTCCACTTGATTTCGGAGCAGGATAGATACTGATCGATAATAATCTGAGCGCCGTTTACAAAATCGCCGAATTGAGCTTCCCAAATAGTCAGTCCTGTCGGGTTTGACCAGGCATATCCCATCTCAAAACCCAAAACTCCGTATTCAGACAAGAGCGAATTGTAAATCTCGAATTTGGCCTGATTTTTATTGACATGATTTAAGGGAACGTAATTCTCTTCGGATTCCTCAATTTTCAAAGCGGCATGACGGTGAGCAAACGTTCCTCGCTCGGAATCCTGTCCGGAAAGCCGAACCGCAACACCTTCATCAACGAGCGTACCGTACGCCATCAATTCGGCCATACCCCAATTCAGATTTTTCTTTTCCACGAAATTCTTATAACTGGCATCATACAGGCGCCTGATTTTATTGAAAACCTTAACCTCCGGGGGAATTTGAAATATCTTCTCGGCAATACTGGAGAAACGCTTTTCGGCGACGCGAGTATTGGGAGACTGGTCAAAATCGTCCGCAATGGGACTGCGAAATCCTTCCCATTCCTGTTCAAAAGCGGAAATGGACGGCTTGACTGCTGCAGCTTTGGTTTTATTAAACACCTCATTTAATTCCTGTCTGAACTCCGTTTCAATATCTTCAGCTTCATTGGGAGATATTTCACTGTTATCGATCAAATTCTTCAAGTAGATCTCCCGGGGGTCGGGATGTTTTTCAATAATCTTATAAAGCTTGGGTTGGGTAAAGCGCGGCTCGTCAGCCTCATTGTGTCCATAGCGGCGATATCCCAGAAGATCGATAAATACATCGGTGTGAAATTCCTGCCGGTATTCCATCGCCATCTGGATGGCAAAAACGACTGCTTCAACATCATCCGCATTCACATGAAAAACAGGAGAGCGCGTTACTTTAGCTACATCAGTGCAATAAATGCTGGAGCGACCCTGTAAATAATTTGTGGTAAAACCAAGTTGGTTATTAATCACGAGGTGGATGGTTCCACCGGTTTTATGTGCCTCGAGCAGGGACATCTGGATAACCTCGTAGACAATTCCCTGGGCGGCAATAGCTGCATCGCCGTGAATCAGAATTGGCGCGAGCTTCTTGATATCTCCTTTGTATCTCTTGTCGATTTTAGCACGGGCAATTCCCTGCACAACGGGATCAACTGCTTCTAAGTGAGAGGGATTGGGCGATAAACTGAGGTGAATTTCCTTTCCATTCCGTGTCTTGACATCGCTCGAAAATCCCAGATGATATTTCACATCTCCTTCAAAAATTGATTCTGATTCCACTTCCTCCCCTTCAAACTCAGCAAATATTTTTTCGTACTCTTTATTCAGAATATTGGCTAATATATTGAGCCGCCCACGGTGTGCCATCCCGATGACGAATTCTTCAATCCCTAACGCAGCTCCTTTTTCAATGATAGCATCCAAACCCGCAACAACCGTTTCGCCGCCGGAGAGCGCAAACCGTTTTTGACCTACATATTTGGTGTGTAGAAAGCTCTCAAAAACCACAGCCTGAGTCAGTTTTTTCAATATATGTAATTTCTCATCTTTCGAGAATTGTGGCGTATTGCGGGTCGATTCCATTCTTTTTTGCAGCCACTCAACTCTTTCCGGTTGCCGAATGAACAAATACTCAGCTCCGATGGAGTGGCAGTAAGTTTGTTGCAGGTGTTCAATAATCTTTTTAAGTGAGGCTGCCCCGATACCGATTTCATTACCGGCGTGAAATTCAACATCCAAATCCTCTTTACTTAAACCAAAATTTTCAATATCCAAAGTAGGTGTATATTTCCGGCGTTCCCGGACAGGATTGGTTCTGGTAAAAAAATGCCCGCGGGAGCGGTAGCCATTGATCAGATTTAAGACATTTACTTCCTTACGGCGGTGCGGATCAACTTCCGTTCCAGATTCAATTAATGATTTCCGCGCAAATTCGAATCCTTCAAAAAATTTTTTCCATTCCTCATCTAATGAGTTAGGATTATCAAGAAATTTTTTGTAAAGGCTATCGATGTATTTTGGATCAGCATTGCCAATGTAAGAAAATTTGTTCATAACCAAAGACTAAATCCATCCTAGTTTGTTCAATAGCATGAAAAATAAGACGGGAAGCTTCCAAAGTCAAACGGCAAAACACCGCTGGATATCGGGATTATCTATAATTTTTCCGAATTTTAGTCGCCCTCCACTCTACGTGCCATGTCTTCGACGAACAGCAGTTTCTGGAAAAGGGCCTTCAACAATATCTCAATATCTAAAAGAAGCGATTGATTTTTCAAATAGAACAGGTGATATTTTTCAGCATCATCCGGATGCCTTATTTTTTTTCTGTTAATCTGCACTATGCCCGTTAACCCCGGTTTGTAAGCAAAATTCCTCTCCTTTTGATCCAATTTCTGGTAATCCATTATTGGAGAACCTACAATAGAAATTTTCCCCCTTATCACTTCTGAAAAAAGGAGCCAACGATTTATCCATTTTTTGAAATCTTTTCGTTTCAACTGAGTAATGGTTGTTCCGGCGCCTTTGTCCCCCCTGATCTGAAATGATCGCAGTTCTCCTCGTTTCAAAAACAAAATCGGTAAAGCAAGAGGAGAGGTTATCAACACCGCAATTGAAGATAAGCCAATATCCAAACTCCGCTTTATGAATCGATTAAACGGTTTTCCGATGGCGTATTCAATTTCAAGCAGGGGATAATCATCCAAACGTTCGATATTCGATTTCCCAATCATTACTTCCAGGTTTGAGGGGACGATCTTAAACTCCATAAACTGCATCTCAATTTTGGTCATCGTCTTCAGAATTTGTTCGTAAGTCAATTCTTCGGTGGAGAAGATGATCTGTTTAATTTGATAAAGACGCACCAGTTGGGGAAGATCTTCCAGCTTCCCCAGCGCTTGTATCGGTCCGTGGGAAGGCTGATCATCGGCATTATTTATAGTTACGATGCCAAGCAAATCATAACCGATATCCCTCATATCCATGATTTTCTTATACAGTGCGTTTACACCCGTTCCCTTACCCACGATGACTGTTCTTTTGCTAAATATGTCTTTCCCCAGAGCGCTTCGTTCGCCTTTGTAGAATCTCTTTAAAATTACCCTCCAAAGGATCATTATAGTGGGGGAAATGACGGCGGAAACCAAAACGACGATTCGAGAATAACCAAACTGCTTAAAGAAGAAAGTTATCGATGCGAGAAGAGTAAACGTCAGAATATTGGTTTTGATGATTGACTGCACCGATAAACGGTGCTTTGGATAAACCTCCAGATAAAAAGCCAACGACAAAAAGATGATTGTGGACAGCAAATTTATAACAAAATAGTTATGAGAAAAATCAACCCAGCGAAATTCTCCCGTAAACTCCATTCTTCCGATAAATGAAAACAGGATAATGCTGTTTAAAATGAACACATCAGCGATTAGCGGGAAATGGTTATGTAGTAAATTCTTCAGGTAAATAAAAATGCCCCTGAAAAAGATTCCAAGGACAATGACCCAGCGAAAGAGCTGTATATGACTCTTCCCATAATATTTTTGGAAAAATTGATACAATGATTGGTGAAAAGCTTTTATGTAATCCAGGTTGTCTTTCTTAGTGCTTTCACCTTTGTAATGGACAATTTGAGTTGTAGGTACATAATAGATTCTAAAACCTTCCTCATTAATTCGATGACAGAGATCTATATCCTCACAGTACATGAAAAATCGCTCGTCAAAATGCCCCGCTCTATCAAGAACCTTTTTCCTGATCATCATGAAAGAACCGGAGACGGCCGGCACGGCATAGGTCTCATTCTCGTCCAAATAAGTCAAATTATATTTTGCAAAAATTTTGCTGCGGGGAAAGAGTTTACTGAAACCGATCACTTTCCAAAAAGCGATCATTGGAGTTGGAATGCTATGGCGGCAATCAACGGAAAAGGAGCCGTTAGAATCTATGATCTTGCAAGTGACAGCGCCGGCATCGGGATGATCCTCAAAAAACTGCAGCAGTTCCGAAAACGTCCGCTCCTGAACAACCGTATCCGGGTTTATCAGTATTATATATTCCCCTTCCGCCTTTTTTAACGCAATATTGTTTGCCCGTCCAAATCCGATATTTTCATTGAGTGAAATCAGTCTGATTTCAGGGAAGCGCTGCCGGATGTACGGAACACTGCCATCCACCGAAGCATTATCAACCACAAAAATCTCATGCGAAAAATTGACCAGCGCTTTTTTAATTGAAATGAGCGCCTGCTCCAGATATTCCTTTACATTATAGTTTACAATGACAATCGAAATTTTAGGTCGATCATTCATGCTTCAACTTTGTTTTTTGGGTCTTGAAAAAAACAGCAAAATGCTTCGAAGGATAATTCGAAGGTCTAGATTTATTGAAATATTTTCTGTATAAAAAATATCATACTTCATTCTCTCAATGAGGAATTTCTGTGAGCTTTCATACCTGTATTTCACCTGAGCCAACCCGGTAATACCCGGACGAACCAATATCCGTCTATGTAAAAATTGAAATTTGTTTCTGTTTTCCCGGTACCATTCTATTGATTCGGGCCGAGGGCCTACCACGCTCATTTCACCCTTTATAATATTGAATAACTGGGGCAGCTTGTATAAGTTCTTTTCATAAACAAACCTGCCAACATTGGTCAGATTGTTTACATCAATTCCATTCCGATAGTCTCCTTTTTCCGCGGGTACAGAATAAGTTATACGAAACAAATTCATCCGAAAGACCTCACCGTTCCGACCCAAAATGGGCTGTTTCACCAGAATCCCGCTTTTGAATTTCAATTTGATTAAAAACGTCAACCCCAACAGCAATGGTGATAATCCTACCAACAAAATAATCGAAAAAAGCAAATCCAGAGTCCGTTTTACTAACCATTGCCAGATAACCATCCGTTCCGGAAACATCCTCACCAGGGGGTGTCCCGCAAGACCGGGATTTTTCCCGCTCACGATTTCGCTCAACTCGGGTAACGTCTTAACAACTACCTGTAAGCGGTCACAAATCCCAATGATATTCATCAGATCTTCACGCGAAGGCTTACCTAAAGTAACCAGGATCTCTTCTATCTTATACTGATGGATCAATTCGGTCAAGTCATCATAGTTCCCCAAGATGGGGTATCCTGCAAATCGGTCGTTTTTTCCTGCCTTCCGGTCAACGACCCCTACTATTTTGTAGAGCATGTGAGGGTTGATTCGGATATCCTGTATCAAATTGGTGGCTTTTCGAGTTGTGCCAACGATTAAGGTATTCTTGAACGAATATTCGAACCAGTGAAGCCGCTTTTCGAAATGGATAACCAGCAAACGAAAACCGTTTACAAAAACGATCATCGTTACCCAGTAGAAAATCAGCGAAGAAATCTGTGACCGGGTGAGCGGCTGATCGAGGTCTGCCGTGATCAATCCAATCAGAACAATGCCGAATGTAATGACTTTTGATACCCGAAATGTCTTATCAAAGCGAGAGATATCCCACTGCATACTATATAGCCCATTTAGCCAGAAAAGCCCGATCCAGCCGATGGTAAAGGTTAAGAAAACCGGGGTCATAAAGTAGTCCTGAAGAGATCGGAAGGTGAGCACCTGTAATATGCCCGATTGAAATTTAAACCAATAGGTTAAATACAATACGATGTTAACGGATAGTATATCGGTAATGAAAACTGTGGTCTGATGCCAGATTCGATTCCAGTGAAATTGAGGCCGGATTGCCGTTGACGCCTCTCGCTCCTCGAGTCCAAAAATCAGACGGCTTCTTGTTTCCAAATATCCCAATCGCCATGCCCAGTAGATTGAAAAAATCAGCGCAATAATGAAAAGGGGCAATCCAACTACTTCATCATAAAGTACCATTAAAATACCAATGACTGAGTAAACGAAAGCAAGCAGATAAAGTAAATCAACGGTTTGAGAATGACTTAGCCCCAGGTTGAGAACCCGGTGATGCACATGTTCCTGATCGGCCTTAAAGGGATGTTCTCCCCCACCCAACCTACGGAAAAAAGAGATCAGTGTATCCGTGACGGGGATTCCCAGCAAAACCAGACTGGTGAGAAAATAGATTTGATTGCTTCCTGCTACCTTCAGTGCTTCAATTGAAAAGAAAGCAAGCAAGAATCCCAACTGGAGGCTTCCTATATCTCCCATAAAAATCGAAGCAGGATGCCGGTTATATTTCAGGAATCCTAAAATGCCACCCATTGCGGCGAGGGCTAAAATAATCAAAAATATTTTTCCCGTTATGGATGCGATTATCAGAAACCCCATCAGGGATAGCAAACTGATTCCACCTGCAAGGCCATCCAGTCCGTCCATCAGGTTGACTGCGTTAATTACCAGTACAATCCACATCACCGAAAAGGGATAAGCAAACCACCCCAAATTCAATATGGTACCATCCGGGCTTCTAAACGCCCCGATAACGCAACCGCCAGCTACAAGTGAAATGGCTGCTAAGAACTGACCCAAAAATTTTTGGGTTGAACTTAACCCTTTTATATCATCAACAAAACCTGTGAGAATTACAATGAGTAAACCAATAATAAAATATTTTGCGTTTATTAAATCGTTAATCGAGAGCAGATCGAATAGTAAGGCAGTTGCAATCCCAGCAGCCAGTCCTGCAAAAATCCCGACGCCTCCCAAAACCGGGATGAAACCTTGGTGGATTTTACGACCGGAAGGATGGGAGCCAATTTTGAAGTGGAGAGCGATTTTTTTTACAGGAAAAGTAACTAACACTGATATTAAAAGGGCCAAAAAAAATATCAAAAAGAGTTTCATTCTAACTTAATTCTTCTGACAATATAATAGTGGGTGATTCACTTCGACATTTTAGATAAATATTCTCGCGCATCATTAAGGTATTCCGATGGGGTAATAACATAACCTAACTTCATGTTATTAGCAATAAGGGGTTTTAATGCCAATTTCTTTGAGTTGATCAACATTCCAAATTCAGGAACATAAAACCATTCTCTGATTTCTGAAGAAATTCTATCCTCGTTCCATAGGATACAAATTGAGTGGTTTTTTGCAGCAAGGAGCATCATATTTGCCTCTCGCTCAAATTTACACTGAGGATGAAAGTGAATCAGACTTTCAATAGAATATATGGATTCTCCGGTAATTTGGTCTTCAACTACAAAGAATCTGTTGTTGATAAAAGTTACACTCCGAAAATGTTGGCAAAGCTCATTAGGATAAATGCTATTCTCATATTGGCCGGAAAAGCGAATCCCGTTTTTGTTTTCCTCTATTTTGTTTGATATCAGCTTTACCCATCTACCTACTCTATGTATCTTCCAGAGTTCTGCCTGTTCTTCACCATTGACCACGACTGTATTGTGTGAATATACCGAACGAGCCTTATTTCGCAGAATCATTGCTTGATAACTTCCCACTCCGGAATCAACAATGAAGCGAATTTCTTTAGAAGAATATTCATAGCTGAATAAATCGCAGTGAACATGCCCCGGCTGATAGCGCACACCTAGTTCACCCCCCTTAATCACAAGATATTGCGAGTGGTTACTGAAAACATAGTACCCGCTCTGTGTGAGTGACTCATGATTTCGAGATGAGGATGGCTCGATTTCTGTTTTTTGAATTCTTGAAAAATAATCTCTTAACTGTTTAAAGGACGGCGCAATACCGAAGGCGCTGTCTCCGAACAAAGCAATTTTGCCATCAGGGTGCACCATGTGCTCCAACCATCGAAGCATTTTGCTGGCAATGCTCCCAAACCAAGATATATCTGCTGTAGAGCCTGCCCCTTCGCTTTCTGACAAAAACTGATAGCCGCCATTCTTAGAACTTTGAAAAATATTCAAGACATCCAGAATATCAGCAAGGATGATGCTATGATACATTGGCGATCGTTCATAGTGGCCACCATCTTCAAGTATCTGCTCGCGAATTTCCTGTTGTAAAAGCCTCCAGGCTCTTTTGAACAATGTCCTGTCCTGGAAAAAAACCGCAGCGAAAAGAAGACTTTTGATGTTTTCAAAAAGGTGGTTGGCCAGCAAATGAATTTCGAGAAAGAACTTTAGATAGCGTGCCTGTCTATACAGACTTGTCAAGAAAAGAGTTCTAAAATCTTCATCGTTTTGAAAAAAAGGATAGTAACGATCAAAAAAGAATATCCAATTCACTATCCGCAATGAAAGCGGGTACGATTCCCATCCATTGCCAGAACCGGTTGGATTATCCTCAATCCACCCGGCTATTATTGATTTGCCAATGATGAAATTTTGTTTTGAATAATCCTGGGTGAAGGGTAGCAAATATTCAAAATAATGGAGATTGTACAGCCACAGTTTTTCCATCTGGTCGTCGTTCCAGTTAATGGAATTTTGGAATTTCTTTTGTTGATTCAAAAACACAAATTTTCGGTTATTCAGTTTGCATTTAAGCAGTGTCTCAGTGAAGGGTTTGGGAATAAGAACAAGTTCAGGAATGTTTAACACTGGTTTTGTCTTATTTACCCACCATACAATTATTGGTTTGAGTATAGTGCGCTTTATCGTTATCCAAACACGCCCATAAATTTGTCGCAGTTTTAAGAACCGTATGGTATGAAAATATCTGAGGAATAATTGAGGCGGTTTGAGGGTATCTTCAATGAGATTATCTTTCACTTCTAACCCGATCGTCTTCACCTGATATTATCTTCTTACCCTTATGCATTTTAACAACTTCCAAGAATATTTTTTCCTGTCGTTGAAAGTGGTAATTCCACGACCAATATTGCTCCACAAATTTACGGGCTGCCTCACCTATTCTAATTCTCTTTTCCCGATTATTCAAAAGTTCTATTAATGCCTCAGAAAATTCCTGAGGATCATCTTTAATAATAATGTGTTCATTCGGCTGTGCCCCTATACCTTCATTTGCTGCAGTGGTTGATACAACCGGCAGCTCACAAGCCATGGCCTGCACAATCTTGTTTTGCATGCCTGCCGCAATTCTCACCGGTGCTACGGCAATTGAAGCTTTCGCAAGCCATTCATAAAGATTAGGTACTTCTCCAAGTACTTTTATTTTAGGATTACGCTTCAAATTTTTTATTCGCCGATTTGGATTTCTCCCAATAATCCAAAACTCCGCCTCAGAATATTTCCGTTGGACTAATGGGAAAATCTGCTTAGCAAACCAGAGCACGGCCTCTGCATTTGTATGAGTTGACATTACTCCGCTCATTGCAATAACACCAGGTTGTTTTTGAATTTTCCGCAATTCCGCCAGCGAAGGAATATCCTGCCCATGCGGGCAAACAACAGCATTTTGCGCTGGGACAGTTTCATTTAGGATATCAATATCAGACTGACCACATAATAATACCCGGTCAAAATCCCGTGCTACTGTTGCTTCATAAGATTTTACTTTTGTTAATTCAATCTGATAAAACAGTTTTAGAAATGGATTGGAATTATATTTTATCATCCTTCCTAAATTTAGCGCCTGAGAAACCTGAAGGCCCAGCACTTTGGGCAGGTTCAACTCACGAGTATATTCTGCCATGCGGATAAGGTGAGTATAAATTATATCATAATCTCTGTTTTCGATTTTTTGTCCAACAAGGTCTTTCATATTCTTTGAGCGATAATAATTTACTTGCAGCGGGAGAGCATTCAAAAGCCCCAATGCGGTTGTCAAAAATGATTTCCAGGTAGGTAGAATTACCGTATCAATAGAACGGCATATCTGATTGAGTCCATCCCTAACCGATTGATTTTCACGTTCATTCTCCGCAAAACAAATTAAATCAAGCTGATGTCCGCGGCTGGCTAAAAAGCGCACCATTTTGTCAACTGTCATTGCATCTGCTTTGTTAGCAGGCCAGGGAGGACGGGGACTGACGACCAGAATGTTCATTCAAAAAGAACCCTTTCATATCCTTTCAATTGCACAACATTAAAGTTGAAAAATTATTATTACAACAACAAAGCATTTTTTGGTGAATCAATTTTAATTTTCTACCTTTGTTTGGATAGATCTTAAAACTATTCCAATTCCAGAAATTATTACTTAATTTTTAAATATCATATAACAGATAAGTAAAGAACCAACAAGTTTAATTTGAGAACCCTCCAATATGATAACAAAGAAGTTTTTGATTTTTTTGTCAACCATATTTATTTTCACTGTGGCCTGCCATGAAACTCTTGTGGTACACCCCTATCGACAACTCGACAACGGATCTAATGACGATAACGGATTCACAGTCAATAATGACAAAATCTACCTGGCAACTCTATTCGACGGCCACATTTATGAATTTGATATAAGCACCAAAAAACTCAAAGACCGTTTTAGAATCCGCGCCGAGGACAGAAACGAGAATTCACCGGGAGGTATGGTTTACGACCCGGAAACTAGAAAACTTTTTGCAGCAACTGGAAAATCATTTAATAGAATTCCGAATATATATATCTTCGATACGCAGCATGATATCCTACCGGAAAAAGTAATTACTATAGATACCCTGGGAGTTTACAGTTTCTTCAATCCTGTAGTGATAGGTGACAATGTTTTTTGGGGATGTTATAACACGGAAGCCGGCGGTTCTCCCACAATCGTCAAATTGAATAAAAAAAATCTCAGTTGGGAAGCGCTCAAATATGACAACCCGGGTAAATTGATTAATGCCAATTATACTTATGCCCTCAGGAATCTAAACAACGTCCTGTATATATCAACGGAGAGTGGCTATATTTTAAAGTATGACTTACAGTCCCAATCCTTCATCAGCGAGGTCATTGACTTAACCGGCTACGGCACCCAACATATTCAACATTTGACAACCGATGGCAAGGGTCTGTGGGCTATGAGCACTCTGCCTGCGCCGTCCCTATTTTACGTAAAAAATCCTTCTCATAAAAATCCCGAAGTCTATAAGGTAACATCAAAATATCCAATAGCTTTCTCCCGCATATATTGCGATGATTCTCAAGGATATCTTTATGGGCAGGGTTATAAAATCAAATATATGGGAGGGGGTAAATTCAATTATGAAAATATAAAATACCTCAACTATGAAAACTTGAGAGTAATTATCGGAGGTTTTCAAGAGCGAGGGAAGCATTATCTGTTCGCTGAGAATATTCACAAGAAAAGTCTGGACATCGATAAGAAAGAGTTTCGCATGATTTCTTTGCCTCCTTCCGGACCACCTGAAATAATTGAAGTTCAGGATATAAAAGCCAAAGACACCGGAGCAATCCTTATAAGTATTGGCAGCGATCAAATAAATACACTCTATACGTCTACCTATTGGATTGGGTATCTTTACAAAGTAAAAGCCGATTTTAAAGAAAGGCCCCAATTTTTGGTCGATAATCAGGGCGTTCGTTTACACGAACAAGCTGATATTATCCGTTCATATCCGGGAAGGTTGGGCAGCATGCTGTTCGGCTTTTATCAGGGCTCCAACAATTCGGCTGTGTTGAACTTTTTAAACCCGACCCTTCCTAAAGGCCGGATGTGGGCCAAAAAGTACTTGCCACGATCCGATGGAAAACTTCTCCCCAGAATTACTTCCATTGCGTTTGATGAATCGGAAAACTTATTTATTGGAACAGGTGAGATGACTATTAACGCTACTACTCCTCCCGCCGCTATTTTTTTCATGAGAAAAGAGGCACTTCTCAATAGGTTTGATGATAAGGTAGAGAGAGAAATTGAATATAATTGGCCTAAAAACTATCCTCTTGATCGACCGATCCGCTTCATGTCCCTTTCTTACTATGAGGATTATATCTACTGCATAAGCTATCATATTTACAAAAATACAATTCCAAACCGGTTTTTCAGAATAAATGTAAAAACTGGAGCAGTGGAAATATCACCAATTCATAATGCATATTTTCATGGATTTAGAGATCGGTTGCTTCTTAGAGAAGACAAATATTTGATGGTAGGATTCGCTTCCAAATTATATCGATATGATTTAACAAAATTTGATTTCACCAAACCGCTGCAAATCTATGATTTTTCTGACACATCGGAAGGAATCAAAATGATTGTCGGAAATGGAAGACACTATTTTATATGTTTAGAAAGGAAAATTGCAATTCTTGATAAACAGTTGAAATTGGTTCGCTATCTTGCGACCCTTTCTGAAGCAGATTCTTTCCAATCCATCGATATTCTGAAGACGCATTTATTTGCCGTTACCAAAAATGGGCTGATGATAAAGTATGATATAAGCAGCTTATGATATTTGAAGGGTAAGGATTGATGTTTTATATTTAAGTACTGCCACCATCTGAATTTTAACCACATTCATGGCATCCTGCCTGGGTTATACCAAATTAGGGAAAGGTTAATAAAATAAGTTGATAGGATTCATACTCTTTAATTATTCCAATAGCGCAAGGTAAAAGGCTAAAACTATTAGGATTCCTTTGATCATAATGTTGCTTTGATAAACGGAAAAAGTATTAAGAAATATTACGGCATTAATAGCATCTTTTTCGTCTCCGTGAAATTCTGCGTCTCGAGCCTGTAAAAGTACACTCCGCCTGGCAGACTTCCGGCATCAAAATCTACTGAATAGATGCCAGCTATTTGTTGCTCAGAGACCAAGGTTTGCACCTCTTTCCCCAACACATCATAAACTTTCAACGTCACAAAACTGAATCCAGGCAGAGAAAATGAAATGAGAGTTAATGCGTTAAAGGGATTAGGATAATTTTGATACAATTCAAATCTTTTCGGAATCTTATTCTCATTTTCTGAAATTGCTGTAATCGGAATATTTTTCAAGAGAGTTATATTAAAGGAACCGGGATTTGCTACTGCCAGGTCAATTGCACCATCGTTATCGAAATCACCAGACACAGTTGAATAGGGGTGATAAGAGGGTCCGGCGTTATTGCTCACCATGAAATTTCCCATTCCGTCATTACGCAAGATGGAGAGGTTATGGTCATTACCATTTACTATTGCTAAATCTATATCACCATCATTGTCAAAGTCGCTTACGATTACGTTGGTAGGGTGATCCCCTACAATAACAGTAGAACTTTGAGAAAAATTACCATTCCCATTATTCATCAAAATTGTAACCATATCTGAGGTTGTGTTTACAACGGCCAAATCCAAATCCGTATCGGCATCCACGTCAGCTAAAGCTAGTGAAGTTGGACTATTTCCAGCGGCAGGCAGCGTACCAAACGTAAAACTTCCGGCACCATCATTTATTAATGTGGTTACAGCATTCGACGCAGAGGTCGCTGTTGCCAAATCAAAATCACCATCACCATCAATGTCGCCCGCACAAATCGATTGGGGATTATCCCCAACCACTGGCGTTGCATTTTGTAAAAAATTGCCAATACCATCATTAATCAAAATAGAGACAGAACTTGATAAATCATTGGACACCGCTAAATCGATATCACTATCACCATCCCAGTCTCCCGCCGTTACCCATGTAGGACTATTCCCTAAAGACGTTGTTGCATTTTGCGTGAAATTTCCTCCCCCATTATTGGTTAAGATTGAAAGCGTATTCGAGATTCTATTCACCACCGCCAAATCCATGTCTCCATCAGCATCAAAATCTGCCGCGGTGATAGCACGTGGAGCGCTTTGAACAGCAGGTGTGAAAATCTCAACAAAAATAAAATTTCCGTCGTTCCTTAGAATACTAATCGTTCCTGATCCAGTGTTTGTAACTGCTAAATCTAAGTCACCGTCGCCATCCCAATCACCGTTTGTTAATGCATAAGGTGTGCTTCCTACAGTCTTATTACCGGCACTTGCAAATGTGGCACTTCCAAAAGAAGGTTTAATTGTAAAGCTCCAATTATGTGGAATCGGCATGGGATTACCAGCGGTATTTGAGATTCCGGTAGTTAACGTAACACTAACCGTTTCCCCGACCCGGAAATCGTTATCAGAGTCAAAAACTGCAATTCTGGTCGCCGGGTTATAGTTTATATTGTTGCTTGTGTAAAATCCGCTTTGCGAACCGCTTACTACTATAGTGTTATTGTTAAGCGTTGTTGGATTGATATCCTCACTAAAAGTAATACCAATGTCAGAAGTTTTAAGCACATTTATGGCATTCTGGGCTGGTGATACTAATGCGACCCAAGATTGGGAACGCATGCTTTGGGTTGCAATCAAAATTAAAAGAATACCTAAATTTAGAAAAAGTTGTTTCATTTCGCCCTCCGTTCAAAAGTCCTTTTTAATGCTACCTGTTTACGTTTACTTGTTTTATAAAAGTCTATCGATATTCGCTTTTCAAAGTTTTCATCTACTCAAAAAAACGTTCTAAACCACAATTCCGTAGTCAGTAGTTGCCAAATCAGGTAAGCATTGTCCTCCTTACCTTCGCGATCCAATTTTATTTTAAGCCTGACATATTCAGGATTATAGAGACCACGTTTTCTTAGCGACTCGAAGGATAAATAATCATCCACCATTTCCCTTAATGATACACGAACCCAGGATCTCAGGGGGGCAGCAAATCCCCCTTTCTCGCGGTTGATGATTTCCTTCGGCAGATACTTTTCAGCAACCTTTTTCAATAAGTACTTCTGAGTTTTGCCTTTGATTCTAAATTCAGGAGGCAGTTTAAACATAAATTCTACCAGATGATGATCGGTGAGCGGCGGCCGAGATTCCACACCTGCTGCCATGGCTGCCTTGTCACAATAGGTGAGATTATGTTCCGGTAAGAAAACTTGAGTATCATTCAAACACATCTGCGTTAAATAAGACAACCCATTGCTTCTAAAGTTAGACTTCTGTGAATTAAAAAAATGGGTGTCCCAATAGGAAGATTCACTGGCAAAGATCTTATGATATTCATCCGAATTCATGGAATAGTCGGAAGATAAGAAACGCTCCATGGGCGGCAAGGAAGCAAAAGTCAGAAATCGTTTTGCCCATCGAATCCAGCGGAATCCTCCACGGTATGAAGCCACCGGCAGATAACCCACTAAATTGGAAATTGATTTTTGAAGCATGTTGGGCAGTTGTTGATAAACATCCGCTCTTAGGCATGCCAATTGTTTTCGATAGCCCCCAAAAACTTCATCTCCTCCCATTCCATTAAGTAATACGATAATTCCTGATTCCCGCGCGGCCTTCGATATCAGATAAGTATTAATCGCAGCAGTGTCCGCAAGGGGTTCATCCAAATGCCAGACCATTTTCGGCAGCAAGTCGAGTATGTCCGTTTTGATTTCAAATTCATGATGCCTGAAACCAAATCGATCGGCAACTTTCTGAGCATAATAACTATCATCAACCATCTTCTCAAATTTCTGATCCTCATCTGTGAATTTGATGGTAAAAGTCTTTATCTGATTCGATATTTCTTTCGCCATCAAAACGGTAATCAAGGAGGAATCCAACCCGCCGCTTAAAAAAGCCCCCACTTCCACGTCGGCAACCATTTGTAAGTGAATGGCGTCCAGGAGCAAATTTTCAAGATTGTTTGTCGCATCGCCCTCAGATATAGACTCTTCGCTTGGACTCAGCTTCCAATACTGATGTATTGTTAACTTCCCATCCTTGAAAATCAAATAATGGCCAGGAGGCAGTTTGTAAATGTCTTTAAAGCCTGTCAAAGGAGAAACCTGAAACCGCGCCGGCGTATGAAGCGCCGCATAATCGGGTTCTTTTTCAATTAGACCGCTTTCCAGTATCGCCTTAATTTCCGAGGCAAAAATGAATTTGCCATTTGGATTAGCATAGTAAAAAGGCTTAATTCCGATGCGATCCCGTGCTGCAAATAGTTCACCGGTTTTCGAATCAAAAATCGCAAGAGCGAACATACCGTTCAATTCATCCAGAAATTTTATACCCCAGGTTTGATAAGCCTTTAAAATCACTTCCGTATCACTGTTGGATTTAAAAGCAAAACCGAGATTACAGAGTTCTTTTCTGATTTCCTGATAGTTATATGTTTCCCCGTTATATGTTATCCACAAGGTTCCATCGTCATTGCTCATGGGTTGATGACCGGCTGGAGACAAGTCGATGATCGATAGTCTTCGGTGCCCTAACCCGGAATTGGAATTCGGAAACCATTTCATCCCCGAGTCATCAGGCCCGCGATGCGCAATGGCATCCGTCATCCTTTTGAGAATGTCAGGATTTCCCGCTCCGATTAGGCCGGTAATTCCGCACATTTCACGAACCTTTGTTAGTGATTAAATCCAATTTCAGTTCGGTCTGGATGGACTCAAGAATTCGGAAGGTCGCTAGCGTTGTTAGATAAAGAGATTCAAAAGAAATTGTACTTTGTTTTTGATTTAATATCGAATCGAAGAACAGGCGAAACTCTTTATCAAATCCTTTATCCTGACTTTTGGTCTTATACCTCCTGGTCTTCCCCCGATGGGTGATTTCAGTCATGCGAAAATCATACATTTTGATTGTATATCCCCCGCCGGAGAGTTCAAAGTACTCTTTCGGAAGGCTGGTATCACCCACGGCATGGTAAGTTATATTTCCAATCGAGCCGTTCTCGAACTCGAGAATAATCTGTACCGAATCGTGGTTTGAAAAGTCCTTGTTGTCTGTTTTTATGGCTGATGCCCACACCGATATTGGATGACTCCCTGAAATATATTGCATGAAGTCGATGAAATGACAAACCTCCCCGATGATTCTCCCTCCGCCAATCTCCGGATTTTGAACCCACCGCTCCGCTTCTATTTTCCCGGCATTGATGATATAATTCATCACTAACGGTGTCGGTGATTTTTGAACGGCATTACGAATCTGTTCTGCATGAGAGGAGAATCTGCGATTGAAACCAACCACCAGGTGGGTTGTTGTCGCCGCATATTCTTCCCGTATCGCTTCTAATTCGCTTTCAAAAATCGCCAGTGGCTTTTCAACAAAAATATGTTTCTTTGCTTGTAAACCTTTAATCACCAAGTCAGCATGAGAATTATGGCGGGTAGTGATAACCACGGTGTTGACATTCCCGTCATTGAATATCTCCTCCGGATCCGAGGCTATTCTTGCAAATCCAAATTTCTTTGAAGCTGTAATCAGGTTCATGGTACCCGCATTTACCAGCGTGACAAGCTCAGCGTTGGTTTTCTTTAAAGCGGGAAGGACGATTGATTGGGCGAAATTGCCTGCACCGATAAGCCCGAGCCTAATTTGGGAATCCGTTCTTCGATCGGCGCTTTCGAGCGTAATAGATGAGGGCTCGGAACGGTACTCATCCCTGTATTTTAGTATTACGCCCAAATAGTGTTCTTTCGCTTTCCCGGAAATAAGCTGGTAGGCTTCCAGAACATTTTCGAAATTGAAACGATGGGTGGTGAGTGGTTGCAAGGCGATCTTCCTTTGCGCCACCAGATTAATAAAGGCTTGCATATTCCGCTGTTCAGTCCAGCGCACAAAGGGATAGGGATAGTCAATCCCGAGCTCCTCGTAATTTGGATCATACCTGCCGGGTCCATAAGACATGGAGAGTTTGAACTCTAATTCCCTCTTGTAATAAATATCCCGCGGAATGTCAATTGGGTTGAAGCCCACCATGATCACTCGACCCTTCATGCGGCAAATCTCACCCGCATCCGCTACAACTTGTTTGGACTTTGAGGACGCGGTTATAACAACGCCATCAACGCCATGCCCGTCGGAAAAATCTTCGGCAGCGGTATCGATATCCCCGCTCAAGCATGTGCTGTCCGCTCCCAGTTGCTCGGCCAGTTTCAGTTTGGCTTGATCGATATCAACCGCCAGCACATCACAGCCATTCGCTTTGAGCAATTGCACGGTGATCAAACCTATCAGTCCGGTGCCGATAACAACAATCTTCTCTCCCAGGGTTGGATTTAGCTGACGCACTCCCTGTAAAGCGATTGAGCCAACTGTAGTGTAGGCCGCCTCTTCATCAGAGACTTCATCCGGCACTCTCGCAAATAAATTTCGAGGGACATAATTGAATTCGGAATGGTTGGCAAAACCCGCGCCGGCGCAGGCAACCCGGTCATTTACCGCAACGGTTTTGATGTTCGCCCCTGTCATTAATACTTTACCTGCACAAGAGTAGCCGAGCGGAATGGGAACTTCCAATTTGGTGAAAACTTTGTCTAAGGTGGGTCTGAGCCCTTCCTTCTTTATCTTATTCATTACTTGCTTAACCAGGTCGGGTCTTGCTTTCGCTTTTCCAATCAGCGATTTTTTTGCAACAGTGATTAACATTTTCTCAGTACCGACAGAGATCAACGAAGCAGTGGTCTGTATTAAAATACCATTGTTTCTGCAAGCAGGGACCGGTACCTCAACGACTTCCATTTTTCCGGTTTTATAGGATTGAATAATTTGTTTCATTTGGTCTTTTTCCGTTAAAAACTGCACCCTTCATTCTTAATTCCTCTTCCATACCACTAGAATATCATTTGCCATTGTGAAATTCAATTTTTCTATGAAAAATAATTGTGCCATGAGACCCCATAATTTGTTTATTGTACTGGTTGAGGGATAAGAGACAAAGAACCCTATTGGTATTGCCTTTACATGAGAAAAGCCAAAATCGTTGCTAAGATAACGTAACGATTTTAGAGAAAAGTTATAAATGTGTGTATGAATCAATAACTGGCTATTTGAAAGTTGTTTCCCCCCAACTTTGAATTTAAGATGCTTTTTTGCGAATATCCGGAGCCGCTGAAAATCAGCTATGGGCACGCTTATGAACAAAAGCCCACCCGGCCTGAGAATCCTATTTATTTTTTCCAATATTGGTTTGTAATCCACAATGTGTTCCAGTGTTTCAAACATACTAATGACATCAAAGTAGTCATCCTCTAAATCAATCTTCACCAAATCTTCTGAAAACATTCTTCCAACCGGAAGATTAAGCCGCTTAGACGTAAAATGACAATATTCGTCGCACATGTCAATTCCAAATACTTCATATCCATCATTCTGAGCCAGCTCCAATAAACCGCCGAACTGTGAACCTATATCGAGCCATTTTTTTGATTCCCCCGATTGAGTGAGAGAGCGAATTTTCCTGTATTTCAATCGGATCAAACTTTCCTTCTCCGCTAAGTTATCCAGTATGAGTTCATCCGTCAGCTTTAGATCTACATACTCATTATTGTACATAGCCTGCAGGCGATTGTCATCCGCAGAACTTTGGACAAATAACAAACCACAGTTTTTACAAAGCGCCTGATGGTATGTACCCTCGGGCATTATTGACTTTCCGCCCCTATGCTCGCATGGCTCGGAGTATATAACTTGCGTTCTTGACGATTTACAGATAGGGCATTCCACCTTATTTCTCCTAAATAGCGCTAAAAACACTCCTGAATGCCGGGATCATAAACGAAACGTTTCAAATATCTGCCTAAAGTCATTCAACCGGCGTTCATAGCTGAAATTATTTTTGATATGATTCTGAGCTTCTCGTGCCACAAGTAAGTAATCCTCATAATTTTGTAAAACGCTAATGACGGCATCCGCAATTTGTTTTGGATCTTTTCCATCCACATATACACAATGATCCCCGGTTACCTCTGGTACCGCACCGACTTTGCTGGTAATCACCGGCGTACCGCAAGCCATGGCCTCAGCTATTGCTAGACCAAATCCCTCAAAAATGGATGGTTGCAGATATATGCCGCATTCATGAAGTCCTTTTATTTTTTCTTCTTCAGATATTTGTCCTAAAAATAATACGACATTATTCAAGCCCAATTGTTTTACTCTGCTTTTTAAAAATAACCCATCTTCTTCTATTTTGCCAGCAATCAAGAACTGGACTTGCTGCCCTTGTGCTTTTAATAAATGTGCCGCTTCGATTATTTCTGGTATGCATTTACGCTCCGCGTTATTCTTAGACATCCACGAGATAGTGAGTATATGCCTTTGTCGGCGTTTTTGATCAGAATTGACAAATTTACCTAGATCCAAAACATGGGGGCTAAAAAAAACATTGCCAGTGGTTATCTCCTTGCTCATCCCTTCTTGTTCATATTTTGAAACCATAATGTTTGCATCCGTTAATTGAGCGCTCATCTTAAGTAAGAACCTCTGATAAAAAGGGCGCAGATAAAAACCCTGGCCCTCAATTGGCGTAGTCAGATCAAATGTTCCGGTTATGACTGTTTTCCTGCGAAGCATTTTCGCCATTAATATGGGAAAGATGGCGTATGTCCACCACCAGATGAAATAAAAATCCACTTCTGTTGGTATCTTTCTAAATGAGAAGCACGGAACAACTTCGTACCCAAGGTCCTCTAAAATTTGAATGTCGACTTTATAAAATTCAACATATTCGATTACACCCGGATTGTTCGTTTGTATGAAGAAACAGACTCTTCGCTTCATGCTATGCCACTTTTAGTCTTTGCACAAGTTTGAAAATTCCCACTAACAAGAGATAAAGTAATGTCATTTCATAAAGGGATAAAACGGTAAAATATTGACCAAAAAAACTTAACACTCCTAATGTTAAAAAAATTGCCGTAATGAAAATCATAATTGGACCTTTGAAACAAAAGCTCCTTAAGTAAAACCAATAGGAAATTACTGCTGTAGAGATAGATAGTAAGAGGGTGAAAGGGAACCCGCCAATGATATAATAAGTGCCAAAACTTGTTCCAACATTTGAGAAGAATTTTGGTGAAGAGTGCATGAAGCCCGGTGCTACTAAATAAAGAAAATCAATTCTTTCAGGATTACCTATAATAACATTCTTTAAGTTTATAAAAACGATAAACGGAGTCCACCACGGGCTTGTATATGCCAAATCCATCCACTTATCCAACAAGATGGTTCCAGACGTTACATAATTAAGAAGCCACCCAAAAATAAATTCCCACATTCTTGAATTTGATAAAGAAAAAGTCCCCCAGCTGAAGATTAAAATAAAGTAATTAACCATAAATAATATCATTACGAGCAGTGCAATGTTAGCAACTTTCTTAAACTGGAATTTAGGGGCGAGATTAAGGTTTAGGATAAAAAATATAATCAGAACTACCCACATAATATGGTACTTTACCATGAGGGATAGAATTGATATGCCCAACAAAACCATGGTAAGATAATCGAACGGGTTTTTTCTATGATTCCACAAGATAATAACCAGCAAGATCAGCAGGACTTTTCCCAAAATAGTTAGATGCGCAACAGGACCCGTAATCATTTTTTTCTCAAACTCAACGGTTCCAATATAGGCCAATCCTTCCTTACCAATAATGGAACTGATCTTTAAAAAGACAGCAATGATTACAATCCATGAAAGAATGAGTAAGAAAAAGCGAAATTCTCTGTATTTAGAAAAAACCTCAATGTAGTCTTGCTTTTCTAGGGTCTTTTTGCGGGAATGAAACATTAAAAATCCCACCAGCCAGATTATGAACAAATTTAGCAAGATAAAATAGTTTGCCCGGGCCGTTACAGGCAGAAATTCTAGCCGAACCGCAAACAGATTGACCAGTAAGCTAATGATGGCAAACGGCCAGGCAGTAACCGTAAACGGAGTGAATAAATTATCCAGGTATCTCTTTTCCACAAGGGTTAATCCCAGCACCGAAAATAACAAGACAAAACTGGAGAGCAAATCCATCATAATTCAAGTTCACGGTATAGTTTTTCTACAGTCGTTTTTCCGACATCATTGTGGATGGTGGAATGGTGGTTCATTAAAAAGACAAATTTAAATGTGGACGCCAGACTGGCGCGGTATTTAAACTTTAACCAGAGGAACGAATATACCATCACCAGGCATTTCCACATTAGCCAGACTGGATAGCGAAAATACGCCTTCATATCGATAACACGAGATAAGGCATAAACAAATACTTTCTTAAGGCTCTGCTGAAATAACTTTTCGGACGAGACACTAACTTTGTGATAAACGATGCTGTCAACAACGCAAGTAACCGGAGTTTTCTTCTTTCGTAACCGCCAGCTAAACTCAAAATCTTCCTCTCCAAAAAAAAATTTTTCGGAGAGTAATCCGACTGTATCAAAGACTTTCTCGCGAACCATCAAAGCGCAGCCGGTTAAAAAGGTGATTGACCGAGTATCATTAGATGGCAGCGTAGTGAAATAGTTGCAAGAAGCCCATGGCGTGAGTTTACCTCCCACATTGTGGATTTCCTGTGGATTTGAATAATACCTGATGGCGGATGTAACTGCACCTATTTCAGGATTCTCATTCAGGTAAGTCACTAATAGAGAAATCGTCTGGGGTTCGAGGACTGTATCGTTATTCAAGAGAAAGAAAAATTCACTTTCGAAGAGATTTTCCGCAATCCTGATCCCTAAATTATTTCCGGCAGAAAAGCCGGCATTTTCATAATTGTGCACGAGAATCAATCCACTTGTGGGAATTTCCTCTGGAAGTGAATCATTCATGGATTCTTTAATGGTCTGAGCCTTGCCAATTACTAATTCAACAAAGGGAATTGGTTTTGGGATCAACGGAAAGACTAGCTGAGGGAATTCGGTTTCAATCTGAGCATCATTGTCTCCCAGCGCCCATCCTTTAATTTTCTCGATTGAATCATCATCCGAAAAATTGTCCACTAAGATGATATGATAATTTTTGTATTCGCTCTTATAAACGCTTTCCAGGCATTCAATTGTATCGGTCCACCCATTCCAATTCAACATGATGATGGTGACGTGTGGTTCGTCATATTTCATTGGGACTGCTCCAAGCCTCTCGTCTTCGCATCGAAAAAGTAACTAACAACATCAAAAGGAATGCTTCCGCAAAAAGGAAAGATATTGAAGCGCCGACTTCTTCCCAAAAGTAGCTCAGAACAAAGCATACAAAAACATTTACCAGTCCGGTCAGAATAACTCGCTGAGAAAATTCCTTTTTGAAATCGAAATTAGTCATGAAAATAATGCCAATAATATAATTCAAAACGCCAATCGAAATAACAAATGCGGCGATTCGTAAAACTGCCACTGCTGGCAGGAATTTTTCGCCCAATGCTAAAATTGTTAGAGGGCGGGCAAAGAAAACCATCACTAATGCAAAGATCAGTGTTCCCCCACCAAGCCATTTAATGAGATATGCTATGGGTCGCAAAGCCTGGAGAATTGAAATCTGTTTTTTTCGGGCGACAAATGGATAGAATGCCTGGGTGATGGGTTCGAAGGCCGACTGCAATGCCTTGATTATTTTTTCGCCCGCGCTGTAAAATCCCACCGCCGCGTTTGGCGCAACCAATCCAAGAATGAAGACATTCGATCTGCGGTATAGATTAATTGCAAAGGTTGAAATGAAAATAGACCAACCATTTTTCATACTGTTTCTTACCTCCCTCAAAGAAGGAGTTTTCCACTCGATTCCAAATTTTTTGAAGATAATGGCACAGCTTACTGATCCGCCCAGGACCATAAATGAACCAAAAAATAAGGGGACAAGATAAAAATCACTCTCCTCACGAAGGAATAGAAAGATGAAAAGGGTGTATCCAATCTTGGAAATCAAATTCGGGTAATTAAGATAATGCATCTCTTCCATACCCAAAAAAAACCAGTAGGAAAGCAAAATATTTCCGGGGACTATCAGGAAATAAAGAAAGTAAATAATGGAGTTTTCGCGAATGGTTGGAAAGCTTAGGATCAATAAAAGAAGCAAAACTGCACAACCCACCATTAGAAGCAATTTTACAGAAAAAATGGAGGCAAAAATATTATTACGATTGTGGGGATTATCCCTTTCGATCGAAATTTGCTGTGTACCGGTGATATTAAAACCATAATCCGTTATCAAAACAAAATAGTAATTCAACGCCTCAGCAAAACTTAGAATGCCAAATTTTTCCGGTCCGATCACACGAACAATATATGGGATGGTTATGAGTGGAACGATAAAGTTGGTTCCCTGAAAGAAGAACAGATTTTGAATATTGAAAAAAATCTTTTTGTGCTCACGGGATTTTAATAGTGATGTGATTCTTCGCAATTTCCTGACTCAAATTCCGGTATTACTCTAATGAAAATCGTGGATATAAATAAATCACCCAGTTGACTCCAATTTGGATAAATCCTCCCAAAGCAACGAAGGTAATCAATAGGAAAAGCCGCTTCGGTCTGCTTTTGCGATATGGAGGATATGCCTCATCCAATATTTTGATGGGGCTCAGATTAACAAAATTCTCAATGTAGAGTATTTCCTTCTGCTTGCGCAATTCCACATAAACCGCGGTCTGAATTTCCAATTTTCTTCTTGCCCTAATCTGGGCAACCTGAAATTCCGGCAACGTCGGATCTGAGCTTTTTTCCAAGAGATTTTTCAAATCTTCTTCAGCGATTGAAATGCTGTCCTTAATTTGTACCAATCTCATATTCAGATAGTCATTTTGCTCGGTAATCTCTTTCTGAACTTCAGTTAATACCAATTCGTCAAGTATTTCTACAATCAAGTTTGCTACCTTTGCGGCTAGATTGGGATCTTCCATGGTAACAGAGAGATAAAGTATTTCATTATCATCATCGATATTGGTTACAATAACATCATCCCGTAATTCTTTAAGCGCTTTCTGAATCTTCTCCTCCGGACTCGCATCCTCGTCTTCATCCAACTCAAAAAATTTGATCAGGTTGGTTTTTTCAATTCCTGCTTTCTCTTCAAGCTCATATTCATGGAAGATTATCCGTTCCAACAGCTTCCGGGAGTTTATGATTCCCAAATACATTTCCTGGCTTCGGCTCGAAAAACTTCCCATGCTAATGCCAGCAAGACTGGCAAGATTCCCCAATTGTCCACCAAGCCCTTTCGTGGATGCCGAAACAGAGGGAAGAACGGAGACTTCCGCTGTGTACTCTTTGGGAATTACGAAGAAAACCAAGATAATAAATCCCACAGTTGTAATTCCAAAGACAATTGAATTAATCTTTTTACGTTCTAGAATGAATTTTAGCAGTCTGAATGTTTCGGTCTTATTATCTGGGTTCATATAAAACCTTCATTTGGAAACATTAGATATGATAAAGAAAATTGTTGCTATTTGTGACGTTACCAGAAGCCCCTCTCTGAAAATTTCCCACCAGTCTCTTTCTTTCTTTTCCGGAACAAAAATGATATCACCCTCTTCTATGTCAACATCATTATCAGCGTCAAGCCAGACCCCTGTCTTACCTTTAATGATTTTAACATCTCCCTTTTTGGCTCGTTTATTAAACCCACCAACCGCAGTGATATACTCTCGATAAGTCCATTTTTGGTCATAAACAACATTCCCCGGAGATATAACGCCGCCGGAGACAAAGACTATTTTGCTTCGTTCCGGAATTAGTATCATATCTTTATCCCTTAAGAAAACGTCTTCTGATAATTGGTTTTGCACAAACAACTTTTCAAAATCACATGCAACCACTCGAATATCTTCACGGGTTCGCAGCCGAAAATAACTTTGCTCCAGGTCATTCATTTCATCCACTGTCATGCGCCGCAAACGATCAAATTCTTTGTCGTCCAATAAAATCTTTCGCCGAATTATCTTTGCGTTTCGTAATAGAGCCTTATCAGTTAGTCCCCCGGCTCTTCCAACCAATTCAGTAAGGGTGGTAATTCCTTCTTCAATAGCATAGACGCCGGGATATTCTACTTCGCCCGCTATTTCCACTTGAAATTTTTGGTGATATTGAGCCTTATATCTAACAAAAATTCTGTCATCCGGCATTAAAGGAAAGTCACCATCTTGATTAAAAGCCAAAATAGATTTATCAACTGAAATCGCATCGGAAGCAAAACGGTAGAGCTCAATTCTCGATGAATCGGCGGTAGGTAATAGTCCTCCTGCGAGATCTATCGCATCGTTCAATTTGTCGGTGGCCAGATATTCAAAATCGGATTTTTTACCAACAGCACCCTCAACAGAAATAGAATGTGTCTTTTCTCCCTCAAAAGGAATTATAACAATATCATTATCTAGTAAATAAGGATTTTGGCTTAGGTCTCCCAGTCGTTTAAATCGTAATAAATCATACTCACTCTTTTCCCCCTGTCTCAGGATTTGAACTCTTCTCAAAGGTATTTCCCTGATGCTCGTGCTTTGCCTTGCTTTTTCAATCTCTTCCATGCTCGATTTTATGTCTTCTTTTTGTGTACTGGATTTAACACTTTCCGTTGTGGTTTCAACTGCGGCAGGTAAAACCTTATGCACTGCATCAAACAGACGCGAAGACGAGAGTATTTGTAGTTTCTTATCTTCCGCTGATCCCAAAACGGTAACGTTAATAGGATGTACCTGAAATAAAAAAACCTCTATTTCACTATTTGGATTATATCTCTCTAAAATCTCCTGGATTTTATTTTTTGCTTGATCTAAAGGCAGCATTTTTACTTTTGCTGAAGGAGCTTCGGGGAGCAGAATATGCCCATCGGATGTCACAGTTGCAGGAAAGATTCTGCTCGCTGGTCCCGGGACATCAATTTTGATAAGAAAAACATCTCCGGCATCAACAATATATTCCGTCTCGTCAACCGAGGCCGTTAAATTGGTGGTTTCCATCGTAGACATTCCTCCCATAGCTCCCGATTTGAATAGTGAAGAGATATCTTCTTTCTGCTTGGTTAAATCTTGCCCGGAAAGGAGACCAGAAATTATTACCAAAAAAATGCTGATTTTTCTAAACACCAATAGACTCCATAATTTTAGGGTAGGCTGTAGGCTAATTCCCCCTTAAAACGTCAACAATTCTCTCTGCCGCTTTGCCGTCCCACAACTCAGGAACTTGCCCCTTTTTCCATTGCCCGTCAACAATTTTTTTTGCCAGCATGGTGATTTTTTCAGTATCTGTGCCCACAATTTCATTCGTTCCGATTTCAACGGTTATGGGACGTTCAGTGTTTTCTCTTAAGGTTAAACAAGGAATTCCCAGATAGGTCGTCTCTTCCTGAATACCGCCGGAATCGGTCATCACAAAACCACAGTTTGCCATCAATTGCATAAAATCAAAGTAACCAACCGGCGGGATCAATTTCAAATTCTCCAGTTTCGCTATTTCGTCCCGCAAGCCAAGTTTGTCAATATTCTTTTGTGTCCGGGGATGGATTGGAAAAACAATCGGGACGTTTTTTTGAATTTCCTTAAAAGCAGTAATAATCCTGGTGAAGCTTTCCGGATCATCCACGTTAGAAGGACGATGCAGTGTGACCAAAGCATATTCCTTTTCTTTTAAACTCAATTCCGCCAGAATATTCGAGGCAATTTCTTTGCTCAAATAATAAGTTAGAGAATCTATCATGACATTGCCAACAAAATGAATCTTATCCTGAGCCACTCCCTCTCGTATAAGATTAGTTGTGGCGCTTCTTTCGGTAATGAACAAGTATTCCGAAAGCGCATCGGTGATGATGCGATTGATCTCCTCGGGCATTTTCCGGTCGAAGCTGCGTAGGCCCGCTTCTACGTGCGCAATAGGAATCCACATTTTTGAAGCAACCATGCTGCACGCCGCTGTCGAGTTCACATCACCGACCACAACTACCAAATCCGGCTTTTCCGATTCGCAAACCTTTTCAAATTCGATCATGATTTTTGCGGTTTGTTCCGCGTGAGAACCAGACCCAACACCCAAATAAATATCGGGTTTGGGAAGACCCAGATCATCGAAAAACAGCTTGCTCATTCTCTCGTCATAATGCTGTCCGGTATGGACAAGGATCGGTTCAATGGTGTTTGTCATTCTCTGCATGATTCGTTGAATCGGGGCAATTTTCATGAAATTCGGTCTTGCACCCACAACATTTAAAATCCGTTTCATTCACTCTCCCGGAAAATTGAAGCGGTCAATATAAATGCCCTGCAAACCATAAACAAATGTTTTATATGTTTATATTTGTTGGCAATATGGCGGGCGTTATACTAATCTGAGATGCTTAGGAAGCCTCGTCCCTAATATTTAATTTCCTTATCGCTTGTTTGGCGGCTTCCTGTTCAGCGATTTTTTTTGTTCCCCCCTGTCCTTCTCCCATTTTTTCATTATTGATATAAACTTCAACCAAGAAGTTTTTTGCGTGATCCGGTCCGGTCTCATCAATCACTTTATAAACCGGCATACCGTTACCGCTGCTCTGGGTATATTCCAGGAGGATGCTTTTATAATTCGTATATAATTCAGTCCTAATAATTTTCTTAAAATTATCTAACAGATATGTCTTAATAAATCCGCTGGCGACATCCAATCCCTTATCCAGGTAAACTGCGCCGATGACTGCTTCAAATGTATCCGCCAAAATTGAGTGGCGGGATCTTCCTCCGGTTTTTTCTTCACCCCAGTTTATCAAAACCAGGTTTCCCAACGACATTTTGGTTGCGATATCAGCCAAAACTGATTTTCGAACCAGAATGGACTTAACCTTTGATAATTCTCCCTCGGTTTTCTTAGGGAATTTTTCATACAGGAATTGGGTCACCACAAGGTCCAGGACGGTGTCTCCCAAAAATTCCAACCTCTCATTGGACTTGGTTCTGGGTTCATTGGTAACATTCAAATAGGAACGGTGTTTCAAGGCTGTCTGGAGTAATTCACTATCGGAGAATTCTATATTAAATCTTTTTTGGAACTGCTCTATATTGGCCGACGCCTGTCCATGGCTCACATCCTGATGAGAATTTCCTTCATTATTTTTCTTAGCGGGTGTATGGCTTTTGCGGTTACGGTTAAACAGATTTCTTATGGAATTGAATTTAAGAGGCATAGCTTATTCAAATTTACTGACTGATATACAGGCGTTATGTCCGCCAAAGCCAAAAGTATTGGATATTGCTGAACGGACATTTCGCTCGACCGGTAGGTTGGGAGTATAGTTTAGGTCACATTCGGGATCAGGTTCTTCGTAATTTATGGTTGGAGGAATGACTCCGTTTTTGATAGCCAAAATCGTTGCGATTAATTCAATGCCGCCGGCCGCTCCCAACAAGTGTCCCGTCATCGATTTTGTTGAACTGATATTTAATTTATCCGCATATTCAGCGAAAGTGGCTTTGATCGCATCCGTTTCCGACTTGTCGTTAAAATGTGTAGAGGTACCGTGAGCGTTTATATAATCAATATCCTCCAGATTCAATTTTCCATCCTCAATGCAGCGGCGCATGGCGCGAACCGCCCCTTCGCCCCCCGGGGCCGGAGCCGTGATATGATACGCATCGGCAGTAAATCCTATACCGCGGATCTCGGCATGGATATTTGCCCCTCGCCGGCGGGCATGTTCTAACTCTTCAACCACCACAATCCCGGAACCCTCTCCAATCACGAACCCATCCCGATTTTTGTCAAATGGGCGCGACGCTTTCTGAGGTTCATCATTCCGTGTAGATAAAGCTCGCATTGCGTTAAAACCCGCTACACCCATCGGGGATACCGCCGCCTCAGACCCGCCGGTAACCATGACGTCAGCATCGCCATATAAAATCAAACGAGCGGCATCGCCTATGGAATGGGAGGCTGTCGCGCATGCAGAAACAATGCAATAGTTGGGTCCCCTTAAGTTGTACTTCATCGAAATATGACCGGCCGCAATATCGGAAATCATCTGCGGCACAAAAAAAGGACTGACGCGGCGAGGTCCTCGCTCAACGACTTTCCGGGTCTCGTTTTCGAAAGATTGAATACCGCCAACACCGGAGCCAACAACAACCCCCACCCGGTTGATGTCAGTTTTCTGGAAGTCCAGTCCGGAATCTTGAATCGCTTCGTATGCGGCTACCAGTGCGTATCGAGAATAGGGATCAATTTTTCTTACGTCTTTATCCTCGATAATACCTTCTGTGGAGAGGTTCTTGACCTCACAGGCGAATTTTGTGGTATGGTCGGAAGCATCAAAGTGTGTGATGTAATCAGCCCCACTTCGGCCTTTTAATAAACTATCCCAATATTCGTTTACGGAATTACCGATAGGAGAAACAACTCCCATTCCGGTAACAACTACACGCCTGGACATCATTTAGATCCTCTGTTAATTCAATATCCGTTCTGGAAAAATAGCTAATCCTATCCGCCTGCGGCAGAAAAGTTAATCACTATAAATTTAGTTATCCGAAGGGTGGAAGGACTCCTTCGGCCTTTCATCTGGATAGACCCTGGAAAACGCGAGATCGGATTCGCATAGCTTAGCTGCGCTTTCCAAGCCAAAATATTGCAATGAATGATTACTCGGCTTCTTTCTTTTTCTTGCTTAAATAATCAATGGCGTTTTTCACCGTGGTAATATTCTGGGCGTCTTCATCAGGAATTTCAACGTCAAATTCATCTTCAAAGGCCATGACCAGTTCAACCGTATCAAGAGAATCGGCACCCAGATCTTCCACAAAATGGGCTTCGGGTTTCACTTTCTCCGGAGAAACGCCTAATTTATCAACAATAATATCTTTGATTTTTTCTTCGATAGACATACAGCCTCCTACATTTAAGTTTATTCTAAATTACCCAATTAACAATCCACCGTCAACATTAATTACCTGACCAGTAATATATGAAGCATTCTCACTGGCCAAAAATGCAACAACTTTTGCAACGTCTCCGACACTGCCTATTCTTCCTAATGGAATTTGCAGTTTTAGATTCTCTTTTATTTTTTCATCCAGCCTACCGGTCATCTCGGTTTCAATATATCCGGGAGCCACAGCATTACAGGTAATCGACCTCGAGCAAAGTTCCCGTGCAACCGATTTTGTCAGTCCGATGATTCCCGCTTTGGATGCAGCGTAATTTGCCTGACCGGCATTTCCCATGAGACCGACAACCGAGGTTATATTAATGATGCAGCCGCCCCTTTGTTTCATCATCTGCCGGGTAACACTTTTAATGCAATTGAATGCACCGGTAAGATTGGTCTGTAACACTTCATTCCAATCTTCTGCGGACATACGCATTATAAGGTTATCACGGGTGATTCCGGCGTTATTGACTAAAATATCAACCCGCTCCCATTTTTCCAAAGTCTTATTTACCAGATTTGATGCCTGTTCCAAATCGGAAACGTCCGCCGCAACAGCAATCGCCTCTGCGCCAATTTTTTCAACTTCGTTTTGCACCTGTTTAATTCTTTCCAAATTTCTGCCGGACACGACAACGTTAGCGCCGCATCTTGCCAATTCCTGAATAATTGCCATACCGATACCTTTTGAGGAACCGGTGACAATGGCGATTTTTCCTTTTAAATCCATATCTTTCTTTTCCCTCTCTAAACGTGCACTAATTTAACTGGTCAAGGTCTTCGACTTTGCCGACCAATTTACACCCAACCTCTTTATTAATTCTCTTCATTAGCCCCTGCAAGACATTCCTGGGACCTACTTCCACAAATTCTGTAAACCCGTCACCAATCATATTTCTTATAATATTTTCCCACTGCACCGGAGCTAGTAACTGTCTCCGCAGTGATTTCCGAATGATCTCCGGATCTTTGATTGGTTTTGCTTCCACATTGTTATAAACAGGCATTTTTGCCTCACGGATGGAAGCCTCATTTAGCGCCTTAACCAAACCGTCAAGCGCATCGGCCATCAGGGGAGAATGGAACGCTCCACCGACCTCCAATTTTTTTGCCAGCCGCACTCCCATATTGCGCGCAAGCTCCAAAGCTCTGTCTACTCCCGCATGAGTTCCGGATATCACGACTTGTCCCGGGCAGTTAAAATTTGCCGGCTGGATACCGCCGGCCGCGGCGGCTTCCCTGCAAATTTCTTCGACTTCGTTTTTTCCAATGCCGATGATGGCGGCCATTGTCCCCGGGTTTTTTTCGCCGGATTTTTGGATCTGAT
>WOR8_10001841_pt1 | contig 33507 bp, 30 predicted proteins | sample DeeMarSeWOR38_10_FD_19890 | JGI IMG/M metagenome (IMG submission 19890) | reverse complement strand
ATCCCGTCATCCCTCCTCTCCGGGGAAAGAGGGGCTTTCCGCCAGTTCCCGCCGCAGCATCCGCACCGCGAAGATGCCAAGGGCGAGATAGATCAGGGAAAAAAAGACGAACGGCAGGGCGAGCCCCCCCACCGGCGTCACCGCCTCCGAAGTCCGCATCACCTTGTGGATGATCCACGGCTGCCGCCCCATTTCGGTCACGACCCAGCCGGCCTCCACGGCGAGAAGCCCCAGTGGTCCGCACAACGAGACGGCAAGAAGGAATGGCCTGCCGAAAAAGGCCTCCCGGCGCCTCCACCCGAGAAGGGCGCCCGCGAACGCCACGGCCGCCATGCACATCCCGCAGGCGACCATGACCTGGAACGCCGCGTGGACCGGCCTCGGATCGGGCCGCTCGTCCCGGGGAACCGCCGACAGCCCGAGGACCTCGGCATCCGGGTCGTGGAAGGCGAGGAGGCTCAACCCGCGCGGGATCTCGATCGCGTGCGGGGTGGTTTCCCTCTCGGGGTCCGGCAGGCCGCCGATCCGCAGGGGCGCGCCGCGCTCCGTCCGGAACTGTCCTTCCATCGCGGCCAGCTTCACCGGCTGGCTGCGGGCCACGAAGCGGGCGCTCATATCGCCGCTCAGGGGCTGCAGGACCGCGGCCGCCCCCCCGACCGACAGCGCGATGACGAGCGCCGCGCGATGGAAGCGGTTTCCCGTCTCCCGCCGCAACCGGAACGCGTGGATCCCCGCGACGGCGAATCCGGTAGCGGCGAAGGCAGCGAGCGTCATGTGGATCGCCTCGCTCTTCCACGCGGGGTTGGCCATCGCCGACAGCGGGGAAATGCCGACAGGCCTTCCCCCCTCGAGGACGAACCCCGCGGGGCTGTTCATCCAGCCGTTGGCGGACACCACGAACACGCCGGAGAGGACCCCTCCCAGCGCCACCATCACCCCCGCGGACAGGTGCAGGCGCGGAGAAACCTTCTCCCAGCCGTACAGGTAGATCCCCAGGAAGATCGCCTCGGTGAAGAAGGCGAACCCTTCGAGCGCAAAGGGCAGGCCGATCACGCCTCCCGAGAATTCCATGAAGCGGGGCCAGAGCAGCCCGAGTTCGAAGGAGAGCACCGTCCCGGAGACGGCCCCGACCGCGAAGAGCACGGCGGTGCCCCGGGCCCACCGCCGGGCCAGGTCGGCGTACACGGCCTTGCCGGTCCGCAGGAAGGCCCCCTCCGCAAGGACCATCAGGACCGGCATCCCCATCCCCGCCACGGCGAACAGGATGTGGAAGGCGAAGAAGGAAGCCATCTGGATGCGCGCCAGGATCAGTTCCGACATGAGTTCCCCGCCGGCTTCGCTGTGGATACCCCCAGTCTACTCCCCCGGTGGGGGAATTTCCCGGGACAAGGGCGGGGGATGGATCGGCAGATAAGCGCTCAGCCGGTAGAGGGTCCTCCCCCTCTTCCTCCGGGATTTTCTCCCTCCGAGGGCAGCCCGGCGGAGGGATCGAACGGAAGGACCGGCCTGGTCCGGCTGCCGCCCAATGCGCCACGGATCCGCCGCATCCGTTCCCGGAGCGCTGTCTGGAACTCGTCCAGGAACGTGTAGATCACCGGCGTGATGTAGAGGGTGATCAGCTGCGAGAACAGAAGGCCGCCCACGACGGCGATCCCCATCGGCCTGCGGGCCTCCGCCCCCGCGCCGAAGCCGATGGCGATCGGCAGGGTGGCCATCAGGGCGGACATCGTGGTCATCATGATGGGGCGGAACCGGACGAGGCACCCTTCGTAGATCGCCTCCGCGGGGCCTTTGCCCTCGTTGCGCTCCGCCTCGAGGGCGAAGTCGATCATCATGATGGCGTTCTTCTTCACGATCCCCACCAGCATGATGACGCCCACGAATGCGTAGAGGCTCAGGTCCATCCGGAAGATCATCAGCGCCGCCAGCGCCCCGATCCCGGCAGCGGGAAGCCCGGACAGGATTGTCAGGGGGTGGATGAAGCTTTCGTAGAGGATCCCCAGGACGAGGTAGATGACCAGGATGGCCATCACCAGAAGGAGCCCCATCCCCCGGAGAGAATCCTGGAAGGCCTGGGCGGTCCCCTGGAAGCTGGTGGTGATCGATACGGGAAGCGTGGCGCGTGCGACCCGGTCCACCGCCCCCACCGCCTGGCCGAGGGACACGCCGGGCTGGAGGTTGAAGGAGAGGGTGACGGAAGGCAGCTGTCCGAGATGGTTCACGAGGAGGGGCCCGACTCCCGCCGTCATCGTGGCCACGGCGTTCAGGGGGACAAGGAGACCGGAGGAGGAACGGACGTAGAGTCGGGAAAGGGCCTCCGCGTCGGTCTGGTACCGGGGTTCCACCTCCAGGATGACCTTGTAGGTATTGTTCGGCGTGAAGATGGTGGAGATCTGGCGCGAACCGTAGGCGCTGAAGAGGGCGTCCTCGATCTGCTGCGCTGTGATGCCCATCGATTTTGCCTTGTCCCGTTCGATCTTCACGTTGACCTGCGGGTTCTTGATCTGCAGGTCGCTCGTCACGTCCTGGAGCCCCGGGATCTCCCGGATCCTCGCCTCGAGCATCGGCGCCATGCGGTAGAGGTCCTCCGTGTCCGGGCTTTGCAGCGTCAGCTGGTACTGGCTCTTCGTCAGCTGCCCCCCGATGCGGATCGGGGGAAGGTTCTGCAGGAACGCCCGGATGCCGGGGATCTTCGAGATCTTCGGGCGCAGGCCCTGGATGATCTCGTCCGAGCTCAGGTCGCGCTCCTTGCGGGGTTTGAGCCGGATGAAGATGCGCCCCGAGTTGCTCGCCACGTTCGGCCCGCTCGGGCCGATGCTCGACATGAAGGACTCCACGTTCGGGTCGGCGGCGACGACGGCGGCAAGCGCCTGCTGGTGCTCCTTCATCGACTCGAACGAGATCCCCTGCGCCGCCTCGGTGAAGCCGAAGATCATCCCGGTGTCCTCGGTCGGGAGGAACCCCTTGGGAATGACGGCGAACAGGTACGCCGTCACGAGGAGCAGGATGGCGGAAAACAGGATCGTGGTGCGGCGGTACCGCAATACCCACCGGAGGCTCCGGTCGTAGACGGAGAGCATTCCGTCGAAGACGCGCTCCGAGGCCTGGTAGATGCGGCCGTGCTTCTCTTCCCCCGGCGGACGCAGGAAGCGGCTGCAGAGCATGGGGGTCAGGGTCAGGGACACGAAGCCCGAGACCAGGATCGCCGCGCCGATCGTGACGGCGAACTCGTTGAGCAGTCGCCCCACGACCCCCCCCATGAACAGCACGGGGATGAAGACGGCCGCCAGAGAAAGGGTCATCGACAGGATGGTGAAGCCGATCTCCCTGGATCCGCGCAAAGCCGCCGTCTTCACGTCCTCCCCCCGTTCCATGTGCCGGACGATGTTCTCCAGCATCACGATGGCGTCGTCCACCACGAACCCCACGGAGAGGGTCAGGGCCATGAGGGACAGATTGTCCAGGCTGTACCCCATCAGGTACATGACGGTGAAGGTCCCCACGACAGACATCGGCACCGCGAGGCTCGGGATCAGCGTTGCCGACAAGTTGCGCAGGAAGAGGAAGATCACGAGGACGACGAGGCAGATCGCCAGGAACAGGGTGAACTGCACGTCGCTCACCGAGTCGCGGATCGACACGGACCGGTCGTAGAGGATGGCGAGCTCGATCGAGGCCGGCATCTGGGCGCGAAACATTGGAAGGAGCCGGCGGATCGAATCCACCACCTCCACGGTGTTGGTGCCCGGCTGGCGCTGGATGGCGAGGACGATGGCTCGCTTGTTGTTATACCAACTTGCCACCTTGTCGTTTTCCACGCTGTCATCGACCCTTCCGATGTCCTCCAGACGAACGGGAGAGCCGTTGCGGTACGCGACCACCAGCGGGCGGTAGGCATCCGCCTCCATGAGCTGGCCTTGCGTTTCCACCGTAAAAGCCTGGTGGGGACCGGACAGGGTCCCCGTGGGCAGGTTCACGTTTCCCTGGGCGATCGCCGCGGCCACCTCGTCGATCCCGATCCCGCGCGTAGCCATGCTGTCGGGGTCGAGGCGCACTCGCACGGCATACTTCTGGGAGCCGAACACGAGGACCTGGGCGACCCCGCCGATCATGGAAATGCGCTGGGCGATGAACGTCTGCGCGTATTCGTCCACCGTGGACAGGGAAAGGGTCGGGGAATACAGGGCAAAGTACAGGATCGGACGGTCCGCGGGATTGACCTTCTGGTAGGAGGGAGGAGAGGGCATGTCCTGCGGCAGCTGGGAGGCCGCCTTGGCGATCGCCGCCTGCACGTCCTGGGCGGCGGCGTCGATATTGCGGCTCAGGTTGAACGTGAGGGTGATCTGGGCGAGCCCGAGCCCGCTGCTCGAGGTCATCTGGTCGATCCCCGCGATCGTGGAGAACTCCTTCTCCAGGGGGGTAGCCACGGAGGAGGCCATCGTTTCCGGGCTTGCGCCCGGGAGATTCGCCGTGACCAGGATGGTCGGGAAGTCGACGTTGGGCAGGTCGCTCACCGGAAGCTTCCGGTACCCCATGATGCCGAACAGAAGGATGGCGAGCATCACCAGGGTCGTCATGACGGGACGGCGGATGAACGGTTCGGAAATGCTCAAGAAGCCTTCTCCCTGCCCGCCTCCGGGCTCTTCACCTCGACCCGGGATCCCGGGATCAGCGAGAGCTGGCCGTCGGTGACCACCTGCTCCCCGGCCTGGACGCCTTGTTCGACGACGGTATCCCCCCCCTGGGACGGGCCGACCGTGACGGGACGCATCTCCACGGTGTGATCCGGCCCGACGACGAAAACGTACCGGCCTTCCTGTCCCGTCTGGATCGCCTGGGTGGGAACGAGGATCGCGTTACGCTGCACGTCGAGGGTGAGCGATACGTTGACGAACTGGCCGGGCCAGAGGCGCCTGTCCGCGTTGGCGAATTTCCCCTTCAGCTGGATCGTCCCCGTGGTCCTGTCGACCTCGTTGCTGATGAAGTCGAGGGCCCCCTGGATGGGGTGTTCCCCATCCCCGGAAAGAATCGCCTCGACGGGCAGGTTTCCGGCGGCCTGGGCCCGCCGGATTTCCCCGAGGCGCTGCTCGGGCACGGAAAACGTGACGAAAATGGGAACGACCTGGTTGATGACCAAGAGCTTCGAGTCGTTTTCCTTGACGATATTTCCCCGGTTCACGGAGAGATTGCCCGTCCTGCCGTCGATTGGCGACCGGATGAAACAGTAGCCGAGCCGCACGCGGCTTTGCTCCACCTGGGCTTCGTCCGCTTTCACCGTGGCTTCGAGGGCGCCCAGGTTGGCGGTCACCTGGTCGTACTGCTCCCTGGGGATCAGGTCCTTCTCGATCAGGAGACCGTACCGCTTCGCCCCCTTCTCGGCGTTTTCCTTGAGCGCCAGGTCCTTCGCCAGCGCCGCCTCCGACGCCTTCAGCGCCACTTCGTAGGGAACGGGGTCGATCTCGAAGAGAAGGTCCCCCTTCTTCACGTCCTGCCCTTCCCGGAAGGCCACCTTGGTGATCTGCCCGGGCACCAGACTCTTGATGGTGACGGTGGAGAAGGCCTCCACCGTCCCGATGGCGCGGACCTGGACCGGGAAATCCTTCCCGACCGCCGTGGCGACGGTCACGGGGACGGCCTTTCGTTGCTCCCCGATCACCCTGGAATTCGAATCCCGGGAGCACCCGGAGAGGAACCAGGGGCCCGCGACCAGAAGGATCAGCAGTGCCGCAAGGGATCGGCGGCCAAGGAACCGGAACGGTCGAACGGAACGGCATCGAGGAATCAATGGCTTATCTCCCGATCGCTCTCTGGAGCGTGACTTTGGAAATATAGGAATCGTAGACCGCCTCGATCACGGCGACCTCCGCCTGGGTCATCTGCACCTGCGCGTCGATCATCTCGATGATGTCCCCCGCCCCCACGTTGTACCGTTCCCTCGCAAGATGCAGGTTTTCCCCGGCCGCCTCCTTCTGCTTCCGGCGCGCCTCGAAGCGCTCGGATGCTTCCCGTACGGAAAGGGCCGCCTGCTCCACCTCGAGCCGGACGAGCCGCTGAAGGTCCGTTGCGGCGAACCTCGTCGCATCGAGGGACGCTTGCGCCTCCTTGACCTCTTCCCGCGTGAGGAACCCCGAGAAGAGGGGGAAATTGAGAAGAACGGAGATGTTGTAGTTCTGGACCAGGGGAAAATCTTCCGCGGCGTACCCGTACCCGCCGGACGCCGCGAGGATGGGATAGTAGTTCGCGCGGGCCGCGCGAAGCCCGAATTCCGCTGCCTGCTCGTTCTCCCGGATCGAGCGCAGTTCCGGGCGGGACGCCTCCGCCTCGGCAAGCCACGATTGGAGATTCCCCGGGACCGTAATCGTGGGGAGGGTGTCCGCGAGACGGAAATCCCTCGGCTGGTCGATTCCCATCCGGTTCAGCAGGGTGACCCGCGCCACCGCGAGGTCGTTCAGGGCGGTGGTCATTTCGGCGCGTGCCTGGTAGAGGTTCGCTTCCGCTCGTGCGACGTCGATCCTCGCCCGGACCCCCGCCTCGTAAAAGGCCTGCACCTGCGCAAGGAGCGACTCTCTCTGCGCCAGCGTCTCGCGGCCGACATCCACGATCTTCTGCGCCCGGAGGACGTCGAAGTAGGCGATCTTCGCCTCCAGGGCGACATCGTGACGGGCCGATTGTCCGCTTTCCGCGGCGGCGGAGACGAGCGAGCCGGTGCGGTTTACGCCGGCCCGCGTCCGCCCGAAATCCGAGAGGGTCTGGGATATGGTGCCCAGGACATAGGGGGAGGTGCCGGTCACGCTTCGATCGCTCGCATAGGCAAGCGTCCGGGAACGGGTATATCCGGTGGTAAGGCCGATCGTCGGATAATATCCCGATTTGGCCTGCCCCCTCCGCGCTACGGCCGCAGCCGTTTCCGCGTCGGCCTGGCCGACCAGGGGATGCCGGGAGGTCGCGATTTCCACGACGTCGTCCACGGTCCAGACGATTCCTGTCCCGGCGGCGTTGTCGTTTCCGACCGAGGCGGTTTCCCCCCGGTTTCCCGGGGGGGGAGAGGCGACGCCCGGAGGCGGTTCCTGCGCCCGGCAGGGGATATGCCCCAACGACAGGAAGAGAGCCAACGCCGTCACGACCGGAGTGGTGCGCCGAAGGCTCATTTCGTCCCCCTCTTCCGCCGTGTCCCCTTGCCGCCCGGGGGAGGGGAGAGCGCCTTCAGGCAATATCCTTCGACCATGAGAGAGAGACGGGAAAGGGGGATGTCGATGATCCCCAGCATGCTTTGGCGTGTGGTCCCGTAGAGGATTCCCCGGAGAAGGGCGGCGGTGTCCCGCACGGGGAAGCTCGGGTGAAGAGTCCCGTCCTTCACCCCTTGTGTCAGAACCAGGGACAGGATATCGGTCATGCGGCGGAACCGGTTCCGGCTCTCCGCGGAACGACCATCGTTTTCCGTGGCGAGATGATTGGGGAAATCCCGGAGGATCACGAGGAAGCGGGTCTTGTTCCTCTCGAGGTACTCGAAGTGGAACCGGACGATGCTGGAAAGCGTTTCCGCCCCGGTCTTTCCCGCCCCGGCCAGGCGTTCCGAACCGGCCATGTACTCCTTCACCATCTCGTCGAAGATGGTGAGGAAGATCCCGTCCTTGCTTCCGAAATGATGGTAGAGCGTCCCCTCGGCGACCCCCGCCTCCTGGGCGATCTCCGCGGTGGTGGTGGTGTTGTAGCCTTTTTCCGCAAAAAGGCGCGATGCGACGTCCAGGATGGCGTCGCGCCTGCTCGGTTCCCCCATGGGCAGCAACCCCTACCGAGTGAGTACTCAATCGGTCAGGATATGATAGGGCGCGGGAAGGAGGGTGTCAAGATCCCTGCCGTCCGTCGCCAAAAGAGGGAGGAATCGGGTTGAGAGGACGGGAAAGGTCGGGGTTCCCGGGTAATGATCTGGCCCGCGATCCCCCCCGGTGGTACAACAAAGGGCGAAGGGAACCTGCAGGAACCGGGGAACGGAGGAGGTCGAGGCGCATGGGGCTGTTCGAGATCGCGGCCGTCCTGATCGTCCTCACGGCGCTTTTCAGCTACGTCAATACCCGTACCATCGGGCTTCCCACCACCATCGGCGTGATGATCATCTCCATGCTGGTTTCCCTCGGGATTGCCGGGATGGGGATGTTCGGCCTGGGGGCGGTCCAGAGAGAGTCGGCCGAGATCCTGAGGGGGATCGATTTCAACAAGGCGCTTCTCCACGGGATGCTGTCCTTCCTGCTGTTCGCCGGGGCCCTGCATATCAAGCTGGAGGAGCTATCGGGGCAGAAATGGTTGATCGCGCTGCTGGCGACGGCGGGCGTGATGGCCTCGACGTTCCTCGTCGGGGGGCTCTCCTGGCTGCTCCTCGAGGTCCTGGGCATACCGATCCCCTTCCTCCACTGCCTGCTCTTCGGCGCCCTCATCTCACCCACCGATCCGGTGGCCGTCCTCGGGATCCTGAAAACCGTCGGGATCCCGAAGAGCCTGGAAATCAAGATCGCCGGCGAGTCCCTGTTCAACGACGGGATCGGCGTGGTCGTTTTCCTGATCCTCCTCGAACTGTCCGGGGGAGGGGTCGATGTCACGGTCGGGAAAGCCTTTTCCCTGTTTCTCACGGAAACGGTGGGCGGCGCCGCGGTCGGCCTGCTCTTCGGCTTTCTGGCGTACCGGATGCTCAAAGGGGTCAACAACTACCAGGTCGAGGTGATCATCACGCTGGCCCTCGTCATGGGGGGATACACGTTGGCAAACCGGGGCTCCTCATCGGGAACCGGGGGCGGGCCTTCGCGATGTCCGACCTGACCCGCGAGCACCTCGACGCGTTCTGGGAACTGGTCGACGGGATCCTTACCGCCGTGCTGTTCCTGCTGATCGGGCTGGAGATCCAGGTGATCCCGTTCAACCGGGGGTACGTCATCGCCGGGATCGCGGGGATCGGGGTCACGCTGCTGGCCCGGTGGATCAGCGTCGGGCTGACGGTCGGGGCGCTGCGGCCGTTCCGCCGCTTCAGCCCCGGGGCGGTCCGGATCCTGACCTGGGGAGGTCTGCGCGGCGGCATCTCGGTGGCGCTGGCGCTTTCCCTGCCCCTCGGCCCGCAGCGGGACGTCATCCTGGTCATGACCTATATCACGGTGGTGTTCTCGATCATCGTCCAGGGGCTGTCGCTGGGAAAGATCGTGAAGCGGATCTACCCTTAAGGAGGGGCCGGCACCTCCTCAAGGAGCGCGTGACGCAGCCGCCCGCTTTGGGCGATTACCGTCGTACCATGATAATTTATCCCATATTGGACGGGGAACCACGACGGAATCGACGAAGGAGGGGCGGGATGGAGGATGCACCTGCGCTGGAACGGATCGTCCGGGAACTTCTGGCTTCGCAACGGCTGGCGGTACTTTCGACGGAGACCCGGGGGACACCTTACTCGAGCCTGATCGCATTCGCCGCAGCACCGGATCTGAAGACCCTGGTTTTCGCCACTCCCCGTCCGACCCGGAAATTCTCGAACCTTTCGGAAAACGCGCGGGTATCCCTCCTCGTCGACAACCGGACGAACCGCGAGGAGGACTTTGCCGAGGCCGCGGCGGCAACCATCCTGGGAATTGCCCGTGAGGCGACCGGGGAGGAGAAGGAATCCTCTCTCGCCGTGTTCCTCGGGAAACACCCCTATCTTTCCTCCTTCGTCCGGTCGCCGAACTGCGCCATATTCCGCGTGGAGGTCGAAGCCTACTACGTCGTCACCCGCTTCCAGTCCGTTTCGGAACTCCACGTCCGCCGGTGAAGGTTCTTCTGCCCATCGACCGGGCGGCGGGGGAGGATCGGGCCCTCGTCGGGGGAAAACCCCTGGCGCTGGCGCGTCTTGGAACGGCCGGCTTCTAGATACCGAAGGCTCTTTGCGTGACGACCGAAGCGTACCGCCGGTTCGTCGAGTCGGGGGGATTGCGCGGTGCGATCGCACGGAACCGGGGCGCAAGCGGTTCGAGGACATGCGGTGGGAGGAGATCTGGGACGCGGCGCTTCGGATCCGCACCGGCGACACGCTGTCGGTGGACGGATACCTGGGGATCGTCACCCGTGCGGGGGCCTGAGGGGTTTCCCGACATGCCGGGTGCGGCATTGCGATAGACACGGTCAGCGTCCGCCCGTCTCCCCGTACCCCGTCAGTTCGACGTATCCGTCCCCCTCGACCGGTCCCCCGCGGGACGTTCCACGCACACCGACTGTCCCTTCCCAATACCGGACGGTGGTCCGCAGTTCCTGGTCCGCGACGCGGGGGACGACTTCCAATTCCAGCCTTTCTGACGGGACCAGCAGGCGCCAGCGGGAGGGATATCGCGCACCGCTCTCCGGGCTCTTCCAGGATTCGAGGGTCTCGATCCGCACGTCGTCGGGGGAGAGGAACCGAACGGAGCCGCCCGGGAGAACCAGCGTTCCGGCGCTGAACGGGTCGGTCCCGCCGTCCTCCCGGCGGAGCCGATAGAACATCAGGTCCCTGCCGTCCGAAAGCTGCAGGGCGAACCAGTCCCACCCGGCCTGCCCCCTCTCGAGGGAACTGGTCCCCCACTCGCGGTCCAGCCAGGAATTTCCCTCCACCGGGAACGAACCCTCTTCGACCCGCACGGTCCCGCGGGTCGTCAGGCGGGTCATCGAGTAGTAGTACGATGCGTTCCCCGGGGAGACTCCCTTCCTGCTGAACCCCCGGTCCCCCTGGAGCACGATCGGCCTCGCGGTGTCGAGGAGGAGATCCACCGACACCTTCCCGTCCCGGGCCCGCAGCCGGATCGGCAGGGTGGAAGCCTTGCCCCCCTCCGCCGACCAGTCGTCGAGCCACACGCGGAACGGTTGAGCGGTTGCCCCGGCGAGGCCGAGAGCGCCACGGCCGGTCCGCTCGAAGTGACGGAACCGGCGTCCTTCCGCGTCGGTGACGGCGAAGTGGGCCATGTACGCCTGGTTCGTCCCCCACCGCGACTCCCGGTCGGGAGGGGCGGGGGACAGGGCGAAGCGGAAGAAGGTGAGCTGGTATCCGAAACGCCTGCCCCCGGACGCATGGAGGTTGGCGGTGAAATACCACCACTCGTGGCGGAACTCCGGGTGCGGGCCGTGGTCGTCCGGGAACCGGAAGTCGCGGGGGGCTACCGCGCGGGCGAACCCCCCCGGATCTTCCCCTCCGAGCAGCACGCTCACCGGCGCCGATGGGGGGGAAGACTTCGGGGGTGTAGCCGGGGCGCACCGAAGGAGCCCGCCGGGGGCGAGAAGCGCGGCCGCGCAAAGCGAGGCCAGGCCGGGGAGAAGGCGCCGCGACATTCACTCCTCCTGCAGCGCCCGCGAGGGAGAGGAGCGCGCCAGTCGGCTCGCAGGGTAGAGCCCGGCGAGGAGGGAGGCGGCCAAAGCCAGCGCCACGGCCTGGAGCAGGATCCACGGGTCGACGACGGTCTGCATCGTCCACCCGAAGGAGCGTCGGTTGATGAATTGGATAAGCACCAGCGCCTGCGCCGCCCCGAGAGGGACGGCGAGGATCCCCGCGACCATTCCGAGCACGGCGGACTCCCCCGCCACCAGTCCCCACGTCTGCCGGGGGGTGAGGCCGATGGCCCTCATGACCGCGTGCTCCCGGCTGCGCTCCATCTGGATCGCCATCAGCGCATTCAGAACCCCGACGAAGGCGATCAGTATGGTGAGGGAGCGCAGAACGTTCGTCACCGCGAAGGTCCGGTCGAAGACCCGGAGCGACGCCTCCCGGAGGGACCAGTTGGAGCGGATCAGGACCGGCCGGTCGCCCGCGATCTCGCGGATCCGGCCGATCGCGGCGTCGGCCGGGAATCCGGGCGAAAGCCGGATCCCGATCGAATCCACGCCCCGGTCGTCCCAATACCGATCGTACGTTTCCCCGAGGATCCCCACCAGCCCCTGGTCCGAGCTGTAGTCGTAATAGACCCCTGCCACGGGGAACTTCCGCTCTCCCCGATCGGTGCGCAGAGGCACCGTGTCCCCCTTCCTCACCCCGTGGCGGTACGCATACGGATCGGAAACAATGACGGCACCGGCGTGCAGCGCCTCCCAGGCGTCCCCGGCGTTTCCCTCCTGGAAGCGGAATGCGTCGAAGCTCTCCCGGGGGATTCGCATCACGAACAACTCGGTGAATCCCGAAAGGGACTCGAGGGTCTGCCGGCTGACGAGGGCAACCTGGTGGATCCCCGGCGCGGAGGAGACACCCTCGATCAGGTCCGGCGGGAGGGGGAGACGTAGATGTCCGACCGCAGGGAGTGGTCGAGCCAGTCGGAAACCGTCCGGCGGAAGCTGTCGATCATGATCCCGATTCCCACCGTGGTGGCCACGGCGACCACGAGGGCGGCGGCCGCCACTCCCGTGCGGCTGATCGATGCGGGGATGCTGCGGGCCGCCATCGTTCCCTGCGTTCCGAACGCGAAGGCGAGGGCCGGCTGGATTCCCCGGACCAGGAGGGTTGTCGCCCCCGGCGCAAGGAGCGCGTACCCCGCCACGATGGAGAACAGTCCGCCGAAGGACAGGGGAATGCTCCGGGAGGGAACAAGCTGCACCCCGGCGCCCAGGAAAATCAGGACCGCTCCCGCCGCCGAGATCGCCGGGAGGATCTTTTTGACCCCCGTCTCGATGGCGGAGCGGCGCATCACGTCCCGGGGCTGGGTGGAGGTCGCCTCGTGAGCGGGCCACAGGGACGCCGCTACCGCGCCGAAGGTCCCCAGCCCCACCGCCTTGAAAAGAGTCGCTGCCGTCACCGAAACCTCCCGGACGGAAAGAGCAAAATACAGATCACCGATGGAGCGGGTGACCATCCCGAGGAGGAACTCGCCAAGGAAGATCCCGAGGGGAAGCCCCAGGACCGTCCCCGCCGCGCCGAGGACCGCCGCCTCGGAGAGGATCTGCACGAACACCTCCCCCCTCGTGACACCGAGCGCCCGCAGAGTTCCGACGAGCTGCCTGCGCTGCAGGACCGAAAAGGTCATCGTGTTGTAGACGAGGAACATGCCGACCACGAGGGCGAGGAGGCTCAGGGCGCTCAGGTTCAGGGAAAAGGCCCGGGTCATCTGTTCCAGGGCGCTGCCCCGGGCTCCGGCGGGGAGGATCTCCGCTTCCGGGGGAAGGATCTCCCGGATCCGGGAGAGGGCCTCCTCCCCCTCGGCCCCCCCCGGGATCAGGAGGTCGATTCCGGATAACCGCCCGACCTTGCCGAGAAGCTCCTGGGCCGTCGAGATGTCCGCCACTGCGGTCGTCTCCAGCGCCTGGCGGGTCACTTCGTCCCCCGGCCGCAAGAATCCGGTCAGCGTGGCGTGCGTGGTTTCGAGGCCGACCCGAAGCGGGAGAGCGTCCCCCGGCGAGATCCCCAGCCGCTTCGCCGTGTCCTCGAGGAGGAGCACCGTCCCGGGACGCGTCAGGAGGCTGGGGATGTCGGCGCCCGCCGACGTCCCCGGAGTGTAGTTCCGGAACGGCGCCTCGGCAAACGGGTCGACCCCCAGGATGTGCAGGGTGATCCCGGGGCGCGCGGGAACCCGGGCGTACCCCTCGACGACCGGGGCGATCGTCCGCAGGAATCCGTGGCGCCGGAGCGTTGCGTACAGTGCCTCCTCCAGCCCGGAAGGACCCCCGACGATCCGGTGGGTCGCTTTCCCCGCGACGGTCTGCGAGGAGATCCGGAAGGCGCGCCGGGCGCTCTCGTTGGCGAGGTCGATCGAGAAGACCGCCGCCACCCCGAGGGCCACGCCCACGAGGCCGAAAACCAGCTGCAGGGGATGCCGGGAAAGGGTGCGCAGTCCGGCGAGCCGGAGGATCACGCCGGCGCCCCCCCGGGGAACGTCTCGTCCACGAGGCGGCCGTCCCGGAGGATGAGCACCCGGTCCGTGGCACGGGCCACGGCGTCGCTGTGGGTCACGACGACCATCGTCCTCCTCTCGTTCCGCGCGAGCCCGACGAGGAGCTCGAGGACCCGCATGCCCGTCCCCGCGTCCAGGCTCCCCGTCGGCTCGTCCGCCAGCAGGAGGACCGGGTCGTGGACCACCGCCCGGGACACCGCGACCCGCTGTTGCTCCCCGCCCGAAAGGCGGTCCGGGTACGCCTTGGCCCGGTCGGCGAGTCCGACCCTCTCGAGCAGCGCAAGCGCTGCGGTGCGTGCCGGTCTCCCGGTCCTGCCGTTCAGCTCCAGCGGCAGGAGCAGGTTTTCCATCACCGTCAGGGTGGGGATGAGGTTGAACGACTGGAAGACGAGGCCGATGTGGCGGCGCCGGAACAGGGTACGCCCCTGCTCCGACAGGCGCGTCAGGTTCGTCCCGTCGAGGAGAACCTCGCCCGCGGTGGGGAGGTCGATGCCGCCGATGAGGTTCAGGAGGGTCGATTTCCCGGAGCCGCTGCGGCCGAGGAGGGCCACCGTTTCGCCCCGGCGGATGCCGGCGGAGAGATCCCGGAACACGACCCGCTCGCCTCTGCCCTCGGGGTAGCTCTTCGTCAGCGCGCGCAGTTCCACGAGGGGCGTCTCCGCCGCTCCCGCCGAAAGGATTCCCATTGGCCTCTCCGTGTTCCCGGATGGATGCCCGGTCCCTCGAAAGGACCGGGTCAAAGGTACAGATGCCGCGTCTTCCGGGAACGGTTCCCGCAGTCAACGGGTCCGGACGAGGATCTCGTTGCGCCGGAACTCAAGGACAGATTGTGTGCCCCGCATCCCTGCCGGTATCGCTGCCGCGTTGACCTGTTCCCCACATCATGGAACGGACCGCAAACCCCGGGCAACAAAAAGCCTATTTCGGGAAGAAACCCCTTGTGCCGGTCGGTCGGTTTCCGGAGACCGGGTCCCTGGAGTTCCTTGGAGACTCCGGGAGGGATTCTGCACTAAGATACCGGAGGATCGACCGACCGAAGGACTTGCTTCCGGCCCGATGTCATGACGGACCACCTGGGGGGATAAGGGAGGAGCATGCGCGCTCAGTTGTTCGGCACATGCCTTGTGGACTCGTTCTTTCCCGAAGTGGGGGAGGCGACCGTCAAGCTCTTGCGACGGTTCGGAGTGACGGTCACGTTTCCGAAGGGCCAGACCTGCTGCGGCCAGCCGGCATACAATGCCGGGTACCAGGCGGAGGCGAGGAGCGCCGCCGGGCATTTCCTCTCGGTTTTCCGGGGAGAGGATCCGATCGTCACGCCGTCGGGGTCGTGCGCGGCGATGGTCAAGCATCATTACCCCGCCCTCTTCCGGGACGACCCGAAGATGCGGGCCGCCGCGGAAAACGCCGCGGGGAGGGTCTTCGAGCTCTCCCAGTTCCTCGTGCAGGTGCTCCGGGCGCACGAGAAAGGCTTTCCCGGAAAGGGAAAGGTGACGTACCACTCCTCGTGCCACCTGACCCGCTCGCTCGGCGTCCGGGAGGAACCCCTCCTCCTGCTCCGGTCGCTCCGGGGAGCGGAATTCGTACCCCTTCCGGATGGCATCCGATGCTGCGGGTTCGGGGGGATGTTCATGGCGAAGCTCCCCGAGATTTCGTGCGCGCTGGCGGAGGAGAGGGCGGATTCCGTTGTGGCCACCGGCGCCGACACGGTGACCGGCTGCGACGCCGGCTGTCTGATGAACATCTCGGACGCCATGAAGAAACGGGGGAGCCCGGTGCGGGTCGCGCACCTGGCGTCCCTTCTCGCGGAGGGGATATGAGCGACGCCCAGACCAGCCTCTCCTTCCGCAGCAACGCGGTACAAGCCATCGGGAATGCGCAGTTGCGGGCGGCGATGAGGCATGCGACCGACACCTTCGGGGCGAAGCGGGCCGACGCCTTCGCCCCCGTGGCCGACGTGGAGGCGATGCGGGACCGGGCCTCCGCCATCCGGGAGGAGGTGCTGAACAACCTCCCGCGATACGTGGACCAGTTCGTCGCCTCCGCTACGCGCGCCGGGGCCACGGTCCACCGGGCGAAGGACGCGGCGGTGGCGAGGGAGATCATCCGGAAGCTCCTCGCCGACCGGGGGGCCCGCAGGATCGTCAAGGGGAAGTCGATGGTGTCCGAGGAAGTGGACCTCAACGCCCATCTCGAGGCGTCGGGGATGGAGGTCGTGGAGACCGACCTCGGCGAATACATCATCCAGCTCGAGAGAGAGACCCCCTCCCACATCATCGTCCCGGCGATCCACAAGAACCGGCAGCAGGTGGGGAAGCTCTTCTCGGAGCGGCTCGGGGTTCCGTACTCCGACGACCCGCAGGTGCTCACCAGGATCGCCCGGCAGGTGCTGCGGGAAAAGTTCCTCTCCGCCGATGCGGGAATCTCGGGGGCCAATTTCGCCGCTGCGGACACGGGCAGCCTCGTGCTGTTCACCAACGAGGGGAACGGGCGCATGGTGACCACCGTCCCGCCGCTCCACGTAGCGATCCTCTCCATCGAGAAGATGATCCCGTCGTTGGCCGACTTCCCCGACTTCATCCGCCTGCTGCCGCGCTCCGCGACGGGGCAGACGATGACGAGCTACGTCTCCGTGATCACCGGGCCGCGCAAGCCCGGGGACGCCACGGGGGCGAAGGAGCTGCACATCGTGCTATTGGACAACGGGCGCACGGAGATCCTCGGCGGGGAATCGCGCGACATCCTCAAGTGCATCCGGTGCGGCGCCTGCATGAACGTCTGCCCCGTCTACCGGACGGTGGGGGGGCATGCCTACGGGTGGACGTACCCCGGGCCGATGGGGCTGATCCTGACGACGCTGCTCACGGGGATGGCGAAGTCGCACCCCGTGGTCGACGCAAGCACCCTGTGCGGGGCGTGCGTCGACGTCTGCCCGGTGCGCGTGCCTCTGGTGGATATCATCCTGCAATTGCGGCATCGGAAGGTTCGGGAAGGGTTCTCCGACCCGAAAGAGAAGGCGGGCATGGCACTCTTCGGCAAGGCCGCCGCGTCGCCGGCGCTCTTCGCCCTCGGACAGCGGCTCGCCGGCTGGTTCTGGCCGGTAGTGCGCGTTCTGGGCGGCAAAGACGTGGCGGGCCGGATGCCTGCGCCGGCGAAGACCCCATTCCACAGGAAGGCGCCGTGAGCGGCCCGGACCTTGCGGCGCGTTTTCTCGAGAACGCCGCAGCAGCGGCGGCGGGCGCCCATTCCGTCTCCGGCACGGGGGATCTTCTCGCGGCGCTCGGCCGGATCGTTCCGACCGGATCGCCGGTGTACTGCCCCGGGTTGACGGAGCTCGAAAAGGCGGCGGCACCCCTCTTCCCGAACCGCGTGGCCGACTGCGCGGCGGCGGAGGTGACGGTGGAGGAGGTCTTCGGCGCGATCGCCGAAACCGGTACGCTCGTGTGCGTGAGCGAGGGGGGCCGGGCGGTCCAGGCGGGGCTGCTTCCCGCGCACCACGTGGCGATCGTGCGCCGGGACCGGATCTTCGCCACCCTGGACGGCCTCCTCGCGGTGGTGGCGGCTGTCCCCCCCACGAACGTCACCCTGGTCACGGGACCCAGCCGAACGGCCGACATCGAGCTCACCCTGGCCATCGGCGTGCACGGCCCGGAACGGCTCGACGTCATCGTGGTGCAGCCCGGCGTAACCTTCCCGTACGCGCGTCCCTGACGAAAGGCGGTCAAGGGAACCTCCCCCCGGTTCGCAACGCCAGTACGAAACCCCAAGCCGACAGCACACCCGGAATGACGAGACCGGGAATCGAGACCCAGTGGGGAGCGTCCCAACCGGCGATCGTGATTTCCCATCCGAAGATCAAGCGCGCCAGATGTGCGACGGCGACCACGAAGAACACCGTGCTGCAGGCCAGGAAGTACATCTTCTGGTTCATGGGGAGCCTCCAGTCCGAAGGATTCTGCCCGGTCTCCAACGATCGGCCCGCCCCACAGATGCCTCCGGCCTGTCCCGGGCCGGACGGTATCGTCCATCCCCGCCGAAAGAATTCGCTTGCCATTCCGGAAACCGCTACGGATATTATAACCGTGTTATAGATGCAGGCTCTCACCCCGCCTTCACGAAATATCCACGACAGCGGCACGGAGGCTCATGCATGTGCAGTGAAAAACCGACGATCGAGGAGAAAGTAGACCGGCTGTACGAGCAGATCGAGAGCCTGAGCCGGAGGGTCGCCGAACTCGAGCGAGGCCCGGCTTCTGCCCGCCCGGGTCAATCGGCTGCCGTCTCCGCGGCCCGCCCGGAAACGACAACCCCGACGGCGCTTCCGCCGCGCCCCGGGAAGCCGCCGGGCGAGCCTGCCGCCGGGGAGCCCGACAGCATCTCCGAAGAGATGATCCAGTGGGCGAGCAAGGCGTCGCTCTTTCCCCGCCTTGCCACCCTCTGCTTCCTGATGGTGATCGCCCTGATCCTGCGGACCATCACCGACAACGGCATCGTCAACACGCTCCTCGGCATGGGGCTCGGCATGGGCTACGCCGCCGCCCTCATGGTGGCCGGGTGGTTCCTGTATCGTCGGACCAGTTCCCTGGCCCCGGTGTTCGTCGCCTGCGGGGCGATCCTCATGTCGAGCATCGTGGTCGAGACCCACGCCCGCTTCCAGTCGCTCCCCATCGTCCCCGCCTACTGGACGCTGATGGCCACCGGTGCAGGCATGGCGTTCATCAGCCGCCAGTTCAAGGCGTTTCTGCCGGTTTCGGTCGGTACCCTGGGGATGTGCCTGGCCGGCGCGGCCATCGACTACCCCGATCCTTTCTTCCCCTACCTCTTCATGATCCTGCTGACGGCCAACCTCCTGGGGTATTACGCGGGGACCCTGAAGCGCTGCGGTTGGCTCCGCTGGACCGTGCTCCTCGTCACCCTGGGCATGTTCCATCTCTGGGGATTGCGGCTCGAGGCAGTCGCCGCCCGCAAGATCACCGCGGCGCCGACCCTGGCCCCCGGGTGGTTCCTGCCGGTCCTGGCTGTCGTCAGCATCGCCTTCGTGACGATCGCCTTCCTGGGCATCGTCCGGAGCCGCGGGCAGGTCTCCGTCTTCGATTTCTGTCTTCCCACGATCAACGCCGTCGGGTCGTACCTGGCCGCCCGGGTTGTCGTAAGCGATGCCGCCGGCAGCGCCGTGGCGCTCAGCCTGGTGGCGATCTTTTTCGCTCTCCTGCACTTCGGGGCCGCCTTCTGGCTCGCGATGCGAAACATCGAGGGAGTCCCCGGCACCAACTCCTTCGTCGTCGCCGGGAGCGTCCTCCTGGCGCTTGCACTCCCCGCCGCCCTCGGAGGCGTGCTGGCCGCGCCCTTGCTGGGCGCCGCGGCCCTGGGCCTGGCCGTCCTCTCCGATCGATGGGGCAGCGGCGCCGTCCGTGCAACCTCCTACCTGCTCCAGGTCTGCGGTGTCGCGTTCCTGATTCCCTATTTCCTGGCCGACGATCTCGCCAAACTCCCATTGTCCCAAACAGTCCCTGCCGCAGTACTGGCCGCGGTCGCCCTGGGGCACTACCGGTGGTGCCGGCGCCACGCCCCGCCCGCCCGCTCCCCCCTGTTCGGGAGCTACGACAAGCAGGATCTGAGCGGCATCCTCCCCCTCCTGGTCGCCCTCACCGGTTCCTTCTTCGTCCTTCGGGGGATCGCCTGGCGCATCCTTGCCGGCGGGGCCGGAGGGCCGGATGCGTTCCAGTGCTCCCAGTCGATCGTCATCAACCTGGCCGCCCTGGGGCTTGGCCTCTACGCCTTCCGCGCCCGCAACCGGGAGATCCGCAACGTGGCCATCCTGGTCATCGCGGTGGGGGCGCTCAGGTCCACCGCAGACCTGCTTGGCACCAAGGGGCTGCCGCTGGTTTTCAGCGTCTTGTCGTTCGGCCTCGCCGCCGCGACCCAGTCGATCACCCTGAGCTGGTGGCAGAAAACCTCTCCGACGGTGCCCGCGGAGATCCGCGAACCGGACAAGGAAACAGCCTCCGCATACCCGCAGCAGGGGGGGGGACCGGGGGACATACCCTCCGCGTAAGGGGTGGGGAAATATTTTTTGCCCCCATCAGGGCATTTCGATATGCTCTAGTCATCATCATCGACAAGGTACGAGGTAACGTTGTCCTATCATCGTCGCGACGGGGGTATCCTGATGAGAGTATTCCGAGGGAAAAAACGCTGGGCAATGATAGCGACAGTGCTTCTGTCAGTCCTGATCATGGGGGGCTGCGCAACAACGTTCAAATATTCCTATGACACGAAGACCAAATTCGCGGAACAGAAGAGTTATACGTGGGGTCCGTCTTCGTCCTGGAGCCAGCCGGACCACCTGCTGGAGACGAATGTCCAGGTTCTTGCGGATCAACTCCTCGCACAGAAAGGGTTCACCAAGACGTCCGAGCAGTCCAGCCTGGTGATCACGATGAATTACGAATACAACCTTTACGACAATCGGAGCAGCTATCAGCTCCGGATGCTGAACTTGAACATCTTCAAAGCCGAGAACAAGGAGTTGGTCTGGCGGGGGACGGCATTCGGTACCATCGACACCGATGCGGCTTCGAACGACTTGAAGCGGGGGGTAGAGGGGATTCTTTCCAATTTCCCGCCAAAGTAACAGGAATCACCGTGTGCGGGGAAACCCCGTGCAAACAACCGGCTTCGCGCCCTTGGCGGAAAGCTGTTCGGCCCTCCCGTATCTCTCTTTCTTCCCGTCGTTTTCACCCGTTCATGCACTCCGCGGAAAGACGGATGGCTGCCGGATCGGAGAAACCCCATGACGTCTGACCGGACGGGCGCGGCTCCCTGCCCGGGGGCCATCGCGGGTGGGCCGTCGCTGCGATACAGCGATTTCCTGACCTTGCCGAACCTGGTGTCTTTGGGCCGGATTGCAGGAATATCTCTGGCGGTGTCCCTCTATGGCATCGGGTATCCCGTTGCCTTCCTGCTGGTCGGGCTGGCGTCCTGCCTCAGCGACCACTTGGACGGCTATCTGGCCCGCCGCCTCGGCAAGAGCACCACGCTCGGGGCCCTGCTCGACCAGACGGCCGACGGCTACACCATCGCCCTTGCGCTGCTGTGGCTGATCACCGCCGCCGGTGCACCGCAAGCGCTGCTCGCCGTCTTTCTGCTGCGCGAGTTCTGGGTCGCTGCCGTGCGCAGGTATGCAGCGCACGTCGGGATGGAAATCCCTTCGCGCTACGTCGGCAAACTGGCGACCGCCGTCATCTACTGGGGACTGTTTCTCTCGGCGGTCACGGTCGTCTGGCCTTCGCCGCAGGCATGACATCGGTTGCTGTCCCTCGCGGGAAGGTCGGGGATCTACGTCGGGCTGGGGCTCAGTTGCTGGGCGGCGGTGTGCTACAGCCGCTCCGCTGCGAGGGCCACAGAGTGAGGCGCCCCGCGGTCACCCGACGCGCGCTCTTTCCGTTGCCGGAGAGCGGCCGTGGGACCTTCTGGCCATGGTCCATCACGAGACCTCGACGGGGTTCCTCAACCCCGTGGGGGCGGTCGGCGGGATGGCGCGGCGCCACGGAGTGCGGTTTTTCGTCGATGCGACGTCGAGCGCGGGAGCCGAGAATCTGGATCTGGAGCGCGACGGCGTCGATGTCTGTGTGACCTCTTCGGGGAAATGCCTGCACGGTGCTCCCGGGTTGGCAGTTGTCTGCGTGGTGAAAGAGCTGCTCGCGAAGACCACAGGCGCCGTACCCCCTTTCGGTCTCGATGTGCGGCTGCACGTGGACTATCTCGACCGGCTCTCCCAGACACCCTTCACGCCTTCGGTGCCCCTGTTCACGGCCTTTGATTGCGCGGTGGAGGAACTGCTTGTCGAGAGCGTAGATGCCCGCCGGCAGCGGTATCTGCGGCGCCGGCGCACCATCGTCGCGGGGGCCAGGCGGCTCGGGCAGCTCCCGCTGTCGCTGCCGCGTGGTTCCGCCGCATCGAGCCTGGTCACCCTCGAGCTGCCCCCCGACATCTCGTTTGACAAGTACTCCGCCTGCCTGCGCGCACGCGGTTTCGTGGTCTATGGCTGCAAGCCGCCGTTGCGCGAGAGCTACTTCCAGGTGGGGGTGATGGGGGAGGTCTCGGACGATGAGATCTCCTGCTTTGTCACGGCGCTCGGCGAAGTCCGCAAAGAGGTCGCCACGGTTCGCCGTGCAAAAGTGTCGGATCCAAACGCGCATCCTGCCGAGACCCGCATAGGGTAAGAACCCTTAAAAACCGAAAGATATCAGCAGGTTGCTAGTGAACTTGTTGTTGCCCACATCCGGCGAAGGATTGTTGTCATTCACTTGCGTGAACCGGAGTTTCATCGCAAGCACCTGGGTTATCGGGACCGAGAACTCGAGTTCCGCGCGGAAGAGCCAGTTTTCATCGATATCCTGGATACCAGGCATATACTGCAAACGGAGCAGGGTAATGAAATAGGACCGAAAGGCGTACCGGGCATCCAGGCCGAAGTACACCGCTGCGTATTCATTGCTTTCCAGGTCGGTGAACTCCTCATACACGTAGCCCGGCCCCAAAAGGAACTGGAGCAAGGCCGTTTTCGTTTCCACAAACCGGTACCCCAACCCGGTACCCGGGTAGGCCCGGACATCGATCCCGCGGGGCCGGTCCCATTCCGCCGCCGGTTCGACAAAAAGAAACCAGTGCGGGGTGAAGTCGTACTCTCCCCGCAGGAATGCGCGCATCTCGTCCGTGGTCGTACTCTTCGGTTCCGAGACTGTTTGCTGGGTTTCAAAGGCATAGCGGAGGTCAGCGATAAACCTGGTGGGGCTCTTGCGGCGCTCCGCATTGAAACCAAGAAAGATTTTATTCTTATCCACAGCGGTTCTTTCGAATTCCCATCCCGCATCCAGGCTGACCTTCCACCATGGATATTCGGTCCGCAGCCGGTCGATCCAGGATCTCTCATAGGTACCTGCCGGCACGCCCCGGACGATGGACCTGTGGTTCAACCGGGACGCGGGTTCCGATTCGGTGCCGACGAGAAGACTCTCCCCCTCCTTCCCCACCAGGCGTCCCTTGATTATCTGGCCATCGGAGGGATAGATGTAGAATTCCCCCTGTGTGGTCATTTGTTCGATCTCTTCATATGCGATGAAGATCTCCCCTTTTCCGTAAATGGTCCGGAAGTGGATGCCGTTTGCTTCCAGGTCGAGTACTCGTCCTTTCAGCGTCGTCCCTCTGGCGGTCACTTCATCCGGGGGAGGTTCTGCGTCTGCGGCAGTTCCCCAATCGGGAGCTAGAGTTGTCGATACCAGAACGAGGAGAAGGATCCGGAGGAGAGGAATTACTGCACTTTTCATCGGTCTCCCTTGCTTCCGTTCTCGGTCAACCATAAAAAATATGGCATGCGTCGTCAAAAAAAGTTTCCCGGGAGGGAGCCTGATTCGCTCTTTCCGCCTCGACGCCCGACGGCGTGGCGTGTCCGTGACGTCCCGGTGAGAGGCAGATGTCTTTCATGGAAATATCCGTTACGATATCGTTCTGATGCATGGGAAAAAACATTTCCGGAGGAAACCTTGGATGCACTGAAAGAGGGCGCGAAGGCCGCCTCCAACCGCATGACGATTTTCGGCGCCATCGCCATCGTTCTCGGGATTCTCTGCATGATGGCACCCGGCCTGGCCGGACTCTCGGTCGCAACCCTCCTGGGATTGCTGGTCATGGCCGGCGGCGTCGTCCGGATGCTCTGGGCCTTCCAGGCCGGCAGCTTCGGAAAGGGTCTTTTCGTGTTCGCCATCGGCGGGTTGACCTTTCTCTGCGGCGCCGCGCTTTTCGCCAATCCGCTGTTCATATCCGGCCTGCTGACCATCCTGCTGGCGGCGTACTTTATTATCGACGGCATCTTCGAGATTGTCGCCGGCCTCAAGCTCCGACCGGGGGCCAATTGGGGATGGTTGCTGTTCGGGGGGATCGTATCGATCCTGCTCGGCCTGATGATTTGGGCGCAGTACCCGTTGTCCGGCGCCTGGGCCATGGGGATCCTGCTGGGCATCAAGCTGTTCTTCGTGGGCCTGATCATGATCACGGGCGCCGCCGCGGTACGCTCGATGACAAAAGGGTAGGGTTGTAGCGTCCGGCATCTGCTGCCGGGGATCCGGGGGGTCGCCATGTCCCTCCATTCGTTTCGGAAGGGGGGTAAGGAACAATGATAAAGAAGCTTGGGATCAAAGTCCTTTCCTTTGCCGCACTCGCCATCACCGGTCTCTCGGCGTTTCTGGCAGCGGTCACACCTGCAACAGCCGGTTCCGTTGCCCCGCGTCTTGTGCTGCAGATCACCGTGGATGCGCTGCGCGCAGACCTGCCGATGCGCTTCGCCCGCCATTACGGGGAGGGCGGGTGGCGCTACCTGTTCGATCAGGGCACGAACTACGTCTTCGCCAACTACCGGCACGCCAACACCGAGACCATCGTCGGCCACGCGTCGCTCGCCACCGGCGCCTATCCCGCCGACCACGGCATGGTCGCCAACGTCTGGCTCGATCGCGAGGTCGGCGAACTGCGCTATAACATCGAGGACCCGTCACATCGGCTGCTGACCGCCAGCGGCGGTGTCGACAAGTCCAGGGAGATCGACCCGACCCAGCGTGCGGCGCGCAGTGACGGTCGCTCGCCCAGGGCGATCCGGGTCTCGACCTTCGGCGACGAACTGGCCAGCCATACCGGCGGCCGGGCGAAGGTGTTCGCCGTCTCCGTCAAGGATCGCGGCGCGGTGGCGATGGCCGGCCATGCCGGCAAGGCGTTCTGGTTTTCCAAGGCGACCGGCGATTTCGTCACCAGCGATTATTACTACGAGCGGTACCCGGCCTGGGTCGAGGCGTGGAACGCCGAAAAACACCCGCAGCGTTATGCCAACAGCGCGTGGAAACTGGCGGGCAAGGAGGGCGAGTACCTGTTCGGCGACGCGGACGACCGTTCGTGGGAGACCGATTTCCCCGGGTGGGGCCGCGTCTTCCCGCACGCCTACGGCCCCGCCACCGGCAAGTACTTCACCACGTTCCTGACGCTGAGCCCGGCCGGGGACGAGCTGACGCTAGACTTCGCCAAGGCGCTGGTCGAAAACGAGGGGCTGGGCCAGGACGCCATCACGGACTACCTGGCCATCAGCTTCTCGTCGACCGACTACATCAACCACCTGTTCGGGCCATCGAGCCTCGAGGCCGAGGAGAACCAGCGCCGCCTCGACCGCACCCTGGCCGAGCTGTTCCGCTTCATCGACGAGAAGGTCGGCCTTGCCGACACCCTGGTCGTGCTCTCGGGCGACCACGGCTCCCCTGAGGTGCCCGGGTACCTGAAGGAGCTCGGCATCGAGGCCGGGTACTTCGATTTCAAGGCGCTTGACCGCCAGCCGGCGATCGAAGCCCTGAAGAAGCGCTTCGGCATCGGCGAGGAACTGATCCAGACCTACTTCCACCCCTATCTCTATCTGAACCGCGAGCTCATCCGCCAGCGCGGCCTCGACCAGGGCGAGGTGGAACGCGCGGTCGCCGCCGAGCTGGTCAAGTTCCCCGGCGTGGCGCTTGCGGTTTCCAGTGGCGCCTTGCTCGAGGGTGATGTGCCGGATACCTGGCAGATGGGTGCCGTGCTGCGCAACCACGACCCCGACCGCTCGGGCGACATCTATATCGTGTTCGCGCCCCACACGTTCATCAACGACTTCGACGGTCTGAGCGTCGCCGCCACACACGGCTCTCCCTGGCGCTACGATACCCACGTCCCGGTGATCTTTGCCGGAAACGGCGTGGGTTCCGCGCGGATCGCCCGGGCGGTGACTCCCTACGACATCGCGCCGACCCTGTCGGCCTATCTCGGCATCAATCCCCCATCGGGGGCGTCAGGCACACCGTTGCCGGAAGTGGGAAAGCGCCGCTGACGACTGCCCCCTGGACGCCGTCTGGGGTTCCCAAAGCGGTCCGCGGTCGCTCTCCGCGGCCTTACTTCCTTACCACGTACCAGTTGTTCTGAATGTCATGTGCCAGTTGATTCGTTTCCACGTGTCGGAACCCTGCTTTGCAAAGATACTCTCGCGTCTTTTCCTCGCCCCACATCGCTCCCAGCCCCTCGCCGCCCTGTGCCAGGGACACGGGGGTGCAGTGCATGGTCGAGATTGCGTAAAGGAACGTGCCGATCGGGTGGTCGACGTTGTTGTGGACCTGGCTCGATCCCCGGATGTCCTGCATCAGGTAACGCCCGTCCTCCTTTAACGCCCGATGAATTCCTTTCAGAACGTCGAGTGGCCTGGCCTGGTCATGGATGGCATCGAACGTCGTGATGAAATCAAAGGCCTCGGGCTCGGCGGACGCGTCGAGATCGCTCACATCGCGGACGATGAACTCGATATTCCGAAGCTCCCTTTTCGATGCCTCCCGGCTCGCGGTCTCGATCGCTTCCCGCGACAGGTCGATCCCGGTAAAGCGGCTCTTGGGGTACAGTTCGGCCAGCCGGTTCATGATCCGGCCGCTTCCGCAACCGACGTCCAGCACGCGGATCCCCCTGGAGAGCCGGTCGATCAACCCGGGAATGAGCGGAAGGACGTGCGATTCGAGCGAGGAAAGCACGGACTGCCCGCTGTCTTCCGCCATGACGGCGTGGAATCGAGGATATTTTTCGTAGGGGACGCCTCCCCCCTTGAAGAAGCACTCGACGATCTCGTCCTCCACGCACCCCATGACGGCGATGTACTGGGCGAAGACCGACATGTTGTCGGCGGCGGACGCGCGGGTCAGGAACCCGGCGTGTTCCGCCGGCAGCGCGTATCGCGTGGTGGCGGGATCGAGTTCAACAACCCCTGCTGTGACCATCGCTCCCAGCCACTCGCGCACGTACCGCTCGTTCAGGCCGGCTTGTTTCGCAATGGCATCCGGGGTCGATGGGGGCAGCATGCTCATGGCGTCGAACAACCCGGTGCGGTGGCCGATGGAGGCCATCACGCAGAGTGAGCCGTGGTTCAGGGCTGTCAGGAATTTTTCGGCAAAGGCCTCGGCTTTCGCGGAATCGAAGGCTGACTGGAGGGGGTCGCCCCGGAGACTTGCCTTGAATGGATCGAAGGAAGGATCGACTGCCATGGTGTGCTCCTCCTTTGGCAACCTGGCGACCCAGGTTGTGGCCGAACAATTCGGCATTCCGTGAACCGTCTGTGGTGTTGTATCCCGCCTCCCGATACCCGCCGCATTTACCCCTGGTGGTGACGGAGGATTTCGTCGATCTCCTCCAGGGAGAACTTGTTCAGTTTCACGATGTTGGCCTGGGATCGATAGATGGGCGGCAATATGCTTCGGGCCTCCTCCTTGGTTTCCACATCGATGATCACCCATCCTTTATGCTCCCCGTCGAAGCACCCCCATTCCGCATTCGTCAGGTAATGGGACCCGGTCTGGAGGAGGAGCTGAATGGCAAGAGCGCATGCTTTCTCCTCCGGTTCGTGAGGAACTTCGATAAGAAATCTTGCCATCGCCTGAACCCTCCTTCCTGTCCCAATTGACCGGATGTATTCAACCTAAGGGTTGCTTCTGGGGTAGACGGATTCCTTGTAATACTCCGTAAGATTCCATGCGTATGGCATTGGATTCCCGGTTGGATCATTTCCTTGAAGGCAACCTCACCCTCGAGGGGTTCCGAGGGTCGGTCGTTCCTCGTCAGGGGGGAGGATCAAACGGTCCCCCTCCCTTTTCGCAATTGGGGCGGGCCGGCTCGATCACCGGAACTCGATGTATTCTTTCAAGCGAAACATATTGTATTTCTTGACCAGCAAGGGCAACCCCAGAAAAACGAGAAGAGCAATACCGTTCAGGATCAGGGAAACGGACGGATGAACCCTGATTTCTTCCCCCAGATAAGTAAACAGGAACGTCATTGGGATCATTCCGAAAAATGTGGCGACCATGAATGTCCTGGCCTTGATATTGGTAAGTCCCGCGCAGTAACTTACCAAATCAAACGAGAGAAAAGGCAACAATCGGGACAGGAACACGAGAAGGACCAGGTGCTTTTCCTTGCAATGCTCTGTGAAGCAAGGGATTTTCCCGATAAACTTCTTGATGAAGGCGATCCCGAGCAACCTGGCTATGGAAAAACAGGCAGCCGCCCCCAGCATTCCCCCGATCATGCTGTAGACGCCTCCCCAAAAGGTGCCAAACAGCATCCCGGAAGCAATCGCCAGGGGGATATTCGGGATCTGGCTGATGATGATGGATACCGCAAGAAGAACAATGTAGGCAAGGGGAGCGAACCTTCCGAATCCGGCGACGAACTCTTCGATCCTTTCCACCGTGAAGTGGTCGAAGACTTCCCTTCCCCAGAGCAAATACAGCCCGACACTTACCAGCAGGATGGCGATACCTGCAGCGATTCTCTTCATCGCCTTCCCCCCCCAGCCTCCCGTGCGACCCTTCTCCCTGTCTCCGTATCCAATGATTCCCTTTAGAACCGGTTTGGGAGCGAAAGGGTTCGGAATGCGAGAGAAAATCCGGATGGAGGGCGATGCCGTTCCCCACGAACCGGGGCAGGGGAAGGCGGGTGGCAGAGGAACGATCCATGAGCGACAACTTCGACGTCGTCGTCTGCGAAAACCTGCGCCGGAACCGATACCCCGGAGGGGCTGTTCGATCTATCCGAAGGAAATGAACTTCTTTGCGCCTGTCGCCGATACATCCTACGGAGGGCTGTCGACGTCACCTGTCGGGAAAAAGGAAACCCCCATGGAAATTCACAACCCACGCATACTGAAAATCTTTCTGGGATCCCTTGTGGCCGGTGTATTGGCCTTTGGATGCGCTCACACGGTCACCGTCGAAATTCCTCCGAAAATCGATTTGCAGTCGTATCAAACGATCGGCATCGTGGAATTTAGCTCCAACTCCAATGAGAATCTCAATCGGATCGCCACCCAAAAATTCATGGGCTTTATCCAGAACGCCCAACCTGGGGTACGGTTTCTTGAATTGGGGCCGGAAGACCAATTGGTAACAAGGCTCGGCCGGGACTCGCTGGACATCGAGGCCATCAAAGCGATTGAAAGAACATACGGGGTGAGCTCGGTTTTTACGGGAAGCTTTGAAATTTCCAACGTGCAACCCAATGTTCGTATCGGGGCCGACCTTTCCTCCATCCACGCTTCCGCGGCCGTGAGTATCTCGATGGTTTCCAAGCATTGGGAGACCGTGAGCGGGGCGACGATCTGGAGCAATTCCCGTCAGGGACGCTGGAAGGTAGGGGGCATCCACTCCGACTCCAAAGACATCTCGTTCAGCATGAACACTTCCGATGATCAATACGGTCGTTACCTCGGAGAGCTTGCCTTTGCATTGACCGACAACTTCAGGCCCCACTATGAAAAAAGAGATCCCCCGCAATGACAGTGCCGGTTGTGGTGACCCGCTACGCAAAGAAGAAGGGCGGGTAGGAACCCCGCCCTTCTTCGTCTTCCGGTTGACTCTCCGCGGTTTTCAGTCGGGATTGTAGTCGTCCAGCGTCAATTCCCCCGGGGCCGGTGCCGGTATCGCACCGGTTCCGACCGCCTGGGAGAATGCCATGGTCCCTGACCAATCCTCGGTTCCGAACGATGGGGTTTCCATCGCCACGACCGGTGTCTCTCCCTGAGGCGGTACCCAGTCTTCTGTCCCGAACGAAGCGGTTTCCACCGCTTGGGTTATTGGTACGAGAAAAACCATCATGGAAAGAAACGTCAAAAACATCCCTGCCCATCTCTTTATCGCGGGTCCTTTGACCTGGGTATTCATGGTAAATCCTCCTCTTGCGTTGAGCGTGGTTGGGTACCTCGAACCCGAAACGCCGCCCGAACGAACCAAACGCTTTTGCTTCTCGTCCTCCGCTTGAGAAGAGATGTGCGAGGAAAGGGAAATCGGACACTTGGGGAAAAATCCTCCCGCCAACCCATAAAGTCCCCTTCCGAATCAGTCCCATGAGAACTGGGGCCCTCAGTACGATTGACGGGTTACGACGTTATTTCAACATAAGATGAATCCAATACTGCGAAAGGTTCCTGATCCTGCAATTTTTCCGGTTCTCACGTTTTCCGGGGAGCGGCTTAGGCGGTGTTCCTGTGGAGATTTCTGATAGGAATCCAGGTGGTTGCGCAGGGCGTGCCATTCCTCCCGCCGGTGCGGGCTCATTGGTTGCTGTCGAGAAACCATTCGATCAGTCGGCGGGCGATCGTCCCGTGACCCGGGATCGGAAGACGGGCGATCCCGTCGGCATCGAACCAGCCGGCGCGAACGATCTCCTTCTCGTCGATCGTAAGGTCTCCTTCGGCGTATTCGGCGGTGAACGCCACCATCAGGGAGTGGGGGAACGGCCACGGCTGGCTGCCGAAGTACCGGAGGTTCGTTATCTCGATGCCGGCCTCCTCCCGCACCTCCCGGCGCACGCACTCCTCGAAGGTTTCCCCCGGTTCGACGAACCCGGCGAGGACGCTATGGAACGCCGGAGGGAAGCGGCGTGCCTGGGCGAGGAGGATCCTCCGGTCCCGCACCACGGCGACGATGACGGCCGGCGTAACGCGGGGGAAAAAATGGATCCCGCAACCCGGGCAGGTCCGTGTCCGCTCCCCGTCCAGCGGTTTGGTCGGCCCGCCGCATCTCCCGCAGTACAGGTGTGTCCGTTCCCAGTCCACGATCTGGTAGGCCCGCCCCGCCAGGGAGAACAGGGGGTCCGGGAGTGATCCCAATAGGGAACGCAGGCCGCGCAGGGTCGTGCCGTCCCCTTCGACCGGTTCCGCCAACTCGCCGCCGTAACAGGGAACCCCGTCCAGGGTCCCAAGATATTGCGTCCGCACGGGACGCAGGCCGCGTACACCGGGCAGCAGGCCGTGCGGCACTGCGACCTCATCCCCGCGGGTCTCGACCATCAGCCGATCGCCGTGGAACAGGAACCACCACGCTTCGCGGTCCGTCTCCGGGGGAGGTGTCACGGCGGGGATGAAATGCACCCTCGATCCTTTCCAGGGAGCCCTGATGGGACCGAATTTCACTCCCAATGGTAAGAGATCTCCGCGGAACCTGCGGTTTCGTCGGACATGCTTTGACCGCCTCTTTGGGGAACCGGAATTTCGAAGTACGCGCCGGTTATCTGTACACCCCGATCTCGGTGTGGAAATCGTCGAATTATCGATGCATCCTTACGCATCCCCTTGGAAACCACCGAAGGATTGTTGCATCGATGGTAGGGAGGACCAGATCGCGGGGGGCAGAGGGCGAAACCATATACCGTGGCAACAATTGAAAATCGGCAGGACGAGGGGCAGGACCATCATGGCCGGGTTGGCGGCGATCGAGGGAACGGCGTCTTATCGCGAACAGATCGCGCTGAGTCCCGGCGCAATATTGGAGGTCGAGCTATTGGACATCTCGCGGGCCGATGCACCCTCGATACGGCTCGCCTCGATCCGCGTCAAGGGACAAGGCCAGGTGCCGATCCCGTTCACGCTCTGCTACGACCCGGCGCTGGTCGAGCCGGCCCATAGCTACTCCGTATCGGCGAAGCTCATTCTGCGGGACAAGGTGGGATTCCGTTGGGACACGGTCTACCCGGTGCTGACCCGTGGCGCAGGCGATACCGTCGATATTCTGATGGTCAGAACCGCGGCCGGGAACGCCTTGCCCCCCGAACCGCCCGGGGCATCCGGTCGTGTGGACGCGCTTGTCGGACCGACCTGGGTTGCAGAGGATATCGGTGGCAAGGGCGTGATCGACAATCTGCAGTCGCACATCACCTTACTGGCCGACGGCGAGGCGCAGGGTTCGGGGCGGCTGCAACAGATTTCGCGGTGGCTACGCAGTCGAGGGCGCGGCGCTCAACGTCGGGCCGCTCGCCCCGGCACCAAGAAGGCCTGCCTGCCGGCCCTCATGGGGCAGGAGGACCGCTTTCACGAGGCGCTGGGACAGGCCCGAAGCTACCGGATCGAGAAGGGGATTCTGTACCTGATAGACGCGCGGGGCACGCCAGTCACGAGACTCTGGCGGCGCGAATGAGACACCCGACCGAAGGCTGAACGGACCGGACCACAATCCCCGGGCAAACAACGGCCTTGATGACTCTCCTCTCGGACATGCCCTTGGCGGAAGCCGGGTAGAGCACCTCACTACGAACTGTTGGGGCGGCCACCTGCATCCAACCGTCTATTCCGCGTTTTCACCCGGAGAGGCCGAATGAAAATCTTTCCGTTCGGGGTTACGGCCGGAACAGGCGCCGGATTGCTGCTATTAGGCTGCTGGATGGGTGTCGGTACCGTCATGGCAGAAGGCCCCTCGTTCCCCTGCGGAAAAGCAGACGTTGGCAGTATCGAAGAGTTGATCTGCAGGGACGGCGGGTTGTCCGCGCTGGACCGCAAGATGGCAGAGGTCTATGCTGCAGCCTCTGAAAAGGCGGTCAACGAGCATCCGCCGGTGCTCAAGGCGGAGCAGCGCGGCTGGATCAGGGGGCGAAACGACTGCTGGAAGAGCAACGACCGGCGAACGTGCGTCGAAGACAGCTATCGACTTCGGATCGCCGAGTTGCAGGCAAGATATGTTTTGGTGCCGGGGACGGGGCCGGTCACGTATTTCTGCGAAGGCGATCCGAGAAACGAGGTGATCGTTACCTTCTTCCGGACCGATCCGCCGACGATGATTGCCGAGCGCGGCGACCAGGTGTCGCTGATGTACCTTGCACCGAGCGGCAGCGGCGCGAAATACCAGGGGCGCAACGAGTCTCTTTGGGAGCACCACGGGGAGGCTGTCATCACCTGGGGGTACAACAGCCGCGATATGCGATGCAAAAGAAAACCTTAGACCTTTTCGCATGAGGCTTCGAACCGTTATACCGATGGTTCGTAACGCAACGGGATCCGGGGGCATGGTCACTGGTGCGAGCTGCGATACGGGCCGAATCCCACCGCATCCCCCATCCTCCGATCCACGTGCTCTTTCCGGTGCTCCCTGTTAAGATTGAGTGTGATCAAAACCGGGGGGGGTCTCGTGGGCATTCTGCAAGGCAGGAAAGGGCTGATCCTAGGCGTCGCGAACGAGAAATCCATCGCATGGGGCGTGGCCAGGGCCTGTCACCGCGAGGAGGCCGAGCTCGGGTTCAGCTATCTCGGCGAGGCGCTGAAGAAACGGGTTCATCCCCTGGCGGAGTCGATCCAGTCGAGCTTCGTCGAACCGCTCGACGTCGGCGACGACGCCCAGCTCGACGATTTCTTCGCCAAGGCCGAATCCCGTTGGGGGCGGCTCGACTTCCTCGTGCACTCCATCGCCTTTGCCAACAGGGAATCGATGAAATACAATTTCCGGGATACCTCGCGCGCCGATTTCCATCTTGCGCTGGATATTTCCGCCTACTCCTTCATTGCCTGCGCCCGGCGGGCGGCCCGGTTGATGGGACCGGGGGGGGCCATGGTGACGATGAGTTACCTCGGGGCGATGCGCGCCGTGCCGAACTACAACGTGATGGGTGTGGCGAAGGCCGCCCTCGAAGCGGCGACCCGTTACCTGGCCCACGATCTCGGGCAGGAAGGGATCCGCGTCAACGCCGTCTCGGCCGGGCCGATCCGTACGCTGGCCGCCTCCGGCGTGGGCGATATCCGCAAACTGATGGAGAAGAGCGCCCGTGGCGCCTCGCTCCGACGGAACGTGAC